>Ga0207929_1000013_pt1 | contig 144825 bp, 138 predicted proteins | sample NGESurdeep072012_FD_184466 | JGI IMG/M metagenome (GOLD analysis project Ga0207929, IMG submission 184466) | Arctic peat soil microbial communities from Barrow, Alaska - NGEE Surface sample 53-1 deep-072012 (SPAdes) | ecosystem: Environmental > Terrestrial > Soil > Wetlands > Peat ... | reverse complement strand
ATTGGACGTATGCCCCCCGCTCGGGGTGGCGTAGTAGGTCTGCCACAGAAAGGCATTCGTGCCGGTGGTGTCGTAGACGTTGAACCATTCCGAGCCGGCATCGGTCGCGGTGACCTGCTCCGCGATGCTGCCATTGGCGGTATAGGTCGTCGCCTCCGACGCCCAGGGCGCCGTGTCGGCCGCGTCGAACACCGTGACGGTGGTGGTGCCGTTGTTATCGTGGACGGTCTGCGACGTCACCCGCCCCTGCGTGTCGTAGGCGAAGACGCCGTCCGTGAACTGGAACTGCTCGATATTGATCGCCGTGTCGGTGCCGTCGGGATGTCCGGCGCGCTGGTCGGCGAAGGTGTAGCGGCCGGTCCCGCCGTCATAGGACACGGTGTAGTCGCTGTGTTTGCCGCTGAACAGCAGCGTGTCGGTGCCGATGCCGCCGTCGAAATTGTCGTTGCCGGACGTGCCCGCCAGCACGTCGTTCGAGTCGACGCCGGTGATCGTGACCGTCCCGGTCTCGGCCTGGCCGCCGGTGACTTTATAAGTGAACGAATCGGTGAAGGTGGTGTTGCTGGCGCCCGAGCCGGGCGCGGGCAGGTAGTCGTAGAGATGGGTCGGATCGTAGCTCAGCGTGCCGTCGGCGTTTATCGTCAGATGGGCGCCGGAGTTCAGTGTGATCGGCACGCCCACCCAGCCGGGAGCGCCGTTGACGGCGATGACCTGCAGGGCCGGTCCGTCGGGATCGCTATCGGCGCCACTGCCGTTATTGGCGAACACGTTCAGCCCGGGACCGATGGCCGTGCCTTCCGTCGTCGCGAAATGGTCGTCGTGCAGCACCGGCAGATCGTCGACCGGCGTGACGTTGACGGTCGAGGTCGCGGTGTTGCTGGTGAGCGTGCCGTCGGTCACCTGGAAGTCGATCGTGCGGCTGAGATGGCCGCCGGCGGTCGGATCGTCGCTGCCCGAATAGAACGTCACCGAGCGCAGCGCCGCCTGATAATCCGCGACCGTTGCCAACCCGCTCAGCGTCAGGACATGGGTCGCGGGGTCGTAGCTGCCCGAGATGCCGAGCGGATTGGCGAAGGCCTGGATGTCGCTCTGGCCGGTTTGGCCGCTGGGGTTGCTGAAGTTCAGCGTGTCGCCGGCCACGAAGCCGCTCGAGATCGTCACGGTCGCGCCCGCAAGGGTGGCGCTGTCTGTGTCGGTGACGGACAGCGCCGGATCGATGGCGATCGGGGACGCCTGCTCCACATAGCCGACGGAGTCGCCGGCGCCGGCCAGGGCGGGCGCGTCGTCGACCGCCGTCACGGTGACAGTGCTGGTGACGGTGGTGCTGGAAGCCGTCCCATCGTTGGCCGTGAAGCCGATGGTACGGCTGGTGGCGCCGTTGAAGGTCGGATCGTCGCTGCTGGACGAGAAGGTCACCGAGCGCAGCGCCGTCTGATAGTCGGCCAGCGATGCGACTCCGCTGAGCGTCAGCGTTCCGGAAGCAAAGCTGCCGCTGATGCCGTTCTGGTTGGTGAAGTTCAGCGCGTCGCCGGCCGTGAAGCCGGCCAGGATCGCCACCGTCGCGCCGGCCAGCGTCGCGTTGTCGGGGTCGAAAACCGTCAAGGCCGGATCGATCGCGACCGGCGCCGCCTGCTCGGTGTAAGCGGCGTCGTTGCCGGCGCCGCCCAGGCTCGGCGCCGTGTCGCCCAGGAGCGACGCCGTCGTCACCGTGCCGTCGGAAAACGCGGCGAATTCGATCTGCTGCAGCGTGTCGGTGCCGTCGGGCGAGCCGGCGCGCAGATCGACGAGCTGCAGAGCGCCGCCGCCCTGATCGCTTACCTGATAATCGGCGCGGGCGCCGGAAAACACCGCCGTGTCGCTGCCGCTGCCGCCGGTCAGCACGTCGTTGCCGTGGCCGCCGGTGAAGCGGTCGCCGTCATTGTTGCCGGTGACGCTGTCATTGCCGCTGCCGCCGATCAGCGTGTCGATCGACGTGTTGAAGGCGATGCCGAGATTGTTGATCATCCCGTCGCAGCTGCTGAAGGTTCCGGGATTGAGATTGATCGTCGAACCGGCGCTGAAGCCGCTGAGATCGAGCGTGTTGTTGCCGCCAGCGTCCCACAGCGTCAGGATCGGAACGACGTTCTGCGTGAAATCGAAGAAGATCGCGCTGGGCCCGGCGACGTTGCAGTTGAAGCCGAAGGTCTGTCCGCCCGACAGCGGCGTCGATGTCGGCGCGCCGTACAGCGCCTGCGCCGCCGCGACGTCGAGCGGCATCAGCCCGGTCGGGTCGCTGTGATAGCCGCTGGGTCCGATGCCCCAATTGGTCCCGGTCACCGGATACTGGTTGTAGAATTCCGCCGTCGTCGAACGCGGCTCGATATACGACATGATCGACCACAGCCGCGTGTCGTAGGCGCTGAACTGCTGCGAAGTGACGTCGACCGTGCCGTTATAGGGTCCGGCATGGCCCAGGCCGATGGCGTGCCCTTCCTCGTGCAGGAAGGTCATGATCGGATAGCCGCCCTGCGCGGTGAACGTGCCGTCGATCGGACCGAAGCCGGCGACGCTGGTGTCGATCGAAATCGTCGCCTTCACCATGGTCAGAAGGGTCGAGCCGCCGGTCATGCCGCCGCCGCCGGGATCGGTGACATGCGGGCTGGTCGCGGCGCTGCCATTGCTGCCGCGCGTGAAGACGATCTGGGCCTGCGCGGCGGTGGCGGTCTGGACAAAGGAAATGTTGGCGACGTCCGACCACAGCGCCAGCCCGGCGCTGAGGAATTGCTGTTCGGTGGCGCTCCAGCCGGACGACGGCGTGAAGAAATAGCGGATGGTGCCGCCCGGCGTCACCGCCGTCGGCGCGCCCCACTTCGCCGAATTGGTGTAGCCGCCCGTATAGGTCGCCGGATTGTCGTCGTTCCAGGCGGAGAAAGCATAGAGCGGCAGCGTGCCGTCGGCATAGACGCCGCTGATGAAGGCGGTCTCGTCGCTCTGTCCGAAGGTCGCGGGCGTCGCGATCGGCGCGGGCTTGTCGGACACGAAGTTGAAAGCCAGCTCGCCATTGCCGCCGGCCGAGACGCTCAACATCAGGTTGGGACTGTCGACATAGCGGCTGCCCACCGTGAAGTCGGCATTGCCGTCGCGCCAGCCATTGCGGGCATCGATGGGCGCAAAGCCGTCGTCCTCGCCATTGTCCGTCAAGACGGTGTGATATGCCACGTTTACTCCACGCGAGGCCCGATTGTGACGTCACATTAGGAGGATGCGGGAAGCCGCGCAAACCTTTACCGAGTTCCCGCCAATGTTGCGGCGAGCGTTTCTTTTCCGAAAGACGGCTGTAGTCTAAGCGCCGACGCCTGCCGTCGCCGGGGAACACAATGCGCCGCTACAGCCCATACCAAAGCGATGTCTTTCATCATGGCTGGTCCTCGGATTTTTCCAGCGTAAGTGCAGCCGATAATTTGTCCGGGCATCTTTCCGCCCCGCAAGCCGTCATGGGCGATGCTCTATGGCCCCGGACCGCGGCTCTGGCGCAACATTCCGCGACGTTTTTCGACAATGGGGCGCCGCCGGCAAGTGTCGCGCCGGCCGCGCCGCCCCCGTCCACGAGCTATCTGATCGATTCGGATTTCACGATCACGGTCGGCCAGGATCTGGAATTCGCCAGCAACGGCTCCTTGTTCCCCAAGGACTTCTTTCTTCTGCTCGACGGCGGCGCATCGCAGCACGTCACGCTGACCAATTACGGCACGATCGGCGCGACGTCGTCCTTCGCCAACGATGTCGTCCTCGGCATTGTCGCAAACTACGATCCGGCCTTGTTCGACAATTTCGGCAATCTCACCGTCACCGCCACGGGTTCGGCCCAGACGGCGGTCGGCCTGGAGGGTCCCGATGTCGTCAACGAGGCCGCGGGCCGGATCGTCGTCCAGGGCAGCCGCGCCATCGGCCTGGAATTCGACAGCACCGGCTTCGTTCCGATCGTCAACCACGGCTACATCGAAGTCGATGGCGGAACCCCGGGGCCGGCGCCTGCGGTGTACGGCCTGTTTTCGGCTGAAAACATCCAGCAGGTGGTTCTCAACAGCGGAACCTTTGTCGTTCACGGCGTCGATGGCGCCGTCACGACAGGAATGGCCTTCGGCATCGGATCGTTCGGCACGCTCACCAATACCGGCACGATCCACGTCTACGCCGACAGCAACAACGACCAATCGATAGGCTTGGCCTATGAGACGCTCGGCGGGCCCACGCTGATCAATCAGGGCGACATCAACGCCGGCTCCGCGATCGAGGCCTACGGCAAGGGCGGCTACGGCTGGGGGCCGGCATACCTTTACAATTCCGGCACGATCGAGGGCAGGGTCCTTCTGTCCGAATTCGGCAGCGCCGCCACCGGCTATTTCGTTTTCAACAGCGGAACGATCACCGGCGACGTCTATCTGGGAACCGATTATTTCCCCAACACCGATGCCAGCGGCGAAGCCTCGACCTTCGACGGACGCGGCGGCACGCTGCACGGCAGCGTGTTCGGTGGCGACGGCAACGATACGATCTATGACGGCAGCGGTTCCAATACGCTGAGCGGCGGCCGCGGCGACGACATCCTCGCGGGCGGCCCGGGCAACGACACGCTGGACGGCGGCGCCGGAAACGACACGGCGAGCGCGTTCGACGCGCCGGCCGCCGTCGTCATGAGTCTGGTCGCCAATCAGGTCACCGGCGCCGGCTCGGGCACCGACACGCTCGTCGGAATCGAAAACCTCGAAGGCTCGAACTACAACGACACGCTCACCGGAGATTCGAACGCCAATGTGCTGACCGGCGGCGGCGGCGACGATTTGTTGAACGGCGGCGGCGGGGCCGATACCGCCAGCTATCATGACGCGCCGGGCGGGGTGATGGTCAGTCTTTTGATCGCGTCGGCGCAGAATGTCGGCGGCGGTTCGGGGTCCGACACCTTCGTGTCGATCGAGAATCTGGAAGGCTCGGCCTTCGCCGACAGCTTGACCGGCGATGGCGCAAACAACGTCCTGTCCGGGCTCGGCGGCAACGACGTTCTTATCGGCGGCGCCGGCAACGACACGCTCGACGGTGGCGCCGGAACCGACACGGCGAACTATGCCGGCGCGAGCGGAGCGTTGAGCATCGATCTTGGCAACAGCGCAGCGCAGAACGTCGGCGGCGGCCAGGGCTTGGACACCTTTATCGCGGTCGAAAACCTCATCGGTTCGCCGTTCAACGACACGCTGACCGGCGACGGCAACGACAACGTCTTCACCGGCGGCGTGGGAAACGACACCCTCAATGGCGGCGGCGGCAACGATACCGCGAACTACGCCGACGCGACCTCGGCGGTGGCGGTCGATTTGAACATCGCCGGAACGCCGCAGAATGTCGGCGGCGGCGACGGCAGCGACACGCTCAATTCCATCGAAAACGTGATCGGCTCGAATTTCAACGACACGCTCTTGGGCGATGGCACAAACAACGTCCTCACCGGCAACCAGGGCGACGACGTGCTGAACGGCGGCGGCGGAATCGACACCGCGAGCTATGCCTTCGCCACCGGCGGCGTCACCGTCGATCTGAACATCGCGGGCGTGGCGCAGAATGTCGGCGGCGGCGAAGGATCGGATACGCTGATCGGAATCGAGAACGTCATCGGCTCGGAGCATGACGATGTGCTCATCGCCGGCGCGGCGACGACGAACATGAACGGCGGCGGCGGCAACGATCTGCTCGCCGGCAAGATGACGGGCCAGACGCTCGACGGCGGCGCGGGCAGCGATACGGTCGATTACAGCAATGCGTCGAACACCCTGATCGTCGACCTGAACCAACAATCCGGCGTGACCAACGCTCACATCATATTGGGCGGCGGCAGCGAGGTCCTGCTCAACATCGAGAATCTCTACGGCTCGGCGTTTGGCGACGTGCTCTTCGACAACAGTTCGGACAACACGTTCTGGGGGCAGGGCGGCAATGACGACTTTTCCATGGGCAGGGGCGGCAACGACACGGTCTTCGGCGGCGATGGCGACGATACGATCACATATAACGGCCATTTCACGGTCGCGGCGAAATTGGACGGCGGAACCGGCAACGACACGCTGGAGATAAATTCAGGAGACAGCTCGCCACCACCCGTGAGCACGCTTTTCACCTACGCCTTCCTTCCGGCCACGATGGTCAATGTCGAGACGCTCGTTCTGGACGATTGGGCCTCCTACAATATCACCCTCGCCGACGCCAATGTCGCGGCCGGCCAGACATTGACGGTCGACGGCTCGCGCATGGGCAGCGACGTCACCGTGGACACGCTCACCTTCAACGGCTCCGCCGAGACCGATGGCCGCTTTGTCCTTCTTGGCGGTACCAGGAACGATTCGCTGACCGGCGGCGCGGGCGACGATTCGCTCAAGGGCGGCGCGGGCAACGACGATTTGAACGGCGGCGCCGGCGCGGACACGGCGGTGTATTCGGGCGCGCGCTCGGACTATGCCGTGCACGATCTGGGCGGCGGCGTCCTTCAGCTTGTCGACACCAGGGCGGGTGCGCCGGACGGCAGCGATACGATCCGCAACATCGAGTTCGTGAGTTTCTCCGGCGGCACGATGGCGGTGGCGCAGCTGCTCGATACGCCGCCGACGGGCAGCGTCGCGATCGCGGGCGCCGCGACGGAAGACCAGGTTCTGACGGCCAACGCGTCGTCGCTGGCGGATGTCGATGGTCTGGGCACGCTGCACTACCATTGGCAGCGCGACGGCGGCCGCGGCTTTGTCGATGTCGGGGCCGATCAGGCAACCTACACGCTGGGCGACGGCGACGTCGGCACGCATGTCCGCGTGGTGGTCAGCTATACCGATGGCCGCGGCGTGGCGGAGAGCGTGGCCAGCCCGGCGACGGCCGCCGTCGCCAACGTTAACGATGCGCCGACAGGCGGTGTGACCATCGCCGGCACGCCAACGCAGAACCAGCTTCTCACGGCCAGCAACACCCTCGCCGACGACGACGGAATGGGCACGCTGCATTATCAGTGGCAGCGCGATGTCGGCGGCAGCTTCGTCAATGTCGGCGGCGACCAGGCGACCTACACGCCAGTGGCGGGCGATGTCGGCTATGCCGTCCGCGTCGTGGTGAGCTACACCGATCAGCACGGCACCGCCGAGTCGGTCGCCAGCGCCGAGACCACGACGATCGCCATCGGCGTGCGCGCCACGCAGGTCGTGCTGGACACGCCCGACCTCAATCCCTGGGCCTCGCTGACCACCACCTTCGATGCGCAGGACAGCATCGCCAGCCAGACCGCCGTCCTGGACAATGGCGGCCGCTGGCTGAGCACCTATGACACCGCCAACGCCTCGCCCGAATTGTGGGACGCCAAGCAATACGACGCCGCCGACAACCTGCTGCAGCAGACCGTCACCAATGACGACGGCACGCACACGCTGACGATCTATGACGTCGCCAACGCCTATGGCTGGGCCAGCGCCACCATCGGCTTCGACGCCGACTGGAACCGCGTCTCGCTGACGGCGACCCGCGACGACGGCAGCCACGGCATCGGCGCCGCCGAAGTCGCGCCCGCCTTCGACGCGCTGTCGTGGTTCAAGACGCCCTACGATCCCAATTTCGCCGCCGCGCCCACGGATCCGGGCCTTGCCGGAATTCCCAGCGATCGCTGGGTCAACACCTTCGACACGGCCAACACCTCCAGCGAGTTGTGGGATACCAGGCACTACGATGCCGCCGACAATCTGCTGCAGCAGACCGTCACCTATGACGACGGCACGCATGCGCTGACGCTCTACGACGTCGCCAACGCCTATGGCTGGGCCAGCGCCACCATCGGCTTCGACGCCAACTGGAACCGCGTCTCGCTCACCGCCACCCGCGACGACGGCAGCCACGGCATCGGCGCCGGCGAAGTGGCGTCGGCGCTCGACCTGCTGCAGTGGTACACGACCCCCTACGGCACCGATCCCAAATCCGCGGTGCTGGACACAATCCTGACCGGCGGCGCCGGCAGCGACGTGTTGTACGGCTTCGCCGGCAACGACGTGTTGGACGGCAAGGCCGGCAATGACGTCATCGCTGGCGGCCAGGGCAACGACGTGCTCACCGGCGGCACCGGCGACGACAGGTTCGTGTTCAACAGCGGCGACGGCCAGGACACCGTCACCGACTTCACGCCCGGCGACGCCGCCGGCGACATCGTCGAGCTGCACGGCTACGGCATCGCGAATTTCGCCGCCCTGCTGCCCTTCATGAGCCAGGCCGGCGCCGACACAATCATTGTCTTCGACAGCCAGAACCACATCACGCTGCACAACGTGACCCTGGCCCAGCTCAACGCGGGCGATTTTGTGTTCGGGTGAAAGAGGTGAGGCGCCGATGCAGCCGCCGCCGGCGCGGCGGTGAAGGGTGGAAACATCACTGCGTAGCGGTCAGAGATGGAGGACGGCAATGTCGGAGCAGAATTCGCCCAAGCCGATCGAAACGGACAATACGAAAGCGAAACCGTGCCTGCGCCGCACATGGACCGCCCCGACGGTCATTCTCAGTCGCGCACTTGCCGAGTCAGAGCATCTTATCGGTCCCAACAATGACGGAACCGGCGGCAACTCCTGAACCGAAAACGCCCGACAGCGGCGTTTGCGCCATAATAGCGCTTTCTCAAGACCGAATTGCGGAAGGCGAGGGGATTTAGATCGAACTGCTAAAACGGTTGAAACGACATGGGTTCAAGGAGACGGATGCCTCCATAATGGTAAAGCTGAAACGGAGCACATTCTCAGCCACGTTTATGCTCGCCCCTCTAGCGGCCTTGGAACGGCCCGGCGTAAGCTTGGAGGATGTTTAGGACCGCAACAGGGGGGCGGCCCAATGGATGACGATAAGACTGGTAAGCAGGATCAAAGCCCTGCCATAGACGAAAAATCTAATCCGGGTGCGGCGATCCAAGCCGAGGTCGGCTCCGCCCAAGGTGTCAATCCAAAAGGTGCTTCCGACAGCTCCGGTCCCACTGGACAAGACAATAAGCAGCCAACCGCAAACCTTCTTCACCGTCTCACAATTAATGAGTGTCTCACACTCTTTGTTGCCTTAGGATCGCTGGCCGTTGCCGTACTCACCTTCGTCAATTCTCTCGATACTTCGGACATAAAGGGTGCTGTCAGCAATCTCTCGACACTTGCGACTCAAGCGTCGAGGCAGGCGGATGCTGTGCAAGGACAATTGACCGAAATGCGTGCTGAGCAGCGGCCTTGGTTGGCTGTCAAAGTCACCATGACTCAAGACTTGCAAATCGAAGACAAATATCTTCGCTCTGGCGTCGCCATCACAATCAAGAATGTTGGCCATACTCCAGCTTTCGCCGTCGAAGCTACCGCACCCCAAGGCTACTTTTATTATTCCGGCCATCACAATTGGACTGAACTGGAGCACCGGTACTGCGCCGACTCGCCAAGGTTTTGGGAGATCGCAAAAGAGGTTGAAGGGCAGACTTATTTCCCGGGTGAAGAAAAAGATTGGGCCATGGGCGGCATGGGCGCCGGCGGCAGTTATGGCATCGGCATTTCGTCACAAGACATCGCTGCCGCCGTTAGGGCATCGGGAAACGTTTTGGACCTTTGGGTTTATGGCTGTGTTGACTATCAATTTGGCAATCCGCCGACACATCACCAGACTGGATACATCTATCGGTTGGGCTGGGTGCATAAGGTCAACGGCACGCTCGTATTGGACCAACTCAGGCCAGGAGCCCTCATTCCAAGAGATGAAATTCGAATGACCGAGAGTCCCTCGACCGTGAACTAGAATAAGTAACGCGGCCACCGTCGCCCATATGCACACGGGCGTTTACTCCAAACTCAACTTCCTATTCTTGTGGTAGCCCCGCCGCGTGCTGGCGCATCCCGCCACGTCTTGCGTATTCCCGGCATATCCCGGTTTCGCTAGGCTTGTGGCAGATGCGCCATGCGGCCGGCGAAAGTTCTCCATTATGCAGCAAGCACACCTAGATAGTCTCTAGGTTCCGGGGTCGAATGGCCCGACTCACTATGTCCATCGACAAGTGCTCGGGCATGATCAGCGCGGTGTGTCTCTCGAGAGGATCGCGTATTCGTCGGCGAGCAGCGCGTAGAAATATTCGTCCCACCAAATTCCGGGCGCGCGATAGAGGGCGGCGCGGAAATGGCCTTCACGCCGTAGACCTAGTTTTTCCGCCACGCGCCACGATGCCGTATTCTCCGGCTGGCACGTGGCGATGACGCGATGCGCGTTGAGGAATCGAAAGGCATGCGCGACGAGCGCGCGTCCCGCCTCTGTCGCGTAACCCTTGCCTTGGTGCGCCTGTCCAAGGGCCCAGCCGATCTCGTATGTCTGGGGCACGGACCACGCGTGGAACGGCATGTGGCCGATCAATTGCCCGCTCGCCTTTTCGACGACAGCCACGGCTTCGCGATCGTCGCCGGACTGCTTCAAGGCGAAGGCGCGCGCGGCTTGTGCGTCGAAAATGCCTCCCGGCAGAAATGCGGTGACATGCGGGTCCGACATGTAGGCGAGAATGGCGGGCCAATCGCTCGCCGCAATCGCACGCAGGCGCAGACGCGACGTCTCAATTTCGGTGAAGCCCATGGGTTGCTACCAAAGTCGTTTGTTGGCGAACGCTTTTCCTGAGCCGGATTTCAGATAGTACTCGAACTCGCGTGCGCGCCGTTCGCTTTCGAAGGCGAGATAGGTGACGAGCTTCCATGGCTTGTATTTGGCGGTGTGGATCGAGGCGCCTTGGTTGTGGGATTTGAAGCGCTTTTTGAGGTCGGAGGTGTAGCCGATGTAGCGCTGATCGATGTGGGAGGTGCTTTGCAGGAGATAGACGTAGTGCATTCGAGACCCCTTCTGCGCCAGCCCTCCTTCGCTAAAGCTTCGGCGGGCAGCCGTCGCGGAATTCTAGATGGGGGCGTAAGCCAGCCATAGCGGCGAAGCCGCGACGGCTGGTTGGGGGACTAGGATTCGAACCTAGACAGGCAGAGTCAGAGTCTGCAGTCCTACCGTTAGACGATCCCCCAACGGTGGCCGTCCGTTTAACGGAGGGCTTGCCCCCTTGCAAGGTCGCAACTAACCCGCCTGCGCCGCGGCGCCGAACGCGGCTTTCGCCTGCGCCGCGCCGCTTTTTCGCGGGCTTCCCGCAGCCGCGCAGGCCCGTGCTAGCATCGGTCCGGCGGGTTCTGAGGCGGTAGGGAACCGGCACGGGAGGGTTTGATTTGGGAACAAGGCGCGGGCGACGTCGCCGCGGTCCGGCGCCGCCGGTGGCCGCGCTCGACCTCGGCACCAACAATTGCCGCCTCCTGATCGCGGCGCCGTCGCGCGGCGGGGTGTTGCGCGTGGTGGATTCCTTTTCGCGCGTCGTGCGGCTGGGCGAGGGCGTGGCGCAGAGCGGCGTCCTGACCGACGCCGCCATCGAACGCACCGTCGAGGCGCTGAAGATCTGCGCCGCGCATCTCAAGGCCAGGCAGGTCGGGCGCTTGCGCGCGGTCGCCACCGAGGCCTGCCGGCGCGCCGGCAATGCCGGCGTGTTGCTGGCGCGGGCGCGCGACGAGGCCGGCATCGAGCTCGAGATCATCAGCGCGGAGGAAGAGGCGCGGCTTGCGGCGGTCGGCTGCGCGCCCCTGATCGATCCCGAGGCGCAAGGCGCGCTGATCTTCGACATCGGTGGCGGCTCGACCGAAATCATCTGGATGCGGCGCGAAGGCGATGGCGCGCCGCGGGTCGTGCTGTCCGCCTCGCAATCCGTCGGCGTCGTCACGCTGTCGGAGGAGGGCGGCGCGTCGTTCGCGGAGATGCGCGAGGCGATGACCCTGCGCCTGCAAGCGGTGCGCGCACGCATGGACGCCGTGGCGCCGTTCGACGCCGCCGCGCATCATCTATTGGGCACCTCCGGCACGGTGACGACGCTGGCCGCCGTCGCGCTCGGCCTGCCGCGCTACGACCGCAGCAAGGTCGACGCCAGCTGGCATCTTTGTAGCGACATCCTGGGCGTCATCGACCGGCTGGTGGCGCTCGATCTGAACGGGCGCGCGGCCATCGGCCCGATCGGCGCCGATCGCGCCGATCTGATCCTGCCCGGCTGCGCCCTGTTCGCCGCCGTTCACGCGCTTTGGCCGTGCGAGCGGCTGCGCGTCGCCGACCGCGGCTTGCGCGAAGGCATGCTGCGCGAATTGATGGCCGCGAAACGGATCGAACCCAGATGAGCAAACCGCCCGGCGCCTCCGGGCGCGGCCAGATCCGCGCCAAGATCAAGAACCGCAAGGACCGCACCGTCTCGTCCAAGCGCTGGCTCGAACGCCAGCTCAACGATCCTTACGTGCACGCGGCCAAGTCCAAGGGCTATCGCAGTCGTGCGGCGTTCAAGATCGTCGAGCTCGACGATTCGTTCCGCTTCTTCAAGACGGGCGCGCGCATTCTGGATCTCGGCGCGGCGCCGGGCGGCTGGAGCCAGATCGCGCATGAGCGCGTCGGGCCCAAGGGCCAGGTCGTCGCCACCGACATTCTGGAGATGGAGCCGCTCGACGGCGTCACCTTCATCCACGCCGATCTGTTGAAAGCCGGCACGCCGAAACTGCTGATCGCCGCGCTGGGCGGGCCGGCCGACGTCGTGTTGACCGACATGGCCGCGCCGACCACCGGCCACCGCCCGACCGATCACTTGCGCACCACTGCGCTCTTGGAAGCCGCGCTCGACATGGCCGACGACACGCTGCGACCCGGCGGCACGTTCGTCGGCAAGGCCTTCCGCGGCGGGACCGAGAACGAATTGCTGCAACGTCTGAAGAAGAGCTTCGCGAGCGTGAAACACGTCAAGCCGCCGGCGAGCCGCGCGGAATCGGTGGAGCTCTATCTGGTGGCGACCGGGTTTCGCGGCGGCACCCGATAATAGCCGCCCTTGGATTTGGCGCTGCCGCACTTACTTACGATGGTGGGAGGCGCGATGTCGGTCTGGCTTTTGATACTGTGCCTGCTGCCAACGATCGCCGTGGGCCTTCCGCTGTCGATCTGGCTGACTGCGCCGATCCGCAAGAACCGCAAGGCCTTCGCGATCGCCTCGGCGCTGTTTCTAGCCTTCGGTCTGTACAATCCCTCGGCGGAAAAAATCGTCGAGGCGCGCGAGGACGGCGAACATGACAAGCGCCAGAAGCCGGGCGATCCGCCGGAGCCATAAAGCAAAAGCCCCGCCGTTGCCGGCGGGGCTTTCGTCATTTCGAACCTGCGCCTTGAAGATTATGGCGCGGATTTGAGCGAGATCGCGCCGATGCCGGCGGCGATGTTCAGGCCCTTGTTGCCTTCGACGCTGAGCGGCTGCAGCGCGATCGACTTGTCGAGACCGCCGATCAGCACGTTGGCGCCGAGGCCGACGCCGATCGTGGCGCTGGCCGTCGCGCCGGCATAGTCGCCGGACAACGCGCCTTCACGGATGTCGGAGGAGGGCGCGAACACGCCCCACACCAGGACGCCGCCTTCGGTGTAGCCGATGTCGACGCCGAACTTCGAAACCGTGCCGGTATAGTGCTCGCCATGCGCACGATTGCCGCGGAAGGTGCAGCGCAGATCCTTGCTCGAGCCGAACACGAAGCCCCAACCGCTGGACACGTTGCAGGTCAGCGTGCCGACCTTGACGCCATGCGGCGCCGCGTCGGCCGCACCCGAAAACACCAGCGCTCCAGCGGCCACGACCGCCGCACCCATCATCAAGCGAAATGTCTTGTTCATGTCGAAATGTCTCCTATTGCGTGACTGGAATGGCCCGTCTGAGGGCGAAGGGCATAGCATGCCCGCCGCCCCTTGAAACGGTCATTTTTCGAAAGCGTTCCCATTTTAGTTCGCGCTTTTGATTACAAATCGTTCGTTTTTTTGTCTTTTCAAAGGCTTGCCGAATCGGCGACTCGCTGCTAAAGGCTCGGCGCTCCAATCCAGATGGGGCTGACGCACATGACCATCCGCGAAGCATTAACCTTCGACGATGTGCTCCTGGTGCCTGCGGCCTCCGAAGTCCTCCCCGCCCAGGTCGATACGCGAACCCGGCTCACCAAGACGGTGGAGCTCGGCATCCCGTTGATTTCCTCGGCCATGGACACGGTCACCGAAGCGGGCCTCGCCATCGCCATGGCCCAGGCCGGCGGCATGGGCGTCATCCACAAGAACCTGAAAATCGCCGAGCAGGCCGAACAGGTGCGCCGCGTCAAGCGCTTCGAAAGCGGCATGGTGGTGAACCCGGTGACCATCGCGCCGGACGCGACGCTGGCCGACGCGCTGTCCTTGATGGAGCGCTACCGCATTTCCGGTATTCCGGTGGTGGAGGGCGCGGGCGAGACCGGCGCCGGCAAGCTGGTCGGCATCCTGACGAATCGCGACGTGCGCTTCGCCGACGACAAGCGCCAGCCGGTGCACGAACTGATGACGAAGAAGAACCTCGTCACCGTGCGCGAGGGCGTGCAACCCGACGAGGCCAAGCGGCTGCTGCACCAGCATCGCATCGAGAAGATCATCGTCGTCGACGACGCCTATCGCTGCGTCGGCCTCATCACGGTCAAGGACATCGAGAAGGCGCAGAAATTCCCCAACGCCTGCAAGGACGAGCGCGGCCGGTTGCGCGTCGCCGCCGCCACCGGCGTCGGCGAGGACGGCTATGCCCGCGCCAGCGCGCTGGTCGACGCCGAATGCGACGTCATCGTGGTCGATACCGCGCACGGCCACAGCAAGGGCGTGCTCGACGCCATCACGCGCATCAAGAAACTGTCGAACTACATCCAGGTCGCGGCCGGCAATGTCGCGACGGCTGAGGGAGCCCAGGCGCTGATCGATGCCGGCGCCGATTGCGTCAAGGTCGGCATCGGCCCGGGCTCGATCTGCACCACCCGCATCGTCGCCGGCGTCGGCGTGCCGCAACTGACCGCGATCATGGATGCGGTGAGCGCCGCGCGCAAAGCCGGCGTGCCGGTGATCGCCGACGGCGGCATCAAATATTCCGGCGATCTCGCCAAGGCCATCGCCGCCGGCGCCGACGTCGCCATGGTCGGCTCGCTGCTCGCCGGCACCGAGGAAGCGCCGGGCGAGGTGTTTCTCTATCAGGGCCGCTCCTACAAAGGCTATCGCGGCATGGGCAGCCTGGGCGCCATGGCGCGCGGCAGCGCCGACCGCTATTTCCAGGCCGAAGTCTCCGACAGTTTGAAGCTGGTGCCCGAAGGCGTCGAAGGCCAGGTGCCCTACAAGGGCCCGGTCGGCAACGTCGTGCACCAGATCATCGGCGGCTTACGCGCCGCCATGGGCTACACGGGGTGCAAGACGATCGCCGATTTTCACAGCAAGGCCGAATTTGTCCGCATCACAGGAGCAGGGATGCGCGAGAGCCATGTGCACGACATCGTGGTGACGCGCGAAGCGCCGAATTATCCGGGCGGGCAGTAGGGCGGGCTATTCCTTCTTCATGATGCCGCTCATGCCTGCGAGGAAGAGCGAGACGAAGATCCAGCCGAGTATCTTCATCGCCCAATAGACAAAACGATGGCTACCGACGCTGAACGCGCCGGCCGCGAACGCGGCGAGACCGGAGAACGAAGTCTTGCCGCTATTAGTCGGCGCAGCGCTTACACTCCAATCCTGTCCGAGCACCAGACGGAAGGTTTGCGTCCAAGAACTGGCCTGGGCGAATTGCGCCTGTCCGGTCTGCTTGTCTGAAGGTTCCCACGCCTCGTCCTGGCCCAGTTCGACGATCGGAAGAAAAATGTCGAGCGCATATAGCGGTGCATCGAACTCGGTGTAATGCACAGGCAATGAGGGTTTCCCTACGTTCTGCAGATAGACTTGCGCGCCGCTCTGGCGCGGCGCCATGTAGCCAAGATTTGCGGCAGTCGCGAAGGTGAGCCAACCGAACGCGAAAAACCCGAGAGACCAATAGAACGCGTGCCAAGGCTTGTACCCGTAGCCGACCGCGAAATGCAAAAAAAGATCCCAGAGGCTGCCGAACTGACGGGATTGCTTCCGGGCCCCCCGCCCTAGTGAAATCGTCCAGCGACGGCTGTGTGCTAGCTCGGCATCGCGACGGACGGCCAACTGCCTCGAATCCAAGTCGGCGCCCATGTCGTGCAATACCTTAATTGCCTGAGTCCATGGTTGCGGGCGAAGCGTGCCATCTGTGGGATCCGGATTTTGCAGTTTCAGCCACGTCTGCCGTGTTCTCCAGTCGGTTGGGCAGTCGAGGAAGTGCTCGTAGGTAAATCCATCGAGCAACAGCTTGCCATCTTTGGGCCAAGCGTCTTGGCTGTCACGGAAAGCTCGGCACTTACCCTCGCTGAGGTCCAGCGTGCCCCGGATCGACGCGGACTTAAGATCGGCCCTGCCGTCGTTTGCATTGCTCTTGTCGACATGCGGATTGCTAAAAAGCAGGGATGAACCGATATCGGCAAAACGTAGGACAAGCGCATCCTTGTCTTTGTTCGAGAACCTGCCGTCGATGCAAGCAACCTGACCTTGCGTACGCAATCCGACAAGGCTGACACCTCCCTTTGCGACAAATCCCTCGGAAAGATATAAATTCCGGCATGATAGCGCCCCAGCGTCAATCGCCATATTTCCGCGATTGTGAAACCGGCCTCCGTGGCAGTCGAAGTCGCCGGCAACCGAGGCGCCGACAAATCGAACATTACCACGCGCCCGAAATTTCCTATTCGGGTTGGCAATCTGATCTGCAATTGGGCCGACGCTCAGGCGAACATCTCCGCCAATTTTTGCGTTGTCCGCCATCAGAGCATGTTTGTCCGGATTGCGCGATTTGTCGCGGAAGCTACCGCCCGCACATTCGAGATTTCCGTCGATAGTCACGTCCTCAAGATTGACCTCGTCTCCGGCCACGAAGCCATTGTTTAGTAAAAGACTCCCCTTGATGGTGGCTCGCTTCGCACGCAAGCCCTTTGCTAGGTGTGAACCCAGAAAGCTGACTGTTTTGGTCTTGGAACCTGAGAGCTGGACCAATTCATCGAAGGCGCATTGTTCGAGCCATAGTTCGCGCTTCAACGTCACGCCCCGGAGATCAAGCATTTCGGAGATGCGTGCCCCTTTGATCAAGAGCGGCCTATCGCTCTTGGGCCAAGGATTGTTCTTGTCCGGGCCCGGGTCGCCGATGGCGAGACGGCGGATTGTGTCCGCGCCAAAAGTGCGGTTGTTCCAAGTTGCTGCATTGGCCGGGTCCATGTCCGGCTCTTTGCCGTCCACTTTGTCCGGCTCCCAAAACGTGCCGTTCGCGGAACACTCGACGAGGCGCTCTTCTGGCGTCTTCGGTTTGTTTGGGTCGTCGGCCATGGCCCGAATCCCGAGGCTAAATACCTATCCGTGTTCAAATAAATCGCACACACTTCGCAGTATAGTGTTCAAGCATTCATCAGTATAGTCGAATATTTAGTGAGAGATTGCGCGCTATGCGGCCTGGCAGGCGGCGGATTTGTTGCCAGCTATTGGTTTTGCCCCATGGCGTTTCGCCTGGCGAAGGTCGGCGTGGTCCACAAAATCGTTCTGGCGCAGGAATCGGCGGTCTCCTGTTGCGGGCAGCGCCACCCTTGAACCCCACCCCCATCACCCCGATATATCTCCCAGGATCAGGGGACCTCGCATCATGACCGACACGCCGCCGCCGGCCGCCGCGCAAGCTGGCCCCAATATCGGGCAGATGATGCGCAATATCGGCGGCAGTCTCGTCGTCAGCGCGCTGCTGCCGTATCTCGCCTACCGCTTCCTGGAGCCGCATTTTCCCAAGGACAGCGTCTATCCGCTGCTCTATTCGACGATCTTTCCGGCGCTGGGTTTTGCCTGGGGCGTCTTCCGCAAGCGCAGCGTCGACGCCATCGCGCTGATCGTGATGGCCGAGATCATCGCCTCCGTCATCGCCACGCTGCTGTCCGCCAATGTCGGCTGGGCGCTGATCGCGCGCGCATCGCAAGGCACGATCACCGGTCTGGTGTTCGCCTTCACCGCCGTGATCGGCAAGCCGATCGTCTATTACTTCGCGCGGCAGTTCGTGGCGGGTACGAGTCCCGAACGCACCGCGGGCTTCGACATGGCGCATGTGCTGGACAAGGGCCTCACCTTCAAGATCGCGACCTATGTCTGGGCCGTGGCGCTGATCCTGATCAGCTTCGTCAGCATCACCATGGCCGCAACTCTCGAGCATGCAACCTATGTTCTGGTGGCGCCCATCCTCAGCGTCGGCGTGAACATCGCGCTGGTGTGGTGGACGATCCGCTTCTCCTCGACGCGCCTCTTGCGTTATCGGCCCGCCGCGGCGTAAGTCGCGCATGACCCCCGCCGCGCGCCTGCAGATGGCCATCGATATCCTGGAGGCGATGGCGAACACCGAGCAGCCGGCCGACCGGCTGCTGAAGGACTGGTTCCGCAGCCGCCGCTTCGCCGGCTCCAAGGACCGCGCCGCCATCGCCGAGCGCGTCTTCGCCGTGCAGCGCCGGCGCGGCGCCTTCGCCTGGCGCATGGGCAGCGACGCGCCGCGCGCCCTGGTCCTGGCGTCCGTTCTCGCGGCCAACGAAAATCCGGCGACGCTCTTCACCGGTGGCGGTTATGGCCCGGCCGAACTGACGGACAACGAGTTGGCCGTCATCGCCGTGCCGCCGACGGCCGATGCGCCGCTGTGGGTGCGCGGCGAATTTCCCGCCTTCCTCGAAGCCGACCTCGTGCGCGCGTTCGGCGACAGGCTGCTGGAAGAGATGACGGCATTGCAGATGCGCGCGCCGATCGACTTGCGCGTCAACACGCTGCGGCGCGAGCGCGGCGAAGTGCTGGCGGCGCTGCTCGCCCAAGGCTTCGCCGCCGAGCCGACGCCCTACGCGCCGCACGGCATCCGCATCGCGAGTGGCACCGCCGCGCTCGGCCGCGGCGCGATGTTCGAGAGCGGCGCCTTCGAATTCCAGGACGAGGCGGCGCAGATCGCGAGCCTGCTGTGCCGCGCGCGGCCGGACATGCGCATCCTCGATCTCGCCGCCGGCGCCGGCGGCAAGTCGCTGGCGCTCGCCGCCGAGATGAGAAACCAAGGCGAAATCGTCGCCTGCGACATCCGCCAGCCCGCGCTGCAGGAACTCGCCGTCCGTGCCAAGCGCGCCGGCGCCACCAACATCAAGACCCATCTGCTCGACGAGCGCCGGCCGCTGGACGAGACGTTCGACACCGTCCTGCTGGATGCGCCGTGCAGCGGCTCGGGCACCTGGCGGCGCCAGCCCGAGCTGCGCTGGCGCCTCACGCCGCAGCGCCTCGCCGAACTCGTGCCGCTGCAGGACCGGCTGCTGGCCCAGGCCGCCAGACACGTGAAGCCGGGCGGCCGGCTGGTCTACGCCACCTGCTCCATTCTGCCGCGCGAGAACGAGGCGCGCATCGCCGCGTTCCTCGGCCGCAACCCGGCGTTCAAATCGCTGCGCGCCGCCGCCGCCTGGTGCGAATCGGCGGCCGCCAATCCGCCGCCTGGCATAGGCGAATTCTTCCGCGCTACCCCGCGCACCACCGGCACGGACGGCTTCTTTGCCGCGGTTCTCAAGCGCGATTGACCGGAATGCGGGGATAGCGCCCCACGCGGCGTTGTTTCGCTGGACAGGCGCGAGCGCCGCCCACTAAATCGCGTCATGGCAGCACCCGTCCTCGTCATCGATTTCGGCAGCCAAGTGACGCAACTGATCGCGCGCCGCGTGCGCGAGGCCGGCGTCTATTGCGAGATCGTGTCCTTCAACAAGGCGGAAGAGGCGCTGGCGCAAGGCGCGCCGCAGGCGATCATCCTGTCGGGTGGTCCGGCCTCGGTCATGGATGAAGGCGCGCCGCGCGCGCCACAGGCGGTGTTCGACGCCGGCGTGCCGGTGCTCGGCATCTGCTATGGCGAGATGGCGATGGCGCAGCAGCTCGGCGGCAAGGTCGAAGGCGGCCATCACCGCGAGTTCGGCCGCTCCGACATCAAAATCGAAAAAGCCTCGCCGCTGCTCGCGGGCCTCGGTGATATCGGCGCGCTGGAGCCGGTGTGGATGAACCATGGCGACAAGATCACCGCCATGCCGCCGGGCTTTGTCGTCGTGGCGACGAGCGAGCATTCGCCCTACGCCGTGATCGCCGACGAGACGCGCCGCCTCTACGGTATCCAGTTCCATCCCGAAGTCGTGCATACGCCGCGCGGCGCCGAGATTTACAAGAACTTCGTGCTGAACATCGCCGGCATCAAGCCCGAATGGAACATGCACGCCTTCCGCGAGCACGAGATCGCGAAAATCCGCCGGCAGGTCGGCAAGGCGCGGGTGATCTGCGGCCTTTCCGGCGGCGTCGACTCCTCCGTTGCCGCGGTCCTGATCCATGAAGCGATCGGCGACCAGCTGACCTGCATCTTCGTCGACACCGGCCTGATGCGCGCCGGCGAAAGCGACGAGGTGGTTTCTCTCTTTCGCAATCACTACAACATCCCGCTGGTGCATGCCGAAGCCGCCGACTTGTTCCTCGGCCGCCTCGCCGGCGTCAGCGATCCCGAAACCAAGCGCAAGATCATCGGCGGGAGCTTCATCGACGTGTTCGACGCCGAGGCGCACAAAATCGGCGGCGCGGAATTTCTGGCCCAGGGCACGCTCTATCCCGACGTGATCGAGAGCGTCTCGGCCAGCGGCGGCCCCTCGGTGACGATCAAATCGCATCACAATGTCGGCGGCTTGCCGCAGCGCATGAAGATGAAGCTGGTCGAGCCCTTGCGCGAGCTCTTCAAGGACGAAGTCCGCGCGCTCGGCCGCGAGCTCGGCCTGCCGCAGAGTTTCGTCGGCCGCCACCCCTTCCCCGGCCCCGGCCTCGCCATCCGCATCCCCGGCGACATCACGGCAGAGAAACTCGCCATCCTGCGCCAGGCCGACACCATCTACCTCGACGAAATCCGCAAGGCCGGCCTCTACGACAAGATCTGGCAGGCCTTCGCCGTGCTTTTGCCGGTCCGCACGGTCGGCGTGATGGGCGATGCGCGGACCTACGACGCCGTCTGCGCGCTCCGCGCCGTGACCAGCAGCGACGGCATGACGGCGGACTACTACCCCTTCGAGCATTCTTTTTTGGCGCGCGTCTCCACCCGCATCGTCAACGAAGTGCGCGGCATCAACCGCGTGGTGTACGACGTGACGGCGAAACCGCCGGGGACGATTGAGTGGGAGTAGTTGCCGACGGGAGCAACGAACGCCGATGCCATGTCACTAGAGGAACAACCTGACTTACTTTCAGAAGCGACGGAGCGAGACCTGCTCCGCTGGTTGCTTGCCGACCTGCACGACGATCTCGACGGCAAATTATCCAGGTTTAAGCACCTCATGGACTTATCGGGTATCTTGGGCTCCGGCGGAACGATGATGCCCGGAGGCGAAACCACTTTTGCTGCTTGGAGTGAAGCGCGAACAAGCTTCATTCACGGAAACTACGTCGCCACCGTTCTGCTTTGCCAGGGGCTGGCCGAGCATATACTTGCGGCCCACCTTGAGCTTGGCCTCGGCGGCGAGCGCCTACCGGACCGGGTGGCATTTTCGGCGACGCTTGAGCGATGCGTGGAACGACAGATCATTTCGGAAACAGATGCTTCCGACCTGAAGAAGTTGATGAATTTGCGAAACCCACTTTCGCACTATCGAAACATCGACGATCCCTCGAACCTTTCTCGACGTGTGCTCGACAGTATGGAGCCGGCGATGAACCATCTTATCAGGGATGCGAGTTTCGCCATTGGTCTGGCCGTGAAGCTGTTGGCTTTGCCTGCGTTCAGGCTCGGTCCGCCAATACGTCCGAAGTGAGTTGCGCCGTCGTACATACGGGTGTATGTACCGTCGCATGAACCACATCAGCATCCGAGACCTTCAGAAAATCTCCGGCAGGGCCATCAGCGAGCTTCCCGGCACCACGCCGGTGAAGTCCGGGGACCGGACGATCGCGCTGCTGGTCCCGCTCAAGCGCGCCAACATGGACCGCCTGCGCAAGACGCTCGCCAAGGCCGGGAAGCTCGCCAAGGGCCGCGATCCGAAAGAGGACGACGCGGCTCTCAAGAAGATGGGCGTCGACCCGACCAACTGGTCGGTGGCGGCGGTGCGAAAGTTCAAGGCCGAGCACCTCAAGCAGGTCAAGAAGCGTAAACGGTGAGATCGCCGTCTGCGACGCTCGTTCTTGATGCCGCGGTGCTCATATCTGCCGCATTCGGCCGAAGCGCGGGCATAATTCTCGACGTTGCGAGCGTCCGCGCCCTGGTTACGACAGAACGGGTCGTCGAGGAGGTTCGCCGCCGGATCGGACTCGGCGCACGACGGCCCGAAGTGTTGCCGCTGATCGATATCCTGCTCGAAGAAGTAACGGTCGTTCCGCTGGATTCACTCCAATCTCATTTTCCCGGTAGCGAAATTGCCCTTCGCGACGGCGCCGCAAGCCGCAATGGCTCTACCCGCGATGCCCATGTCCTCGCCCTCGCATGGGACACCGGCGCCGACATCTGGACTACCGACCGCGATTTCGCCGGAACCGGCGTCGCGACGTGGTCCACGCCAAACCTGATGCGAGCGCTGGCCGAACGGGCATGATCGGATGAGATTTGCATCGCCAACAAAGAACGAGGCGGTCGCCTCCGATGCCGGAACGAGCGAGATCAAAATCCATCCCGTGCGAGAGATGGCCGATTTACGCTGAGACTACGCCTCCCCACCCGCCTTCCACTCCGTCTCCGGCAGCCGCCAATACATGCGATCCTTCCGCGCCAGCATGCGGTGACCTATCAGTTCCCGCCGCAGCGTGGCGCTGTCCCAGTGGTGGGTCTGGATGAGTGCGTTGACTTCGGCTTCAGGATAACGCCGGCCGGCCGCGAAATCGTGCATCAGCCAGCGCAGCACGGCGCCGCGCTTCTTGCGGGCGGCGGGGATCGATTTCAGCGTGCCGTCGGCAGCGACGAAGTTCTTCAGCACCTTGGCGTCCCAATCTTCGGCGTTGCCGTCTTGCGCGGCGCGCGGCTTCTGGCGCGCGGCCCTCTCGGACGCCGGCTGCAACACGCGCTTGGACAATCGCTCCAGCGCCTCGTGGTCGAGCGCGTGCCAGCGCGTCGTGCCCTCCGCGCGCGCGGTGACGAGTCCCAGGCTTTTCAGGATCGCCAGGTGATGCGAGATCGTCGGCTCCTTCAGGGCGAGCGCCTTCGCCAGGTCCTGGACGCTGCGTTCGCCCTGCGCCAGCAGGCCGACGATGCGCAGGCGGCTGGCGTCGGCCATCGCCTTGAAGAATGCGAGCAGGGTTTCGGTCATGGCGTCCTCTTTTCACGTCTATCTAATTAGATAACTATCGAAGTTCAAGAGCGAATTTGCCGGCCCTCAAGGCCATGTTGCCGCCGGTTCCGCCTTCGGCCCTAATGGGCCGGTGTTGCGCCGCGCAGACGAGGGGATCAGCCATGGCCGCCAGGGCTCCGCGCCGCAAATTCGGCGCCTCGCAGAAGGAGCGGATATTCTTCGCCTGCCTGCCGGACGCTGGCACCGCGGCGCGCATCCACGCGCGCGCCGAGGCGCTCAAGCGCGAGCATGGCTTCGCCGGCAATCTCATCCTGCCCGAACATCTGCATGTCACGCTGTTTCACCTCGGCGACTGGATCCGTCTGCCGGACGAGATCGTCGCGCTCGCCAACCGCGCCGCCGCCGAGGTGCTGTCGCCGCCGTTCGACGTGCGCTTCAACAAGGCGGAAAGCTTCCGCAACCGCACCGGCGTCTATCCCTTCGTGCTGACGGGGGACAAAGACGCGGCGCCGTGGCGGCCGCTCTATGATGCGCTCGGCGCGGCGTTGAAGCGGCACGGGCTCGCCAGCGTCGTGCACGAGGAATTCAAGCCGCATGTCACCTTGCTGCGCGACGCCAAGCGCGCCAAGGCTTTCGCGGTCGAGCCGCTCGGCTGGACGGTGCGCGACTTCGTGCTGGTGCACAGCGTGTTGGGCAAGACGACGCACAATCATCTCGCGCGCTGGCCGCTCCCGGGATAGAACGCGACATGGCAAAATCCGTGACCGTCTATGGCATCAAGGCGTGTGACACGATGAAGAAGGCCCGCGCCTGGCTCGAGGCGCGCGGCATCGCTTACGCGTTTCACGACTACAAGACCGAAGGCATCGAACGCGCCAGGCTCGAAACCTGGGTGGAGGCCGCCGGCTGGGAGACGGTCCTGAACCGCGCCGGCACGACGTTTCGCAAATTGCCGGACGCGGACAAGAACGGCCTCAACGAAAAGAAAGCCGTCGCCCTGATGCTGGCGCAGCCCTCGATGATCAAGCGCCCGGTCCTGGAGCACGGCGCCAAACTGCTCGTCGGCTTCAAGCCGGAGATTTACGAAAAGGCGTTCGAAGCGAAACGCTGACGTCCCGCTCGGCTGTGAAATGTCCAACGCTCACCAGGCCGATTTATCCCACAAAATCCGGAAATGACGGATTGTGGGATAAATGAACGATAGTTCGGCGCGGCGGGTGCCGATCTGCCGCCGAACGGCTTTGAGGCCCCATGCTTATCCATGGCGGCCGGATTTGGCGCTCGCGCCTAAGGTCGCCGCTCTCGGCGGCCAACCCTATGATTTGGCTCGTAGAATTGTCGGGCGCCCATTTCCGACCTGACGGAAGGACCGCGCCGGCAATCCGGGATAAGTAATATTTCCTACAACCTCTGGTATTTTCAGGACAGAACGCCTATACTCCGGCCCATGACCCAGACCACGACACCGGGCGCTCCGTCGCCCACCGAACGCCCCGCGCCGCTTCCGGAGGAGCCCGCCGCGCCGCGCAGCGACGACGCGCTGCGCCGCCTCGCGGCCGAACGCCTCGCCGAGCATCTCGACCTCGGCGCCTCCCTCATCCAGCGCTGCGAGGATCTTTCTCTGGTCCGAAAGGGCGACCGGCTCGGTCCGATTTATGCCGCGGCGCGGGTGTTGCGCGCCGACGCCCAGGTCGCACAGGCGCTTGCCCGCGTCGCGCAGGTCGAATCCTGCCATCGCTCCGTCGTCGAAACGGTCGCCAAGCCCGATCCGAAATTCGTCGCCTGGCAGCAGCAGCAGCAGACGCGCAAACCGTCGGAAATACGCGCGGAACTGGCGCAGCGCCTCGCCAAAATCGTGGAAACGGCGCGCGCCAAGGTCGAGGCGGAAGACGTCAAGGAGATGCGCGCCGCCGCGGGAAAACTCGATGACCCGATCTATCCGCCCTATTAGGGCGCGCTCCGGCACCCCTGGTGCACGAAACGGCGCGTCGCTATCCACAACGATCGCTCAATGCGTTCAGGCCTTTGATCGAAATTTTGGCAGGTTGAATTCAAAATTTTTGTGTACCCCCTCCCCCTCCCCCTCCCCAAACAGGGGCGGCGCCCCGCCGGGCAACCGCAATGCGCTCAAGCACGGCAAGTTCACCCGCGAGCGCCGCGCGCTCCTCGCCGACATCCGCGCGCATATTGGCCGCGGCCGCGAATTGCTGGGCGAGCACGGTGCGGCGCCAACGCCGCGTTCAAATCTTCTTCGCCAGCGCCGCCAGCTGATCGGTGCACAATCCCCAGCCTTGCGCGAAGCCCATCTTCTCGTGCGTCGCCTTGTCTTCGGCCGTCCAGTGGCGCACGCGCGCGGTGTAGCGCGTCTTGCCGGCCCCATCTTCGCCAACGCCGTCTGCGAAGGTGAGGATCACGGTCATGAACGGCTTGGCGCCCGGCTGCCAGTCGCCGGTATAGGCGTCGGTGAAGACGATCTTTTCGTTCGGCACGACTTCGAGATACTGCCCGCGGTTGGGCATGTCCTGTCCGTCCGGCGTGCGCATCGTGATCAGATTGCCGCCGCCGGGCCTGAGGTCGAGCTCCGCCACCGGCGTGGTGAAGGGCGCCGGCGCGAACCATTGCTTCAGAAGTTCGGGCTCGCTCCAGCAGCGATAGACCTTGGCGCGCGGCGCATCGATCAGCCGCATCAGCGACAGTTCGTGGTTCTGGTCCGTCATGTTGCGTTCCTTCTTGTGGGCTCGCGGCCCAACCGACTTGCGAGTTCCATCACTGTGCACGGAAATTGCCGGGCGCCGCCGCCTCGAAACGAAACTATCCCCGATTTGATGCACATTTTCCTGCACAAGGGAAATATTGGGTTCACTTTTTGTTCCAATGGCGAAAACGCTGTGGCAGACTGGTGTGCCGGGGTGATTCGTTTGTTGGGAGTAACTCGTCGCGGTGTCGCTGTTCGCCTTTCGGCAACCGTCAATTCGGGTGAGTGTGCCGGGCAAAATCGAACACGATCGCAGACCAATCCGCCATGGATGTTCAAACTTTTCGCCACGCGCCTGCCGAAGTTGAACTCGAACAAGCCGTGTTGGGCGCGGTTCTGGTCGACAACCGCCGGCTGGAAACGCTCACCGCCATCGTCAAGGCGGACGATTTCTCCGACCCGATGCATCAGCGGGTGTTCGAGACCATGCTCAAAGTATGGGAGCAGGGCCGCGCCATCACGCCGCTCACGCTGTCCGCCATCATGCGCGGCGATCCGGGCCTCTCCAGCCTGAAGCTGGATTATTTCGGCGTGTTGGCCGAAGCCGCGCCGGCCATCACCAACGTCAAGGAACTGGCGCGCCAGATCCGCGACGCCGCCGTGCGCCGCGAATTGCTGCGCATCGGCGAGGACCTGGCCAACGCCTCCTACGAAAGCGATATCGATCGCCCGCCCAACACGCTGATCGAGGAAGCGGAGAAAGCCCTCTATCGCGTCAGCGAGACCGCCAAATACGGCACCGGCCCGATCGACTTCGCCGAAAGCCTGCGCCGCACCGTCGAACTGGCAGAGAAAGCGCAGGCCCGCGGCGGCCGCATCTCGGGCCTGGTCACGGGGTTCAGCGACATCGACTCGCTGCTCGGCGGCCTGCAGCCATCGGACCTGATCATCGTCGCCGGCCGCCCCGGCATGGGCAAATCCTCGCTCGCCGTGAACATGGCGTTCAACACGGCGCGCGCCTATGTCCAGGACATGGAGGCCGGCGCCGAAGTGCCGCGCGGCGCGCCGGTGCTGTTCTTCTCCCTCGAAATGGCGGCGCAGCAGCTCACGGCGCGCATCCTGTCCGAGCAGACCCAGATCGAGATGTGGAAGATCCGCAACGGCAAATTCTCGGAAAGCGAGTGGGAGAAATTCGTCCTGGTGATGCAGGAGCTCTCGACCATGCCGATCTATTTCGACGACACCGGCGGCATCTCCATCGCCCAGATCGCGGCGCGCTCGCGGCGCATGAAGCGCGAGAAGAACATCGGCTGCATCATGATCGACCACCTCCAGCTGGTGGGCGGCTCCGGCCGGGCCGAAAACCGCGTGCAGGAAATCACCGAGATCAGCAAGGCGCTCAAGGTCCTCGCCAAGGAGCTCGACGTGCCCGTCGTCGCGCTGTCGCAGCTGTCGCGCGGCGTCGATTCGCGCGACGACAAGCGTCCGGTGCTGTCGGATCTGCGCGAGTCGGGCTCGATCGAGCAGGACGCCGACGTCGTGATGTTCGTCTACCGCGAAGAGTATTATCTCAAATCGCGCGAGCCCGATCCGGGTTCGGCCGATCACGCCAAATGGCTGGAAAAGTGCGAACGGGCGCATCGCCGCGCCGAAGTGCTGGTCGAAAAGCACCGCCACGGCGCCACCAACAAGATCGACCTCTACTTCGACGACCGCTTCACGCTGTTCTCGAACCTCGCGGCGGAGAGTTCATAACGGCAACGCGGCCAGTCTTAGTGGCGCTGCGCCGGATCCGGGCAGTCGACGTCATAGCCGTGCCAGACATCGCCCCGTCCATGGCCGCCACCGCCCGTTTCGTAGTGCACCGGCTCGCCGACCGTCGCGCCGCCGCCATGGCCGCGGCCATAGCCGTCGACAAAACCGCCGTCGACCGCATGATAGCCGCCGCCGCCGGCATAACCGCCGCCGGCCGCCGCATAGGCATAGGCGCTGACGCCGGACGAGCCGCCGCCGTCACCCATGGTGTAGCTGTGGCTGTCGGAATGATAATCGTAGGTCGCGACCGAGACTTCGGAATATTCGCGGCGCCAGTAATGGGAGTGCCCACTCCAATGCGCGGTGCCGTATTCGTGCAGGTGGCGATAGCCGCGATAGCGATCATGCCTGACGGGAGGCGCGTAAGCCGTGCCGGGCCGCATGCCTTCCGGTGGCGCCGCCGGCGCCGCGCAGTTGCACTCCACCTTCGCCGTCTTCGGCGGACCGGTGTTGATGTCGCAACCCGAAACCGTGATCGCGGCGAGTGCCGCCGCCACTGCCAGAATGACCCGCATGTCCGCTCTCTTTCGCGCCGCTTGGGCGCGATGTCTCTGCCGTCCAATTATGGAACAGATCGCGGCGATCCGGACTGGCTTTTGCCGGTCTGGTTAACGCAGCCGCGCCAGACCGGGCGCCGCCTCGACGCGCACCAGATCGGCGTCCCGGCGCAGGAAGCTCGCGATCTGGCTGGGCAGCAGGCGCAGCTCGTAATAGGCGCGCACCAGTTCGCGCTTGAGGTAGCGCATGTTGAAATCGCGCATCTGCGTGCGCCATTCCTCGATGTCGGTGCTGCCGCCGATGGCTTCGGATTGGCGCGCGACCGCCGGCGTCAGCTGATGCGGACGCAGCCGTTCGGCCAGCGGCGAATTGTTCGGATTGAACAGCATGTGGTCGACGGGCAGCGACCAGGGTTCGGACCAGGACAGCAGCAGCCGCGCCGTCTCGCGCGTGACGATATAGGCGGCGGCGCCGGTGTGGCGCGACAGCAGGCGGCCGATCTGGCGGCCGTTGGCCGTGTCGATCAGCGTATCGAGCAGGACGCGCTGATTGTCCGGCCCGAAATGCTCGATCTTCAGCAAGCCGACCGTGGGCGGGATCCAGGCCGCGTCGCGCAGCAGGTCCGCGGCCTGCGGGTCGAGCACAACGTCGTCTTCCAGGATCAGTCCGTGGCTTTCGCCGCTGGACAGAAACATGCTCCAGGCGCGCATGTGGCTGAGGGTGCAGCACTTGTCGCCCTTGGGCAGCGGGCCCAGCGGACCGTCGGGCGCGAAATTCCGATTCGCCACTTCGTCGGGCATATTGCGGGCATCGACGGCGGTAACAATCTGGACGGGAATGCCTAGGCCGGCGAGCTGGGCCGTCATCTTGGCCAGCCGGTCCGGCCGGCGCGCGAGATTGATGAGGTATGCCTGCATAGCCGTGTGCCCTTTGGCCCAGAACAACCAACGCAGATTCAACGCGCCAAGTTGCACCGTCCCTTCGGTAGGATTGCGACATTGTTTGCTTCAGGTTTAGTTCGCGACAAATTGCGACATAAAATTCGCAAAACGCGCGGGAGCGACTCGCGCGATGACGTCAAGAAGTTATTTTACGGAGTATTGTCCGTGTCACGGACAATGGGCAGACGCCGATATGACCGACAACATTGCGCGGTCATTTGTGCGATGCCGTACCGTACGGACAAGCGATGACCGCTAGCAGACCGATCCTGGCCGGACAGGTGCGTGCGGCGCGCCACACCGAACGGATCAGCATTTCGACGCCCGGGGATTTTCAGCTTGCCTCGAAGCGGTCCATCGCGCGCGCCGAAGCGGCGCAGGCCGGGCTGCTGCCCTACTGCCTCGATTTCCTGCGCCGGCGATCGCTGTATGTCGGCGGCGTCGATGCCAGGGCCGCGCAGGCGGCACCGTTCTATTACCTGTACCTCCGGCGTGAGGCGCGCAGCCTGGTATCGGTGCCGTGGGAAATGGGACCGCTCGCAGAAGGTGTCGCGCGGGCACCGGTGTTTCTGTTCTCGCCGGGCCGCTGCGGTTCGACTCTGCTGAGCCGCATCCTGTCGGCGGCCGGTTTGCCCAACGTGTCGGAGCCGGACTTCTATACCCAGGCGACCTCCGCGCTGTGCGCCAGTCCGTTCAATCCGCTGCAGGCGACGGTTCAAAGAGCCGTCTGGAATCTGGGCGCCGATCTGGCGGCCGCGCTCGATCCGGTGCAGTCGCCGGTGGTCAAGCTGCGGGCGGAGTCCTGCCGCGCGCCCCAGCTGCTTCTGCAACCGTGCGAGCGCCGCACGATCTTCATCACCCGCGGCTTCGAAAGCTGGGCGCGTTCGAACGGCCGGGCATTCCGCAACGGGGCGCGCAAAGCGGTGCGGAAATATCTGCTTGCCATGACCTGCCATGGTTACCTGAGGCAGAACAGCGACTGCCATCTGCTGCGTTACGAGGATCTTCAGGCGGAGCCGTTGATCGCGACGCAGGCGCTGGCGCGGTTTCTCGAGCGCGACATTTCCGCCGCCGCGGTCACCGCAACCATGAAAGAAGATTCACAAGAGGGTACCCCACTCGCGCTGGGCGCGCGGTCCGATTCCCCGGGCTGGGAAAAGCGGTTCGACGAGACGATGGCGCTGTGGAATTCTGCTACGGTAAGAGGGGTCCGCGACCGGCTCGGCGTGGACGAACGCCGCGCCGGCTAGGACCGCAAGAGCGACCGCGCCGTGACCCGATTTGAGCAGGATTACTTGTGACGGACAGTACGGTCGAATCTGCGGACTTCTCCGGAATTCTGGCCGCGCGTTCGCACGCCGAGACCTCCGACCGCCAACGCAATATGCGCCGCGCGATCGCCGGCATTGCCGTCGCCATACTCCACATTTTGGCGCTTGCCGTTTTCATCTATAGCGGCCGCATCCCGCTCATCGTGCGCATCAAGACGACGGTGCCGGAGGCAATATGGATTCTGATGCCCCGGAAGCATCCACCAGCGCCGCCCGTGCAAACGCCGGTTGCGCCGGAGGAAAGTCTGCCGGTGCTGACCGCGCCGATCACGCTGCCGCCGATCCATGAGAGCCGGCCGCTCGCCCCGCCCGCGAACGAAGGTCTGGCGGGCATCGGCCGTTCGCTAGCCTGCGGCGCCGGCAGCTTTGAGAACCTGTCCGCCCTGCAGCGCGAACAATGCCTTCGCCGTCCCTGGGAGTTCGTCAAACGCCCCGATGGAACGATTGTCCTGGCGGCGCCCGACAAACCGCCCGAGCCGCCGCCCAGCATCGCCGATCTCATGCGCCACGAGCAGCAGACCGCGCCGCCCTGTCCGATCCTGAACAACGTGCCGTGCCTGGGCAATGTCATGCACGGCGATCCCCTGGGCGGTGGGCCGCGACCCTTCTGACGACGCCTGCGACGGGACGGGCTTTGACGCCGAAGCGGCCCCCCGGCATTGTCCGGCCATGAGAGCAACGGAATTCGAAGCGGCGCGCCTGACCGTGCGGTTGAGCGCGGTCGCGGCTAATTACCGCCTCTGCCAGCGGCTGGCCGGTCCGGCCGTGGTGGCCGGCGTGGTCAAGGCCGACGGCTACGGCCTCGGCCTCGTGCGGATCGGCGGCGCCCTGGCCGCCGCCGGCTGCGACACCTTCTTCGTGGCGCGCTTGGAGGAGGGCATTGCCCTGCGCGCCGTCCTGCCGACCTCGCGCATCTTCGTGCTGGACGGCGCTGCACCCGACACCGTGCCGGCGCTGCTCAGCCACCGCCTGACGCCGGTCCTGAACTCGCTGGCCGAGATCGCCGGCTGGGCTGCCGCGGCGCACGAGATGCACACCGAACTGGAAGCGGCGATCCATATCGATACCGGCATGAACCGTCTGGGCCTGCCGGGCGACGAACTCTCCCTTCTGTCGTCGCAGGCCAAGAAGCGTCTGGATGGGCTTCGCGTCGTGCTGTGGATGAGCCACCTCGCCTGCGCCGATGATCCGCAGGCCAAGATGAATCCCATCCAACTCGACCGCTTCCGCACCGCGCTGGCGATGCTGCCGCCGGCGCCGGCCAGCTTTGCCTCCTCGGGCGGGGTGTTGCTCGGCAAGGACTACGCCTTCGATCTGGTGCGTCCCGGCATCGGCCTGTACGGCGGCAATGTGCAGAACGCGGCGCAAAATCCGTTCAGCGTCGCCGCCGTGCTGACAACGCGCGTGCTGCAGCTGCGCCGAATTGACAGGGGCGAGAGCGTTGGATACGGAGCCACCTTCCGGGCGAAGCGCCCTTCGCTGATCGCCACCGTGGCCTTGGGATATGCGGACGGACTGATGCGCGCCATCGGCAATCGTGGACATGCGGCCATCGCCGGCACGCGGGCACCCATCGTGGGCCGCGTGTCGATGGACCTGGTGACGCTCGACGTCACGGACGTGCCACCGGCCGCGCTGTCGACCGATGCCGAGGCCGAGTTCTTCGGCGACACGATTCCCCTCGAGGACGTCGCCAGGGCAGCCGACACGGCGGCGTACGAAATCCTGACATCGCTGACGCCGCGCGTGCCGCGTCATTACGAAGGCGCCGCGGCATGAACATCTTCGCGCCCATCGGCCGGGCCTTCCTCGGTCTGTTGTCGCAGATCGGCCGGCTGACCTTGTTCCTGGTGTCGGCGGTGTCGAATTGCTTTCGGCCGCCGATCTACTGGTTCCACATCGTGCGGCAGATTATGCGCATCGGCTATTTCTCGTTGCCGGTCGTGGGGCTCACCGCCTTCTTCACCGGCGGCGCGCTGGCGCTGCAGATCTATCTCGGCGGCAACCGCTACGGCGCCGAGGCCATCGTGCCGCAGATCGTGGTCCTGGGCATCACGCGCGAGCTCGGGCCCGTGATCGCCGGCCTGATGGTGGCGGGCCGCGTCGCCGCCGCCATCGCCGCCGAGATCGGCACCATGCGCGTCACCGAACAGATCGACGCGCTGACGACGCTGGCCACCAATCCGATCAAATACCTGGTCGTGCCGCGGCTGATCGCGGCGGTCATTTCGATGCCGATCCTGGTCGCCATCGCCGATTCCATCGGCGTGTTCGGCGGTTTTGTGGTCTCGACGCAGAGCCTGGGGTTCTCAAGCGGCATCTATCTCAAGAACACCGTCGATTTCGTGACGCATCAGGACGTCAATTCCGGCCTCATCAAGGCGGCGTTCTTCGGCTTCATCATCGCGCTGATGGGCTGCTATCACGGCTTCAATTCCAAGGGCGGCGCGCAGGGCGTCGGCGCGGCGACCACCAACGCCGTCGTCTCCGCCTCGATCCTGATCCTCGCCGCCAATTATCTGCTCACCTCCATCCTGTTCGTGAAGTGAGCGCGATGGCCGGTTCAAAACCCTTCCCCAAGATCGAGCTGCGCGGCGTCAAGAAACGCTTCGGCGCGAAGGTCGTCCTCGACGGCATCGATCTTGTTCTGGAGCCGGGCAAGTCGCTGGTCGTGATCGGCGGCTCGGGCACCGGAAAATCGGTGACCATCAAATGCGTGCTCGGCATCCTGCGCCCGGACGCCGGACAGATTTTCGTCGACGGCGAGGAAGTCACCCATATCGGCGGCAAGGCGCGCGACCGCGTGCTGCGCAAGTTCGGCATGCTGTTCCAGGGCGCGGCGTTGTTCGACAGTCTCTCGGTCTGGGAGAACGTCGCCTTCGGCCTGATCCAGGGCCGCGGCATGGCGCGCGGCAAGGCCAAGGATATCGCCATCCAGAAACTCGCCAAGGTGGGCCTCGGACCGGAAGTCGCGTCGCTGTCGCCGGCCGAGCTCTCCGGCGGCATGCAGAAGCGCGTCGGCCTGGCGCGCGCCATCGCCGCCGATCCGGAGATCATCTTCTTCGACGAGCCGACCACCGGCCTCGACCCCATCATGGCCGACATCATCAACGACCTGATCGTGAATACGGTGAAGGACGTCGGCGCCACGACGTTGTCGATCACCCACGACATGGTCAGCGCCCGCAAGATCGCCGACCGCATCGCCATGCTCTACAAAGGCAAGATCATCTGGCATGGCCCGACGAAGGATATCGACACCAGCGGCAATCCCTACGTCGACCAATTCATCCACGGCAGCGCCGAGGGACCGATCAAGATGGAAGTGAAGGCTTAGGTGTGTTGACATTTGTTAACATCCTTCTTATATAGACCGTGGCGAGGTCTCGGCATCCCAACAAGGAGATCGAGGCTGCGGTGGCTTTTGCGGAATCGCGCGGCTGGCGCTGGCGAAAAGGGCACGGTCATTGTTGGGCCCGATTGCTGTGCCCGAAGAATGACCGCGACGGGTGCCAGTTTTCGGTGTGGTCGACGCCGAAGAACCCGCAGAACCACGCGAACGCCGTTCGGCGTACGGTCGAGCGCTGCGCGCATGCCCATGGTGACGGACAATGAAGACGCATGAATTCACGATCGTCGCTTCGGGCCTGGACCCGGAGGCCGACGATTTCGAGGACCGCTTCTACGAGGCGGGCTGCGACGACTCCACGATCTCGTTTCAGAAGGGCGCGATCATCCTGGAGTTTGCCCGCGAGGCACAAACATTCGCCAAGGCGCTGATTTCCGCCTTCTCCGATGTGCAACGGGCCGGCGCCAAGGTGGAGCGGATCGAGCCGGACTATCTGGTGAGCCTGTCCGATATCGCGGCGCGATCCGGCCTCTCGCGGGCCGCAATTTCGCTCTACGGCAAGGGCGAACGCGCGCAGGGATTTCCAGCACCCGTGGCGCGCGTCACCTCGGAAAGCCCGCTTTGGGATTGGGTCGAAGTATCGTGCTGGATGCTTCAACAAAAGAGGCTGTCGCCGAGAGACGTTCTGCAAGCGAGATTGGTCAAGGAAGCCAACTTGGTGGCGCAGTCGCAGGCATTGAAACGGGGCCAGCTCGTGAAACGGCTCGAGAAACGCGCTGCGGAATTTCTGCGCGATGAAGGCCCGATCAAGATGGAAGTGAAGGCGTAGTGAGTTACTCAAACGGGCGAATGATCAAACGCGTCGAGCGGTCTGACGGCAAGCGTCGGATCGACATTATCGCTCGAGATGATGGTCTGTTCCAAAGCATCGTGCATAAATTTCTGGATGAAGAGAAGGCTTGGGTTCCAGCGCGTACGTCGGGGATTTTCGACAATGCGGACGCTGCCGAACAAGCTCTTGTGGACTATCTGAACTCCTAGCGCCGGCCAAGGGCTTGATCGCCGTGGTATAATCGAATCATGGCCCGCTCCACCGCCTCCTTCATCTGCCAGTCCTGCGGCACAACTGCGCCGAAATGGTCGGGCAAGTGCGAATCCTGCGGTGGTTGGAACACCATCACCGAGGAGGGCGCGCCGACGCCGATCGGCGCGGGGGCGACCAAGCGCGTCAAAGGGCGCCGCTTCGCGCTCGAGGATTTGAAGACAGAAGACGCCGCGCCGCCGCGCCGCGTCACCGGCATCGCGGAGTTCGACCGCGTCACCGGCGGCGGCATCGTGCCGGGCTCGGCGCTGCTGATCGGCGGCGATCCGGGCGTCGGCAAGTCCACGCTCATTCTTCAGGCGCTGGCGTCGTTCGCCCAACGCGGCGGCAGCGCGGTCTACATCTCCGGCGAAGAGGCGATGGCGCAGGTCCGCCTGCGTGCGACGCGCATGGAGGTTTGCGACGCGCCGGTGGCGCTGGGCGCGGCGACCAATATCGAAGACATCCTCTCGACGCTGGAAAGCGGCAGGCGGCCCGACATCGTCGCCATCGATTCTATCCAGACGATCTGGACCTCCACGCTCGAAGCTGCCCCCGGCACCATCGCGCAGGTGCGCACGGCGTCGTTCGATCTGGTGCGTTACGCCAAATCCTCCGGCGCCGCCGTCATCCTGGTCGGCCATGTCACCAAGGACGGGCAAATCGCCGGTCCCAAGGCCGTGGAGCATCTGGTCGACGCGGTGCTCTATTTCGAAGGCGAGCGTGGCCATCATTTCCGTGTCCTGCGCGCGGTGAAGAATCGTTTCGGCCCGACCGACGAGATCGGCGTCTTCGAGATGACGGGCAAGGGCCTGGCCGAAGTCGCCAATCCGTCCGCCCTGTTCCTCGGCGACCGCAACTCGACCTCGCCGGGCACTGCGGTGTTCGCGGGGCTTGAAGGCACGCGCCCGCTGCTGGTCGAAATCCAGGCGCTGGTCGCCGCCGCCGGCTATGGCAGCCCGCGCCGCGCGGTGGTCGGCTGGGATACCGGCCGCCTCGCCATGATCCTGGCGGTTCTGGACGCGCGTGGCGGGCTCGGCATCTCGGCTTCCGACGTCTACCTGAACGTGGCCGGCGGCTTGAAGGTCGGCGAACCCGCGGCCGACCTGGCGGCGGCGGCGGCGCTGATTTCCTCCTTCGTGGGCTCCGCCCTGCCGCGGGAAACCGTGTTCTTCGGCGAAATCAGCTTGTCCGGCGATGTCCGTCCCGCGCCGCAGGCCGAATTGCGCCTCAAGGAAGCGGCCAAGCTCGGTTTCGCCAAGGCCATCGTTCCGTCGGGAACCAAGATCGAGGCGAGCGGCATCGAACTTCAGCCGGTAAGGGATGTTACGGAGTTGGTTTCCCTGATCGGCGCGGACCGGACGCCTGCGCGGCGTGGTACAATGCCGGCATGAGTCTGGCGTTCGGCTTCGTCGATCTGTTCGTCGTCCTGATCATTCTCGGGTCGGCGGCCTATGCGACCTGGCGCGGCTTCGTGTCCGAGACGCTGTCGATTGTCGCCTGGGCGGCGGCGGCGCTGGCCTCGCTCTATCTCGGCCCCTGGGTGGCGCGGATGGCGCATGCGCTGATCGCCACCGCCTGGATATCGACCGTGGTCGGCTATGGCGCGGTGTTCGTCGTCGTCTTCATCCCGCTCTCCTTCGCCAGCCATCGCTTCTCCGAAGGCGTCAAGCGCTCGCTGGTCGGGCCGCTCGACCGCGTGCTGGGCGCCACCTTCGGCATCGTGCGCGGCCTGGCGATCCTCGGCATCGCCTATCTGATCTTCACCGCTTTCGTGCCGATCCGCAGCCAGCCGGCCTGGCTGACGAATGCGCGAACACTGCCCTTGATTCAGAGTTCCGCCGAAGTGCTGCTGGCGCTGGTTCCCGCGCGCGATCATCACGAATCGGTGGCGCCTGCGTCCGGTCCGGCGCCGCAATCGATTCGCGACCTGCTGGAGAAGCCCGCGCCGGCCGCGCATCCGGCAAAACCCAAGCCGAAAAAACACGGCAAAAAGAGTGGCGCTGCCGACCGCCGCGCGCTAGACAGACTTTTCGAGGCGACAGGCAGCGGCGGCACCCAGAAGCCATGATCGGCCTTTCAAAAGACCAGTCTTTTCAAGATGATAAGCTGCACGAAGAGTGCGGCGTGTTCGGCGTTTTCGGCCACCCGGATTCGGGGGCGCTGACCGTGCTGGGCCTGCACGCGCTGCAGCATCGCGGACAGGAAGCCGCAGGCATCGTCACCTTCGACGACGGTCATTTCACCTCGGAGCGTCATACCGGCCTGGTCGGCGATATTTTCGGCGGCAGGAACAGCGCCCGCGTGCTCAATCTCAAAGGCTCCTTCGCCATCGGCCACAACCGCTATTCGACGGCCGGCGGCTCCGGCGTGCGCAACATCCAGCCGATGTTCGCGGACCTGACCGGCGGCGGCCTCGCCCTGGCGCACAACGGCAATCTCACCAACGCGCTGGCGTTGCGCAACGAACTGGTCGGCGAGGGGCGCATCTTCCAATCGACTTCGGACACCGAAGTCATCATCCATCTGGCGGCGCGCAGCACCTATCGCCATATCGTCGACAAGCTGATCGATGCGCTGAAGAAAGTGCAGGGCGCCTATTCGCTCGTCGCGCTGACGTCGAAGAAGCTGATCGGCGTGCGCGATCCCTGGGGCGTGCGCCCACTGGTGCTCGGCAAGCTCGACAATGCCTATATCCTGGCGTCGGAGACCTGCGCCCTCGACATCATCGGCGCCGATTTCGTACGCGACATCGCGCCCGGCGAAATGATCGTCATCACCAAGGACGGCATCGAGAGCTACCACCCCTTCGCCGGCAAGCCGCACCGCTTCTGCGTCTTCGAATACATCTATTTCTCGCGCCCCGATTCGGTGGCCGAGGGGCGCAACGTCTACGAGCACCGCAAGCGCACCGGGGTGGAACTGGCTCGGGAGGCGCCGGCGGATGCCGACATGGTCGTGCCCGTGCCCGATTCCTCCATTCCAGCCGCCATCGGCTTTGCCGCGGAAGCAGGCTTGCCGTTCGAGCTCGGCATCATCCGCAACCACTATGTCGGCCGCACCTTCATCGAGCCCTCGGACGGCATCCGCAATTTCGGCGTGCGCAAGAAGCACAATCCCAACCGCGCCACGCTCGCCGGCAAGCGCGTCGTGCTGGTGGACGATTCCATCGTGCGCGGCACGACGTCGAAAAAGATCGTGCAGATGGTGCGCGATGCCGGCGCGGCGGAAGTGCATTTCCGCGTCGCCAGTCCGCCGACGGCGCATTCGTGCTTCTATGGCGTCGATACGCCGAACACTTCCGATCTGCCGGCCCACCGCATGGACGTCGAGGCGTTGCGCCAATTGATCGGCGCCGACAGTCTCGCCTTCATCTCGATGGACGGCCTGTACCGCGCCATGGGCGAGGGCAAGCGCGATGCCGCCGCGCCCAAATTCTGCGACGCCTGCTTCTCGGGCGATTATCCGATCGAGCTGACCGATGTCAGCGGCGGCCGCAGGGACGGCCAGCTGTCGCTCCTCGCGGACGTCGCGTAACCACACTTTGTTGTCATGGCCCGCGAATGCGGGCCACCCAGGTGACAGTTTTTCGATGATGCAGTACGTGTCGCCGATGTTTTCTTTTCCTTCTTCAAAAGTCTTGCAAGCCTCAGCTGGGTGGCCCGCATTCGCGGGCCATGACAGCTGGGTGGTTGGATAGAGCAGAAATGACCAAACCCCTCGAAAACAAAATCGCGCTCGTGACAGGCGCGTCGCGCGGCATCGGGCGGGCGGCGGCGATCGCGTTGGCTCGGGCCGGCGCTCATATCATCGCGGTGGCGCGCAATGTCGGCGCGCTTGAAGAGGTCGACGACGAGATCAAGAAAGCCGGCGGCGTGGCGACGCTGGTGCCGCTGAACCTGCGCGACTTCGATGCCCTGGATCGCCTGGGCCGGTCGGTGTTCGAGCGCTGGGGCAAGCTCGACGCCTTTCTCGGCAATGCCGGATCGCTCGGCGTGCTGACGCCGCTGGCGCATCTGGAGCCCAAGGTTTTCCAGGAATTGATCGAGGTGAACGTCACCGCTAATTGGCGCCTGATCCGCTCGCTCGATCCCTTGCTGCGCCTCTCCGACGCCGGCCGCGCCCTGTTCGTCAGTTCCGGCGCGGCCCGCAAGCACACGGCTTTCTGGGGCGGCTACGGCATGGCGAAAGCGGCGCTGGAGGCGCTGGCGCTGACCTACGCCGCCGAATGCGCCGCGACAAACGTGAAAGTGAACCTGCTCAGTCCCGGTGCGGTGCGCACCGCCATGCGGGCCCGCGCCATGCCCGGCGAGGACCCCGAGACCTTGCCCAAACCGGATGCCGTCGCGCCGCTCATCGTCGAACTCCTCTCGCCGTCGAACACGAAGAACGGCGAGCTCGTGACTTTCAAGGCCTGAGCTGTCGCCGTCGGCCAGCAATTGTGGGGGCATGGCGCAAATGGCGTTTGGATCGACCACAATCCGTTCAGAACGTGTACTGCAAGGCCAGCCCGATTGTCTGTGCGGTGAAATTTTCCGGCACGACACCAAGATAGGTGTTGCTGGCGATGACCGGGGAGAGATCGTCATAGTGGAAGTCGTCGAGATGCTGAAAGTCGAGGCGATACAGCAGCTGGTAGGACAACATCGGCGACGCCTGCCAACGCGCATTGACCTGCAGCGAGTGCGCATCGAACACGATGTCCGGAAAAGCGCTGCCCGCCTGCGCCGCCGTGAGCAGGCTGAAGAACGCGCCGGTGCTGGCATAACTGTAGCCGATCGCACTGTCGCCATGCATATATACATAATTGGCGTCGACGGAGATTTCGTCCCACCTTTGGTTCACCGTAAGGCCGGCCGTGACGTCATTGCTGCCGAGTTGCTCGCTCCAGGCGTTCGCGAACGGATGGCTGACGCCGCCGGCGGCCCCGCTGCCCGGCACTCCCGTTGAATTTATGTTGGCAATGTTGCGATGCAGCGTCTGGAAGGTGAAGAAGGCGGTAAACACAGTCGATGGCGACATCTGGTAGTTGACGTCCGCATTGGCATCGAAGGACGAAGACGCGCGCAGTCCATATTGTGCGTTGTAGAAATCGACCTTGTAGTCGCTCGTCAGTTGGAGGTCGGTTTGCGTTGAGACGATGTAATTGCCTTGCGCGTGGACGATATGCTCGGTGCGGTCGCCAACGTCGAATTTGCGCAGGTTGTCGAGCGTAAAGGCAGCGTCGCCGGTGGGCGTCGCCGGAACATAGCCGGGGAGCGAGGTCGAATAATAGGGCGTATAGGGATTGGACGTGTAGTCGCTGCCCGACAATTTCCCGAATTCATACGAGATTCGGATCGTGCCCCAGCTATAGCCGTTGGCGTCGAGCTGCAGACGGAAGCGATCGTCGGCGGCGTTGGGGACTTCGCGAACGCTGTGCTCGATGGAATTGCGCACATAGGACGCCTGAAGCTTCAGGTGGTTGCTCAAGCGATAGTCGGCACGCGCCGTCAGCTCCAGATTGTCGTTTGCAAAGGGCATGTCGCGGATTTGCACGATGCTGCCGGGGGCACTCGGCTGATAGACGCCGCTCAACGGTGCGTACGGAGCCAGGCCACCGTCTATGGCGATATAGCCGTACTGCCCGGTCAGTGGGTTGAAGGCGACGTAGTTCGTTCGGTTCATTTCATCGTGATCGCGAAGCTCGAAGTCCAGCTTCAGGGCAGGCGAGATGGAGTACTGGAACTGGGCGAAGGCGTCGAACACGTCGATTGCAGCATGCGCGTGCAACTGACTGAGTGCCGCCGTCGTATTCCAATTTGCAAGATCGATCGGTCCGCTTGCGCCAGGGATAACGCCGGAGCCGATCGTTGGCGGAAGCAGGGCATCATCCTGGCGCATCAACCCATAGGAAAGGCTGGCCGAGAAACGCATGTCCGGCGCGAGAATCGCGGTCATGTCGCCCTTGAGGCTGTTGAAATGATTGCTGGGAGGAAGACTCAGAAGGCCTTCCTTCGGGATAAAGGATCCTGGCGAGACGAGCTCCAGGCCCGGATTCTGCCAGGTCAGGCTGTTCATGTCGTTGTTGAAGTACGAACCCGTGAAAGTCAGGTTCGCCATCAGATCCCCGTCTTCGTCCTTGTAGCGCACGGCGGTTGCGACATCGAGCGTGCGATAGTGGATCGGTTGGATGATTTGCGTCGCACCCATCTCGAACGGATAGCCGAATGTCGCGCCGATCGGCTGGGTGCCGTTGCGCCACTCATTGCTCAACTGCATGAAGATTTCGAGGCTGTCCCACGGCGTGTAGGTGAGCGAAAGGCCGGCCTCCTGGCGCGTGATGCTGAGCTTCGTCGGCACCGCCGCCTGGGCCACCGCGCTCACCTGGGCGGGCGTGGAGGCGCCGGGCGTCAGTCCGGGGCGTAACGCCAGGTTGTCCGTGCCGCTCCCTGTCCAGATGCTTCGCGCCTCGGTGGAATAGACATGCGGCAGTGAATCGAAGAACGCGGTGACGGCAAACTCACCATAGCGGCCGGCCCTGAGCTCATAGTACTGATCGTCACGCCCGGCATTCTCGGCGAGTCCGGAGAAATAGTCGGCTGTCCGGTGATTTTCGATCAGGAACCCCGCGCTGCCCAGCAGCAGTCCACCCGACAAATCGCCATAACGGTTCAGCGATGCGGAGTTCTTTCCGGCGCCGAATGTGAAGATGCCGCCGAGCCGGATCCAGCCCATGCTCCACCAATCCGGATCCGTTGCGTTTTGGGTTAGCAACGGCAAAGCATAGGGCACGGGATACAGCAGACCGGTCGGCGTACGTGTAATCTCGTCGAGTTGCGACGGACCCTCCGGGTCGCGGGGCAGATCGAGAATCTGGCCGAGCGGATTGATCTGATTGCCGGCACCGCCATAGCCGACGGCTGCACCCGAGTCCGCGAAGGCGGGACCGGAAGGCACAAGCGCGGCGACCCCGGCGAGTCCGGCGAGGGCGCTCCACGTTCGGGCCCGGGCGCCGTTCATCGCTCGAACCGCGATCCTGAAGGATCGTTCGAGCCATGAATGTTCACATGGCAGGTCTGACAGCTTGTCGCGAGCAGCCGCGGATCGGGCATCGGGCCGCTTGCGAGATTGCCGCGCGTCAGCAACTGCGCGGGATGGCCGGCCTGTGCGTGGCACGATTGACAAAGCATCGGGCGCGGCGCGGTCAGCAGGCTCTCGAAATTGGAGCCATGCGGGTTATGGCAATTGAGGCAATTCTCGCGCACGGGCGCGTGCTCGAAGAGGAACGGGCCGCGTTTGTCGGCGTGACAGCCGTAGCAGACATCGTTGACGCTGCTGGCCTTCAATAGCGGATCCGTCGTCGAACCGTGCGGGCTGTGACAATCGACGCAGGTGATCTTGCCTTCCGGCAGCGGCATGTGGGAACGCATATTGAATTGCGCGCGCTGCACCTTGTGACAGGAGAAGCAGGTTTCGTTGATCGACTCTCGTGCGGTCAGTCCATGTGCCGCGAAGTTCGACATGGGATTATGGCAGTCGCTACAGGCGAGGTTGTTGTTCTCGTGGATCGAGCCATGCCAGAAGATTCGCGCTCCACCCTGATGACAGGTCATGCACTGCGCGTTCTGCTGCGGAACCGGTGTCAGGCTCTTGTGCGAGAAACTGATGATGGTTGTGAAATCGGACGGATTGGCGACATGCGCCGAACCCGGCCCGTGGCAGGCTTCGCAGCCCTTCGTCTCGGTACTGCCGCGCGGATTGAAGGTGAACGCGGCCGCATGGATGGTATGCGCCCAATTCGCCGTTTCCTGCTGATGGCAGGTTTCGCAAGCCTTCTGGCCGACATAGGTGCGCGTGTCCGCCGGCGTGACGATGGGTGCGGTCGAATCCGCGACACGAACCGGCTCCGGCGGCCGCGAGGGTGTGTCGTTCTCCGGGTGCGAGAGATAGTTCGCTATTTCGTTACCGACATCGCCCTCGAAACTCGTCTCGATAACGGCGCCGCCTGTCGCGTCCATCGTTTCGATGCGCGAAAGCGCCGCCGCGTCGACTTTTCCGCGATGTATGGCAGCGAGATCGGCACCGGCTCCCGAGATTTGCGCCAATGTCGCCGCATCGACCTTGCCCTTGTGGATTGCGACCAGCGCTTCATGCATCGCTGCGATGTGTTTTTCGGCAAAGCCCGGCGCCGTGGGGTTTGGGCCTGTGCCCAGCACGGTATTTCGAAAAATACTCGAGCCGGTTGCCGCCAACAGCAAGAGGCCAACGACAGCGAGCCGAAAAACGCGTGGGCGCAGCCAGAACGATAAAGCTCTCATGTTCCCCCGAACATCGGCCTGTGAAAATCAGCCGGTACGGCACACAAAAAGTTCGATACGTCTCGAGGAAACGATAACGCGGTCAATGGAAAGAACAACCGCACAGCTTCAATTGTACATCGTCTCCTTTGCGATGCGCCAATTTTACAGCGTCATGCCAAACCGAAGACGTTTCGCGGCGCGGGGCGATGGCGTGGTGGCCCATCGCGTCGAATGCTCAATTGATTAAACTTTGGATGCCGAATAGCAGCGAAACCGTTGCCATCATTGTCGAACGAAGCGAAGTCCTGCGCGACGCGCATGCACGGGGCAAGGCGAAGTTCTCGTTTCGCCAAACGCCGTAAAAGAGTCTGGTTCGATGCTCAGAGCAATGCGTTCGTCGTGAATCGCGCGCAATGTAGACAGCGAGTTCGCGCGCGACGCAGTGTCGCTTGCTATTTACGTTCTAAATTTTCTCCTTCGCTGTCGCCAAGCGCGGGTGGAGGTCAATATAAAAAACGTGATGTCGTCGACGTTGAGCCGCGAGGCGACATGCGACCGCGGGAGACTGAGCCATGGCAGACATTTCTCGCAGGGGCCTATTGCAACGCCTGACCACCGCCGCCCCGGGCGCTGTGCTGATCGCGGCGACATTGGCGAGCGATCGCGCCGAAGCCGCAGGAAGCGTTCCGCAGCCAGCGGCGGGATACCAGGCCACCCCGAGCGGTGACAAGCGTTGCGATGGCTGCGCTCATTTCGAGGCACCCTCATCGTGCAAGGTCGTAGCGGGAACGATCTCGCCGTCGGGTTGGTGCAAGCTCTTTGCAGCAAAAAGCTAGAGCGCAATCCGGAAAAGTGGAGGCCGGTTTTCCGTCAGATTGCGCGCCAATCAAAGAATCTAGAGCCGCATTCTGATTCAAACAACGTGAATGCGGCTCTAGTTGGCGAAGCGATACGTTGCGGCGAACGATATTTTCTATCAACGCAATAATAGTGCTGCCCTGATAACGTCACACTTGCCGGTTTCTATTCACCGATGGATGGCGGGAAATTCAGAACGCGGATATCGGTCGGCGCGGCGCTGCTTTTGCTCGCCTGTGTCCTGCTTGGAATGCAGCCGGTGTCGTCGGCGCCGTTGACCTACAGCGCCTTCGTCACCAAGGCGCTGGCGCTGCATGCCGGGCAGACGCGGGCGCAAATCGTGGCGGTGCTGGGAAAGCCGGCCGAGGAGGACGCGACCCATCTCGGCTATTCGCTCATGGGTCTGGCCGGCATGCCGCCGGCGCCCGGCTCGACGGTCTATTACGCCGCTGAAATCGACCTGAAGGACGGCCGCATGGTGGGCGCGGTCAAATGGGCCTGGATGGACACCACCGGCATGGCAACGCCACCGCCGAAGACGCACTGAACGGGCCTGCAAAAGGTGTCTGCCGGACGGATCGCGGACGCAACGAAAATCGCGTAGCAGGCGCGGCCGCCGCGTACGCAGTTCTGCGTATGACGCCCGGAAGCCGATGTTAAGACGTTCGGTCGAGATTGGCTCCAAATGCCAGGAAAGGCCGAGCCGAATGCCTCAGAGTATCGCGCGCATCGGAACGGAGGGCGCGCTGACGCTCTCCCTCGACGAGGCGATCAATCCGTACGTCAAACTGGGTGCCGCCTATTGGCGTTCGGTGTGCGGCCGGCGGCGGTTTCCGGCGCGCGCCGACCTCACCTTGCGGGGCATGGCGGCCATCCTGCCCTTTGCGGTCATACTCAGCGTCGTCGATCGTGGCGCGGACTTCGAGTATCGCTATGTCGGCGAGGCGCAGCGGCAGGCCTTCAAGACCTCCTTCAAGGGCCTGCGCGTGTCCCAGATCGAGGCCGCGGTGCCGCAACTCGGCAGCCTGCTGCGAAACGCTTATGAGCACGCGCGCGCCCTCGGCACGCCGTTCATCATTCGCGGGCGGGTCGATCACGAGCCGGCGGACTCGAAATTGCTTTATCACGAATCCGCCTTTCTGCCGCTCGGCGTCAGCGATGCGGAGGTCGATCACCTCCTGATCGTCGGCGTGCAGATACCCGAGCCGTTCTGGGATATCCCGATGGACAAGCTCACGACGCTTGCCGACCAGAGCGGCGCCGGCGTGCCTAGCGCAGCGTCTGCGACGGCGCGGTGATACGCTGCGCCTCATAGGCCTTCATGCGCTGGATCGCCGGCTCCCCGATGCACAGCTTCATGAACAGGTTGCGCTCCAGCGCCAAGCCCTGCTCCAGCGGCGTCGCCGTGGCGCCGCGTACCAGCCGTTTGATGTAGCGCACCGATTCCGGCGTATGCTTCGCGATGCGGGCCGCGATTTCCAACGCGCGGTCGAGCGCCTTGCCCTTCACGGTCTCCTGCACGAACCCCTTGGCCGCCGCTTCGCTCGGATTGAGCGTCACGCCCATCAGGATGTGCAGCAGCGCGTTCGGCGTGCCGATGGTGCGGGGCAGGCGCTGTGTGCCGCCGCCGCCCGGCAGGATGCCGACATTGATCTCCGGCAGGCCGATCTGAAAATCGCCTTCCTGCGCGATGCGGATGTCGCAGGCGAGCGTGAACTCGAAGCCGCCGCCCATTGCCGAGCCCGAGATCGCCGCGATCACCGGCTTGTCCATGCTCTCGACCAGCGTCATCGCCTTGTCGAAGCTGCCGGCCTGGTAGGGTGCGTTCTCCGGCCAGTCCTGGCCCCTGAGGCGCTCGCCGGTCGCGATCAGCGCCGCGACGGAATAGTGCCGCACGAAATAGCCCGGTGCGCCGCCGGTGACGACGACCGCGCGCACCGCGTCGTCCTGGGCCAGCGCGCTCAGCGCCTCGAACAGCGCATCGCTCATTTCGGGATCGAAGAAGATGCGCTTCTCGCTGCCCAGCGTGACGACGGCGACGCCGTCCGCGATGCGCGTGCTCAAGACATCGGGGTTGGGCATGCTGCTCTCCGTCTAGTCTTTGGCGTATGGGTTCTTCTGCGTGCGCATCAGGAACCTTAGCGGCGTGCCGATCAAGTCGAAATTCTTGCGCAGGCCGTTGGTCAGGTAGCGGACATAGTCCTCGGGCAGCGAATCCAGCTGGTTGCCGAACAGCGCGAAGGTCGGCGGGCGCGCCTTGACCTGCGTCATGTAGCGGATGCGGACGCGGCGGCCGCTGACGGCGGGCGGCGCGTGGCGCTCCATGGCGCTCTCCAGGAAACGGTTCAGGGCATGCGTGCCGACGCGCTTGTTCCAGGCGGCGTCCGCCGCGATGATCGCCGGCACGATGCGGCCCAAGCCTTCGCCGGTCAGCGCCGAGATGCCGACCAGCGGCGCGCCGACGACCTGCGGCAGGGATTTGTCGAGCCGGTCGCGCAAATCGCCCACGGCGCCAGCGCGGTTCTGGATCTGGTCCCATTTGTTGGCGACGAAGACCACGGCGCGGCCCTCGCGCGCGATCATGTCGGCGATGGTCAGGTCCTGTTTTTCGAAGGCCTGCGTCGCATCGAGGATCACCAGCACGCAATCGGCATAGCGAATGGCTTCCAGCGTGCTGCCGACCGACATCTCCTCCAGCGTGTGCCCGGCGCTGCGCGCCTTGCGGCGCAGGCCCGCGGTGTCGTGCAGCAGGAATTCGCGCCCGCCGGCGTGCCACGGCGCCGCGATGGCGTCGCGCGTGATGCCGGCCTCGGGCCCCGTCAGCGTGCGTTCTTCGCCGAGCAGACGGTTGAACAGGCTCGACTTGCCGACATTGGGCCGCCCGACGATGGCGAGCCGGATCGGCCGGTCCTCGCGCGGCTCGTCGAGCGCTTCGTCCGCATGGAAGTCTTCCGCGCTCTCGTCATCGGTGTCCTCGTCGACCGGCGGCGGCGGAGCCGATGGTTCGATGAACGCCGACAGCGCGTGCTCCAGTTCGGGGAAGCCGATCCGGTGCTCGGCCGAGATCGCGATCGGCTCTCCAAAGCCGAGGGAATAGGCCTCGCCGACTCCCGTGTCGCCGGCGCGGCTCTCGCACTTGTTCGCCGCCAAAACCACCGTCTTGCCGGCGCGGCGTAGCGCGGCTGCGATGATCTGGTCGCCCGCCGTCAGGCCGGCGCGCGCGTCGATGACGAACAGGCAGGCGTCGGCCTCGGCGATGGCGGTCATGGTCTGCGCCGTCATGCGGCCCGCCAGGCTGTCCGGCGTGTCGTTCTCGAAGCCCGCCGTGTCGATGATGCGGAAGGAAAGGTCGCCCAGCACCGCGTCGGCTTCGAAGCGGTCGCGCGTCACGCCCGGCGTGTCGTGCACCAGCGCGATTCTGCGGCCCACCAACTTGTTGAAAAGCGTGGACTTGCCGACATTGGGCCGGCCGACGATGGCGAGGGTGAACGACATGAGGGGCTTGTAGCGCGCTCCTCAGCGTAGCGCCACAAGCTCCGCATTGCTGGTGTAGAGATACATCATGCCGTTGGCGACGACCGGCGAGATGAAGGTGCCCGAGGGGATTTCCATCTTGCCGAGAAGTTCGCCGGTATAAGGCGACACCGCCGCGGCGAGACCCTTGGACGAGACGACGACCAGGCGGTCCGACACCAGCACTGGTCCGGCCCAGACGATGGCGCCCTTCTTGGCGTCCGGATCGTCCCAGCGCTGCAGCTGGTGGATCCACTTCACCTTGCCTTCCTTGCGGGTGAGGCAGATGAGTTGTTCGTCCGTGGTCAGCACATAGACGTAGTCGCCGGCCGCCCAGGGCGTCTGGATGCCGCCGATATCGCGCGACCACAGCCGGTCGCCGGTGTTGATGCTGATCGCCGCCATGATGCCCGAATGGCTGATGACGTAGACGATATCGCGATCGACCACGGGCCGGCCCGCGATGTCGTCGAGCTCGGACAGCGCCGTGGCGACGCCCGAATGGGTCAGCATGTCGTTCCACGCCGGACGGCCGTTCTGCACCCGCAACGCATAGATCTCGCCGGAGGAGTAGGGCGCCATGACGTACTCGCCCGAGATCGCGGCGCTGGTGCTTTCCAAAAGGCCGGCGGATTCCGAAATGCCCTGATGGTCCCACAGCCGGCGGCCGTCGACCTGGGCCAGCGCGTAGAAATGGTTTTCCTGCGTCGAGACGAAGACGCGGCCGCCATTGGCCGCCGGCGCGTTGACGATCGGCACGCCCAGGCTCTGCTTCCACAACACCTTGCCGGAGCGCGCGTCCAGCGCGATGACGTCGCCGAAGCCGCTGGTGGCGAAGACTTTGCCGTCGTCGAAGGCGACGCCGCCGCCGAAGCCTTTCGACGCATCGACTGTGCCGTCATTGCCGAACAGGCCGAACAGGTAGCTGTCGTCCTTGCCGACCGGCGCCAGGCTCCTGTCCCACAGCGGATTGCCGGAACCGGCGTCGAAGGCGAAGACATGCGCGGCCGAGTCCAGCACGAAGATGCGTCCGCCGGCCACGACCGGCGCCGCCGTCAGGCGCGACGACGTGTCGGAGGATTTGCCGGCATCCTGCTCCCACACTTGGCGCAAGGGACCGGTGGCTTCCAGATGATGCATCGCATTCGACGCATAGCCGCCGGGCTCGGGCCACTCGGCGTTCTTGTAGGGCGGCGGCAGGACGACGGCCACGCCCTTCAGCGAAGGATCGATGCGCAGCGTTTCGTCGATCGTCATGACCGAGATGCGCTCGCCGCGCAGCTTGGACTTGGTCGGGCTGGAGAACCAGCCGCTGACCACGTCGGTCATGCCGCAACTGGACGTGAAGAGCGCGACCGTCAGGATCACGGCGGCGTTGCGGAAGCGGGTCGCGTTCATTTCGGGGGCGTACCGGTTGGCGGCGTTGCGGCGGCGGGCGCAGCCGGCGCTGCCGGCGCGGCGGGCGGCGGCACGGTGCCGTAGGTCATCAGCCCGCCGTTCTTGAGGAACGCAGCCATGGCGGCGACGCGGCGGCGCATCGACTCCGGCGCATCCTTGTCGTCGGCGATCGCCTGGAACTCGGCCTGCGCCTTGTCGTAATGCGCCGCGTGGTACTCGGCATAGGCGAGGATCTCATGCGCCGAATGACGCCACGGACTGGTCGGATCGGTCAGCGGCGCGAGCAGGGTTTCGATTTCGAAGCGCGGCGCGGTATCGGCCAGCGCCCAGCCGGCGCGGACCAGCGCGACCTTGCCGATCACGCCGCTGTCCTCGGCGGCGAGCGCCTTGTAGATCTGCACCGCTTCGCCGCGCTGACCGGCGGCCAGAAGCACGCCGGCCTGCGACAGCCGCGCCATCTTGGCGTAGCCGCCCGGCGAGTCCTTCGCCACCACGGCGAACGCCGAAGTCGCCTTGGCGAAATCGTTGTTTTCGGCCAGCTGCTGCGCCGCGATCAGCGTTTCGGACGCCTTCAGGCGCTGGTTGGACTCATAGCGCTGCCACAGCTCATAGCCGGCAATGGCGATGATGATGAGGGCAAAGCCCGCGATGATGTAGTCGCCGTATTGCTTCCAGATCTGCTCGAAGCGTTCGCGGCGGACTTCCTCCTCGACTTCGCGGAAGATGTCGCTCAATGGGTTATCCTCGTTTTGGGGGCGGTCACGCCGGGTCAGCCCCAAGCTATTGACCGCGCGGGATGATTTAGCCGCTGGAGGGGCGACTGGCAACCGACGCCGGGTGAAAAGGCGCTAATGCGCCGATTTCAGCTAACCCGTTTCATGGCATAGACATTTTCCTTGCCCGGGAAGCGCCTTTCGCGCACGTCCTGGGTGTAGGCCTTGACCGCCTTTTCGATATCGGCCCCCAGGTTCGCGTATTGCCGCACGAATTTGGGCGGGCTGGGGTTTAGCCCCAGCATGTCTTCCATCACCAGGATTTGGCCGTCGCATTCGGCGCTGGCGCCGATGCCGACGGTCGGAATGGCGATTTGCTGCGTGATCTTGGCTGCGAGGGGCTCGGCCATGCCTTCGAGCACGATGGCGAAGGCGCCGGCTTGCGCGATCGCCTCGGCGTCGGCCTCGATCGCGGGCCACTCGGCGGCCGTACGCCCCTGGGTCTTGAAGCCGCCGGTGACGTTGAAGGATTGCGGCGTCAGGCCGATATGGCCCATCACCGGAATGCCGCGCTGGGAGAGATAGCTGACGGTCTCGGCCAGGCGCACGCCGCCTTCCATCTTCACCGCCGTGCAGCCGGTTTCCTGGATGACCCGCGCCGCGTTGCGGAAGGCGATCTGCGGCGACTCTTCATAGGAGCCGAACGGCATGTCGACGATGACGAGCGCGTGGCGGCTGCCGCGCATCACCGCCTTGCCGTGCGCGATCATCATGTCGAGCGTGACGCCCAGCGTGTTCTCCATGCCGTGCATCACCATGCCTAAGCTGTCGCCGACCAGCATCAAATCGACATGGTCGTCGAGCAGGCGCGCCGTGTGGGCGTGATAGCAGGTCAGGCAGACGATGGGCTCGGCGTTCTTGTGGGCGCGGATTTCCGGAACGGTGACGCGCTTGACCTCGGGGACAATGGACATGGACGCGATTCCTCGCTGAATGTTGTTGGGATTGGCCTGTCCGCGACGATATCGCCAAGCAGACGGCCGACGGTCCTTGACCCGTGGGGCGAACTATAGCCGAAAACCGCCTACGTGCGACAGCGATTTGGCCAGTGTTCCCGCGGTTTTATCGCCACCTAACCCAATTTTTACGTGGGTTTCCTAGAGTTCGCGGCTCCGATGGGATGGGCGGACAGGATGCCCCAATTGCTGATCGTGGCGATCGCGCTGGCCGGCGCAGGTCTTGGATACGCGGTCGGCCGCGGCGTCTTCGCGCGCCGCGAAGGCGCACGCGCGGTTGCCGAACAGCGCTACCGCGTGATCGCCGAAGAGGCGTCCGACATCGTCGTGCTGCACGAGAACAACAAAATCGTCTTCACCTCCGGCGCGATGAAGCGGCTGCTCGACCGCACGCCGCAGGAGTTCGAGGCCGGCAAGTATCTCAACATCGTCCATCCCGATGACCTGGAAGAAGCCGGCAAAGTGCTCGGCCAGCCGGTGCCGGGCGAGACGCGGCATGCCACTTATCGTGTCCGTCACGCCGACGGGCATTATGTCTGGTTCGAGGTCTCGACCCGCGCCGTCTACAACCAAGCCGGCGAGTTCGTGCAGGAAATCAGCGTCGGCCGCGACATTACCGAGCGCAAGCGCCAGGAAGCCGAGGTCGTCGCGGCGCAGGAGCGTGCCGAAGCCGCCAACCGGGCGAAGTCGTTCTTCCTCGCGATCATGAGTCATGAACTGCGCACGCCGCTGAACGCGGTGATAGGGTTCTCGGACATCCTGAAGGGCGAGATGTTCGGTCCGGTCGGCAACGCGCGGTACAAGGACTATGTCGAGGGCATCCATTCCAGCGGCCGGCACCTGCTCGGCGTGATCAACGATATCCTGGACATGACCAAGCTCGACACCGATCAGCTGGCATTGGAGCGCCAGACCGTGGATGTCAGCGAGGTGGTCGGCGACTGCGCCGGCTATATCGCGACGCTGGCGAAGGACGGCGGCGTCACGCTGGCTGTCGACGTGCCCGGCTTGCGAATCGACGCCGATCCGACGCGGCTGCGCCAGGTCGTGCTCAATCTGCTCTCGAACGCGGTCAAGTTTTCGCATCGCGGCGGGCACGTGCAGGTGACGGCGCGGGAGGAGGGCGGCCAGGCCATCCTCACGATCCGCGACAGCGGCATCGGCATGAAGGCGGAAGACATCCCGATCGCGCTCGAACGCTTCGGCCAGATCGACAGCGCGCTGAACCGGCGCTACGAGGGCGTCGGGCTCGGCCTGCCGCTCACCAAGCAGCTTGTCGAACTGCATGGCGGGACGCTCGCCATCGTGAGCGCGCAGAATGAAGGCACGACGGTGCGCGTGACGCTTCCCGGCTGCCGTCCAGCCGGCCTGCGCGCGGTCGCCTGACCGGTCCCACCGCGCTATTCTGGCGCCGGAGGGAACAATGCCGCACATCGCCCACATCGCGCTCGTCGTCCGCGACTACGACGAAGCGATCGCGTTCTACACCCAGGCGCTCGGCTTCGATTTGATTGCCGACGACGACATGGGCGGCGGCAAGCGCTGGGTTCTGGTCGCGCCGAAGGGCGGCGGCGCGCAACTCCTGCTCGCCAAGGCGGCCGCGCCGGAGCAAGAGGCGCGCGTCGGCAACCAGACCGGCGGCCGCGTCTTCCTGTTTCTCCACACCGACGATTTCGCCCGCGATTATGCCGCGATGACGGCCAAGGGCGTCCGTTTCGTCCGAGAGCCAAAGGCGGAACCGTATGGCACCATGGCCGTTTTTGCCGATCTCTACGGCAATCTCTGGGACTTGATCGAGCGGCGCCGGATGGCATGACATTGGGCTGCGGCTGGCGTTGTGGATTTCGGATGCCGCCTCGCCTATGAACGGCTTTCACGGCCACCGGCATATCTGAGGCGGTCGAAATCTCTGGGAGAGGCACCATGCCGTCCCGTCTGATCTCTACCTTGATCCTCAACGCGCTGGAGCTGCGCGCCTTCACCATCATTCCGCTGCAGAACTCCTGGCGGCGGTTGCGGATCGCTCTTTCCTCCGGCGCCAAGCGTACCGAACGTCAGGCGGACGCGGCCTGGCGGCTGGGCCACGGTCTGGCCGCGAAACGGTACTGGGAAGAACTGGAAAGGGCGCAACCCACGAACGCCCGGTGGCCGACGAAGATCGCAAACGTCAAGAAAGAGCGCGGCGACATCGCAGGGGCGGAGCGAGTCCTCCTCGACGCACGCGATCGGGGGATCAAGAGCGAGGAGGTCGAACTGGGACTCCTGCGCTATGGTCGTCTGTGCCGCCTCTCGAATGCCGCGCTGGAAGATGCCGAGGCGGTCGTTGCCGATCCTGGCGCATCCATTTCCCGGGTCTTTTTTTCTGCATTCTATCTGACGGCTCATAACCGTCTGGAGAGCGCGCGCAGAGGGTTCGAAAGAACGCTCGGCGACACGGGTTACGGTCCTTTGGCGCGGGGCCAACTGGCCGTCCTGGACCTGCTGGTGCAAAACCGGGCGCACGGCAAGCCTGACATCCCCGGCTGGGTCTCGTCGGCACAGAGTTCGGTGCTCATTCGCGAGCCGTCCTCCGATACGCTGGTTGTCGTCTTCGCGCTGCCGGAAGGTGCGCTCGGCCTGCCCATGAACGCGATTCACGCGATGCTGTCGCCAAAAGGCGTGAATGCGCTTTTTCTCTATGACAGTCGCCAGCTTTATCACCTGGCCGGCACCGACCGCTTCGGCCCGGGCTATCCCGCGATGCTCGATGGGATACGGGCGCTGGCGGCGGAGTTGGGGACGCGCCGCCTGATTACGGTCGGCGGCTCGGCGACCGGCTACACCGCCCTGCGCACCGCCATGGATCTAGAGGCCGAGGGCGCACTGGTTTTCTCGGCCCAGACCCTCATGCTGCCAAGGGCCAATCCGGGCAACGCGCGCAATGCGCATACACTGTTGCGCTTGCGCGAGAATGTTCTGCCGATGATGAACGACTTGCGCCAGCTGCTGATGGCGCACAAGCACGCACCGCACGTCGAATTCTACTACAGTGGATCCAACCGGCGCGATCTCATGCATGCGGAAAATCTGGCTGGGCTGCCGGGCGTCGCCCTGCATCCGATACGCACGCGGGGGCGACACGATTGCGTGAGCGCAATGGCCGCGCTCGGCTATCGCGATCTGCTCGACCGCTTCGCGGCGCGATAACGGTGGCTTCAGCTAAAGGTGCTGTCGATGTCGGTGATCGAATTGAGGCCGGTCTTGGCTTGCGCCGCGTTCGTCGCCCTGAACCAGGGCCGGTTCCACGGCGCACGCGCTACGGGCCGCAAGCCGTCAGTCCCTTTGTCGGGGACCAGCGCGCAATCATATGACAAGCGGGTCATGAGCCGGGTCCTTATGGCTCCAAGAAGCACTTATCGGCCTCTAGCCCACACGTAATGCGTGTGGCGAACACAATGTTCCCGCATGTGCGCAAAAGATGCATCTAAGGCGTCAGGTTGTCGCGCACGCCGCCACTGCGCTGGTCGGCACGCAGTCCGGTGCCAGGCCAAACCCGATGGAACCGGCGCGAGCTTGCCCGCGACGGCAATCGAAATGGGCAAGAAAAAACCGCGGCCTTTTGGACCGCGGCGTTTTCTGGCGAATGCCGATTTAAGCGCTTACTCGGCTTCCGCCGCTTCGGCTTCGCCGTCTTCGGTCTTCGGGCCGGCGCCTTCTTCGAACAGTTCTTCGGCGGCGACGCGGGCTTCCTGCGCTTCGGTGCGTTCGGCCAGGACGTCCTCGCCGCGCAGCTGGCGCTCGGCTTCGTCCTCGCTGCGCGCGACGTTGATCGTCACCGCGACGCGGACTTCGGGGTGCAGCACGACGTTGACCTTCACAAGGCCGATGGCCTTGATCGCGGTGTCGAGCGGCACCTGGCCGCGCGAAACGCTGACGCCGCCTTCGCTGATCGCGGCCGCGATATCGCGCGGGCTGACCGAACCGTAGAGCTGGCCGCGGTCGCCCGCCTGGCGGATCAGCGTGAAGGTCTTGCCGTCCAGCTTCTTGCCGACGGCTTCGGCTTCCTTCTTCTGTTCCAGATTGCGGGCTTCGAGCTGCAGCTTCTGGCCCTGGAAATATTCACGGTTGGTCTTGTTGGCGCGCAGAGCCTTCTTCTTGGGCAGAAGGAAGTTGCGGGCGAAGCCGTCCTTGACGCGGACTTCGTCGCCCATCTGGCCGAGCTTCTCGACCCGTTCGAGCAGGATCACTTGCATGGTCGTGGTCCCTCTAGTTCAGCACATAGGGAAGCAGCGCCATGTAGCGCGCGCGCTTGATCGCGTTGGCGAGCAGGCGCTGCTTCTTGTTCGACACCGCCGTGATGCGGCTGGGCACGATCTTGCCGCGCTCGGAAATGAAGCGCTGCAGCAATTTCACGTCCTTGTAGTCGATCTTCGGCGCGTTGGCGCCGGAGAAGGGGCAAGTCTTCTTGCGCCGGAAGAACGGACGGCGCTGGCCGCCCTCGCCGCCGCGTCCGCCTTCGGCGCCACGGCCGCCGCCGTCGCGTCCGCCACCGCCGCCTTCGCGGCCACCGCCGCCGGAACGATCACCACCGTAGCTCATTGTGCGGCCTCCAACTGACCTTCGGCGCCGTCGGGCTTACGCTCGCCCTCGGGGCGATCGTCGCGGCGGTTCTTGTTCGAGGAAACATCGAACATGTCGACCTTCACGGTCATGTAGCGCAGGACGTCTTCGTTGATCTTGAGCTGGCGCTCGAGTTCGACGACGGCCTTGGACGGCGCGTTGATGTTGAGCAGCACGAAGTGGCCCTTGCGGTTCTTCTTGATGCGGTAGGCGAGGCCGCGCAGACCCCAATATTCCTGCTTCTCGACCTTGCCGCCTTCGCCTTCGACGATGGTTTTGAGATGCGTCGCCAGGGCGTCGACCTGTTGCGCGCTGATGTCTTGGCGCGCGATCAGGAGATGCTCGTAGAGAGCCATGTCCGTCCTTTCTGGGGCCACGGAACGGCAAGGGGCGGACACCCGTCACCGCTTCGGATCGCCTGGAACGCGCACCATGCGCATACCCTCCCCCTTTTCATTCGAAGAGGGGTCGGGCTCCGGCGACCGCAGCCGCTTTGAAGGCGGGGCTTATAGGCGATCGGGGGAGGAGCGGCAAGGGCGCTTGATCTGGTCCCGTTCCGCAGGCGTAGTAGGGCTGAATTTGGACCTTTAGGGACCCGCCATGCGCAATCTTACCCGCTTCCTCATCGCCGGCTCGCTGGCTCTGACCGCGGCGGTCGCTGCCGCCATCCCGCCGCCGCCGCCCACCAGGGCGGACGCCACGGTCGACCTCATCCAGGGCACGCGGGTCGCCGATCCCTATCGCTGGCTGGAGAACTGGGACGATCCCAAGGTGAAGGCGTGGAGCGATGCGCAGAATGCGCGCACGCGCGGTCATCTCGACGGCCTGGCCTATCGCGAAACAGTCCGCGCCAAGCTGGCGCGCCTGATCAAGGCGGCCTCGCCGGCCTATTACCAATTGCTCGCCCGCGGGACCCGCGTCTTCGCGATCTATTCCGATCCCAAATTCCAGCAGCCGATGCTGGTCACGCTGAACGCGGCGGCGGACCCCGCGAGCCGCAAGACGCTGCTCGACCCCAACGCGCTCGATGCCAAGGGGCTGACTGCGATCGACTGGTTCGTGCCGTCGTTCGACGGCAGCAAGGTCACCCTGTCGCTGTCGCAGAACGGCAGCGAGGACGGCACGCTGCATGTCTATGACGTGGCGAGCGGCAAGGAGATCGAAAAGCCGATCCCGCGCGTGCAATATCCGACCGCCGGCGGCAGCGCCGCCTGGACCCGGGACGGCAGCGGCTTCTGGTACACGCGCTTTCCGGGCGACACCGTGCCGGAGGCGGACCGTCATTTCTTCCAGCAGGTCTACTTCCACAAGCTGGGCAGCGACGCGGCCAAGGACCCGCTCGTGCTGGGCGCCAAGAACGGGCTGGAACGCGTCTCGGAGGTTTTCCTCGATACCCGCTACGGCCGCGACGAGGGCTTTGCCGGCGTGCAGCGCGGCGACGGCAACCAATGGGCGTTCTACGTCCTGCCGCGCGGCGGCGCGCCGATCCAGATCGCGACCTATGACGACCATCTGGTGTTCGCGACGCTCGGACCTGACGGCGCGGTCTATGCCATCTCCCGCAACAATGCCCCGAACGGAAAGATCGTCAGGCTGAAGCCGCCCTTCGCGGCGGGATCGCTTGCCGGTGCGCCCGTCATCGTGCCGCAGAGCAACGTCGCCATACTTTCGGGCGGCGCCGAAGCGCAGCAGATCGATTTGAGTCTCAGCGCCGACCGGTTGTTCGTCCGCGACATCGTCGGCGGACCCAATCAGATCCGCATCTTCGATCTGGGCGGCAAGCCCCTGGGCAAGCTGCCGCTGCCGGATGTCGCGGGCAACAGCGAGATCGCGCCGCTGGCGGACGGCGACATCCTGTTCAACGTCGAGACCTATCTGCGGCCGACTTATTTCGCGCTCTGGCACAAGGCGAGCGGCAAGACCGAAGAGACCGGACTGAAGATCACCTCGCCGATTTCCTATGCGGACGCGCGGGTCGTGCGCGGCTTTGCGACGTCGAAGGACGGCACCAAGGTGCCGGTCAACATCATCGCGCGCAAAGGCATCAAGCTCGACGGCACCAATCCGGCGCTGCTCTACGGCTATGGCGGCTACGGCATCAGCGAGACGCCCTATTTCCTCGGCGCCACCTGGCGGCTGTGGCTCGACGCCGGCGGTGTCTATGCCGACGCCAATATCCGCGGCGGTGCGGAATATGGCGAGAACTGGCACCGCCAAGGCATGCTGACCAAGAAGCAGAACGTGTTCGACGATTTCGCCGCCGTCGCGCAATTTCTGATCGACAGCCGCTACACCTCGCATGAGCGGCTGGCGCTGCTGGGCGGCTCGAACGGCGGCCTCTTGATGGGCGCCCAGATCACGCAGCATCCGGCGCTGGCGCGCAGCGTCATCTCCGCCGTCGGCATCTACGACATGGTGCGCTGGGAGAACGACCCCAATGGCGCGTTCAACGCGTCCGAATTCGGCACCGTGAAGAACCCTGCGCAGTTCCGCGCGCTCTACGCCTATTCGCCCTATCACCACGTCGTCAAAGGCACGTCCTATCCCGCCGTGCTGCTGCTGACGGGGGCGACCGACGGACGGGTCAATCCGATGCATTCGCGCAAATTCGCCGCGGCGCTGCAGGCCGCGACGAACTCGGGCCGGCCCATCCTGCTGCGCACCAGCGCCAATTCCGGCCACGGCATCGGCAGTTCGCTGGACGAACGCATCGCCGAACGCACCGACGAATTGACCTTCCTGTTCGACTCGATGGGGATCACGCCGGCGCCCTGAACGAAAACGGCGCGGGCGGTCCTTCGACCGTCCGCGCCGTCAAAACGTGGCAGCTGCCGTCTGAGGCCTGCCGGACTTAGTGCCAGTGGTGATGCCAGTGGTGGTGATGGTGATGCCAGCCCCAGCCGCCGTGGTGATGATGCCCGCCACCGAGATGGATCGTCAGCGCGCTGGCCGAAGTGGCCGACGCGCCCAACAGGGCAAGCGCGAAAATTGAAACGACAAGCGTCTTCATAAATGTGTTTCCTTTCAGGAGGTGCTGTTACCAGCCCCAGCCGCGGCAGTGGTGGTGATGGCCCCACGATGTGCAATGGCGATGACCGTGATGATGGCCCCAGCCGTGCGGATGCGCATCGGCGGCAGTCATGGTGCTGCCCATAAGGCCCACGGCGAGCGCCAAGGCTGTGATCAAAGTTTTCATGGATGTTCCCTCTGTTTGGTTGGAATGCACGTCAACGACATTCCCGTTAACGCTAGTTTCTACTCCAAGTTCCCGACCCCTCACCAGCGAATGTTCAGCCCTTCCGCCTGAACGCAGGATGAATGACGCGCATGTCATTTAAGTGAAATTGAGCGATTGCAGCCCGGGCTGCGCTGCGCATAGTGGGCCCAAGGGGCGAGGTGCATGGAAATTACCGGCAGCAACATTTTTGCCAAAGCAGCCTGGCGGCTGATTCCGTTCATGGTGCTGCTCTATGTGGTCGCCTATCTCGACCGGGTGAATGTCGGCTTCGCCGCCCTGACCATGAACAAGGACCTCGGCCTGACGCCGGAGATTTTCGGCTTCGGCTCGGGCATCTTCTTCTTCGGTTATTTTTTGTTCGAAGTGCCGTCGAACGTGATTCTGGCAAAGGTCGGCGCCCGGATCTGGATCTGCCGAATCATGCTGACCTGGGGCGTGGTCTCGATGGCGACGGCCTTCGCCACCGGCCCCATGAGTTTCTATGTCCTGCGATTTCTGCTGGGCCTTGCCGAAGCCGGCTTCTTTCCCGGCATGGTGCTCTATCTGACGTACTGGTTTCCGTCCGCCGTGCGCGCGCGCCTGATCGCGCTGTTCCTCGCGGCGGTGCCGCTCGCCAATGTCGTGGGCGCGCCGTCTTCGGGATTCATTCTGGGCCTGGAGGGCGTTTTGCACCTGCACGGCTGGCAGTGGCTCTTCCTGCTCGAAGGCCTGCCGTCCGTGCTGTTCGGATTGCTCGTGCTGCGCTGGCTGCCCGATGGCCCCAACGATGCCAAATGGCTGGAGGAGGACGAGCGCACCGCGATCGCCACAGCGCTCGCCGCCGAGCCGCATTACGCGCACACCAAGCTCATCCCCATGCTCGCCGATCCGCGCGTCTGGCTCCTGGCTATCCCCGATTTCGGCATCGTGCTGGCGCTCTACGGCGTCAATCTCTGGCTGCCGCAGATCGTCAAGGAAATGGGATTTTCCAATCTGGAAACCAGCTTCATCGGCGCCGCGCCCTATTTCGCCGCCATGTTCGCGATGGTGCTGTGGGGCATGTCGTCCGACCGCCGCGGCGAGCGCCTCTGGCACATCACCAGCGCCTGCCTGGTGGGCGCGGCGGGCTTGATCGGCGCGGCGCTGTTCCATTCGCATGCCCTGGTGCTGCTGTCGCTCGCCGTGTCGGTGTGCGGCGTCTATGCGGCGCTGGCGGTGTTCTGGACGCTGCCGCCATCCTTCCTCGGCGGCACGGCGGCGGCGGGCGGCATCGCGCTGATCAATTCGATCAGCAATCTCGGCGGCTTTTTCGGACCCGCCATCATGGGCTGGCTCAAGCAGCACACCGGCGGCTTCAGCGCCGGCATCGGCGTCTTGGCGGCGGGCATGATCGTCTCGGCGATCCTGGTCCTCTTGATCGGCCGCACGCTCAGCTTCGCCGGCCGCGCAGCGGCGCTGGAGCGTTACACCAGATTGAATGCGTGATCAGAATTTGTGTGCAATCCCGGCTTGCTTCATTACGGCATTCGCCGTGTGGCGTGACAGAATTTTTCCGTCTACGGGAAAATTACGATTGGTGATGGGGCTGTGCCAGATTTCATGATCGCCCTTTCCGGATCGAACTGCCCGGCAACCGTGTTTCAGCAGAATGCGTTTCACCTCGGGCGTGAACGAACTGCTCATTCCGCGGCTTGAACGCCTTCGTAACGCTCGGCGACAACGCGGTAAGGTGCGCGTCCGGACCGCGGCATGGCACCGTTCAACTCGAGAAGTTCGGGCACCAATGTGCGCAGTTTCCGCAGCAGCGCTTCGAACGATTTCGATTCTGTCACTAGACCCGGCACATCGTCGCTGGTCGCTACCCAGACGCCGGCTTCGGCATCCCAGATCGCGTTGACGACCATGTCTCGCTTCGCTGCGCGCTTCATCCCACCAATATGCGGCTTCGCCCTCGAATAATCAATTTGGTGCAACGCAAGAAGCTCCCTCCTTGACTTGCCCGGCCCCTTGGTCTTTTTCACGGCCCCATGACTCGCGCTTTCATCTTTCCCGGGCAGGGCAGCCAGGCCGTCGGCATGGGCAAGGCCCTGGCCGAGGCGTTCGCGGCCGCGCGCGAGGTTTTCCAGGAAGTCGACGACGCGCTGAACCAGAAGCTTTCGAAGCTGATGTGGGAAGGGCCCGACGACGAACTCCTGCTGACCGAAAACGCCCAGCCCGCGATCATGGCGGCGAGCCTGGCCATCATCCGCGTGATGCAGCGTGACGCCAGCTTCGATCTCGCCAAGCATGCCCGCCTCGTCGCCGGCCATTCGCTCGGCGAATACACCGCGCTGTGCGCCGCCGGCGCCTTCACGCTCAGCGATACGGCGCGGCTGCTGAAAGCGCGCGGCCAGGCCATGCAGACGGCCGTGCCGGTCGGCCTGGGCGCGATGAGCGCGCTGCTCGGCGCCGAAATCGACCAGGCCGAAGCGCTGGCGAAGGAATGCGCCGAAGCGACCGGCGGCGTCTGCGTCGTCGCCAACGACAATGCGCCGGGGCAGGTGGTGATTTCCGGAAGCAAGGCGGCGATCGACAAGGCCCCCGACTTCGCAAAAATAAAAGGCATCAAGCGCGCCATGGCGCTCAACGTCTCTGCGCCGTTCCATTGTCCCTTGATGCAGCCGGCCGCCGACAAGATGGGCGAGGCGCTGGCTCTCGTCACCATTCGTCCGCTGGCTGTGCCCGTGGTGGCGAATGTCACGGCCACCGAGACCGCCGAGCCGGAAACCATCCGCCGCCTGCTCGTCGAGCAGGTGACGGCGCGCGTGCGCTGGCGCGAGAGCGTGCTGGCGTTCCGTGGTTACGGCGTGATGACGACCGTCGAAGCCGGCGGCGCCAAGGTGCTCACCGGCATGGTCAAGCGCATCGACAAGGAACTCGCCACCGTGACCCTCGACACGCCCGCCGACATCGAAGCTTTCGTGAAGACGCTATGATGTTCGACCTCACAGGCAAGACCGCACTCGTCACCGGCGCAGGAGCATCGGCCAGCGCGAAGCGCGTCCGGCCGTGCGACCAAAATAAATAGGAAGCGCCCCATGTTCGACCTCACAGGAAAAACTGCGCTGGTGACCGGGGCTTCCGGCGGCATCGGCGGTGCCATCGCCAGGGCGCTGCATGCGCAGGGCGCGGCGGTCGTATTGTCGGGCACGCGCGCCGACGCGCTCGAAGCGGTCAGGGCCGAACTCGGCGCCCGCGCCTTCGTCGCGACCTGCAATCTGGGCGACAAGGATTCGGTCGAGGCGCTGCCCAAGGCGGCCGAAGCGGCGGCCGGCGCGGCCATCGACATCCTGGTCAACAATGCCGGCATCACGCGCGACAATCTTTTCATGCGCATGAAGGACGCCGAGTGGGACGACGTCATCGCGGTGAACCTGACCGCCGCCTTCCGCCTGTCGCGCGCCGTGCTGCGCGGCATGATGAAGAAGCGCTGGGGCCGCATCATCTCGATCACCTCGGTGGTGGGCGAGACCGGCAATCCCGGGCAAGGAAATTACGCCGCCGCCAAGGCGGGCCTCATCGGCATGAGCAAGTCGCTCGCCGCCGAGGTTGCATCGCGGAACATCACGGTTAACGCCGTGTCGCCGGGCTTCATCGCCACGGCCATGACCGAGTCGCTGACCGATGCCCAAAAGGCCCAGATCGGGGATCGCATTCCGGCCGGACGCATGGGCCTGCCGGCCGAAATCGCCGCCGCCGTGGTCTATCTGGCGAGCGAGGAAGCCGCCTATGTGACGGGCGAGACGATCCAGATCAACGGCGGAATGTCGATGATCTGATTGTTGTTTCAAAGGCTTAACCGTCTTGTAGCGGGCGCCCGGGCTTTGTGTTACGAAACCCGCGACCCCCACGAGCATTACCAGTGCGGGCCCACCCTGCGGGCCTATCCACCCAACCCCAGCAGGCAATCCAAGGAGAGGCTTTCAATACCATGAGCGATACTGCGGACCGCGTGAAGAAGATCGTTGTCGAGCACCTGAATGTGGATGCCGACAAGGTCACTGAAGCCGCGTCCTTCATCGAAGATCTCGGCGCCGACAGCCTCGACACGGTCGAGCTGGTGATGGCGTTCGAAGAGGAATTCGGCATCGAAATTCCCGACGACGCGGCGGAATCCATCGTCACGGTCGGCGACGCCGTCAAGTACATCGACAAAGCCAACGCGACCTAAGACGGACCCTCGCATGCGCAGGGTCGTCGTCACCGGTCTGGGTCTCGTCACGCCGCTTGCCTGCGGTGTCGAGGAAACGTGGGTTCGCCTGCTCGCCGGCAAGTCCGGCGCGCGCGCCATCACCAAGTTCAAGACCGAGGACCTCGGCACCAAGATCGCCTGCGATGTGCCGCGCGGCGACGGCACGGACGGGACGTTCAACGCCGACCATTGGGTAGACCCCAAGGAACAGCGCCGCATGGACGATTTCATCGTCTTCGGCCTCGCCGCCGCCAAGCAGGCGGTCGTCGATTCCGGCTATGTGCCCAAGACCGAGGAACAGCGCGAGCGCAGCGGCGTTTTGATCGGTTCGGGCATCGGCGGCCTGCCGGGCATTGAAGAAGGCACCCTGCTCATCGAGAGCAAAGGCCCCAGGCGCCTGTCGCCGTTCTTCATTCCGGGCCGGCTGATCAACCTGATTTCCGGCTACGCCTCGATCGAGCATGGCTATAAGGGCCCCAACCATTCGGTGGTCACGGCCTGCGCCACCGGTGCGCATGCCATCGGCGATGCGGCGCGCCTGATCGCCTATGACGATGCCGATGTCATGCTGGCGGGCGGCGCGGAAGCGGCGATCTGCAGGATCGGCATCGCCGGCTTCAATGCCTGCCGCGCGCTCGGCACCGCCTTCAACGACAACCCGCAAAAAGCCTCGCGCCCCTACGACAAGGACCGCGACGGTTTCGTGATGGGCGAGGGCGCGGGCTGCGTCATGCTGGAAGAATACGAACACGCCAAGGCGCGCGGCGCCAAGATCTACGGCGAAGTCAAAGGCTATGGCCTGTCGGGCGACGCCTATCACATCACCGCGCCGGCCGAAGATGGCGATGGCGGCTTCCGCGCCATGACCATGGCTTTGAAGAAATCCGGCCTCAGCCCGTCCGACATCGACTATGTCAACGCCCACGGCACCTCGACCATGGCCGACTACATCGAAGCCGGCGCGGTCGAGCGCTTCCTCGGCAACGCCGCGGCCAAGGTCTCGATGTCCTCGACCAAGTCGTCGATCGGCCATCTGCTCGGCGCCGCCGGCGCGGTGGAGGCGATCTTCTGCCTGCTCGCCATGCGCGACCAGATCGTGCCGCCGACCATCAACCTCGACAATCCGGGCGGCGAGACCCAGCTCGACCTCGTGCCGCTCGTCGCCAAGAAGCGCGACGTGAAGGCGACGATGTCCAACTCCTTCGGCTTCGGCGGCACCAACGCGGCGCTGATCTTCACGCCGGCGGACTAAACGAAGTTCACTCTTGCAATATAGTTCATGGTGCTATAGTTCATAGTGCTAGGAAAGTTATGCGGATCTTCAAGACCAAGCCGTTTGCCCGTTTTGCTCGAAAGGAGCGGATCGGGGATGCGGCTCTTGGAGAAGCTGTTGCGCGCGCTGAAAGCGGATTGGTCGATGCCGATCTTGGTGGCGGCGTCATCAAGCAGCGGATCGCACGGCCGGGCAAGGGACGCTCGGGCGGTTACCGGACGATCATCGTATTCCGCAAGGGCGCGAGATCGGTGTTCGTCTATGGATTTGCCAAGAGCGCTCGCCGAAACATCGAGGACGACGAGTTGGGTTCCTTGAAAGAAGCGGCTTCGTTCTGGTTGTCTGCAAATGAAGAGCAGATCGAACAAGACGTCATGATAGGCAATCTTCAGGAAAATTGAACCGTGATGAAGAAAAAAAAACTGTCGCCACTGACGAAGGCCATCCTGGAGATGGCAGACGACATGCGCCGCTCCGGCATCATGACGAAGGAGGGGCACGACAAGATCACCAAGCGGCATCTGGGCAGCACCACGGCGGTGCGGCCGCTCTCGGCCGAGGAGATCAAGGCTTTGCGTGAGCGCGCCAAGATGAGCCAGGCTGTGTTCGCGCATCATCTGAACGTGACAACGGGGTATGTCTCCCAATTGGAACGCGGCACCAAGCATCCGACCGGTGCGGCTCTGGCGCTGCTGAATGTGATTCAGCGCAAAGGGATAGAGGCCATTCTCTGATGATCCGCTTCATCCTCATCGTGCTGGTCGCCCTCGGCATCATCGTCGCCGGCGCCTATGAATGGGAGGTCGCCAAGTTCGCGGCGCCCGGTCCTGCCGCCGCCGACCAGGCGAAAGAGACCGTCGTGCTGATCAAGCCCGGCATGCATGTGCGCGGCATCAGCGATGCGCTGAGCGCCGCGCATGTGATCGACAGTCCGGACGCCTTCCAGATCGGCCTGCGCCTGAACGGCGCCACCGACAAGCTCAAGGCCGGCGAATACGCGATTCCCTCGGGCGCCAGCATGGCCGACATCATGCAGATCCTGATCGCCGGCAAGTCGATCGCGCACAAGATCACCGCCGCCGAAGGGCTGACCAGCGACATGATCGCCAAGCTGGTGAACAAGGACACGGTGCTGAAAGGCGGCGCGGTCGCGGCGCCCGCCGAAGGCACGCTGCTGCCCGAGACCTATCTCTTCATGCGCGGCGACACGCGCCGGCAGATCCTCGATCGCATGACGGCGGCGCAGAAGAAACTGATCGCCAGGTTGTGGCCGGGACGCGACAAGAACCTGCCTTACACGACGATCGCGCAGGCGATCGTCCTGGCCTCGATCGTCGAGAAGGAGACCTCGCTGCCATCGGAGCGGCGTCATATCGCGGCGATCTTCGTCAACCGGCTGCGCACCGGCATGAAGCTGCAATCCGATCCGACCATCATCTACTCGATCACCGGCGGCTATCCCTTGGGCCGCGGCATCCGCGCCAGCGAGCTGGCGCGCGTCACGCCGTACAATTCCTATGCGGTGGCCGGCCTGCCGCCGACGCCGATCTGCAATCCCGGCAAGGACGCCATCGCCGCCGTGCTCAATCCGGGAACCACCAAGGATCTGTTCTTCGTCGCATCGGGAACCGGCGGACACTATTTCTCCGCCACCATCGCGGATCAGGAACGCCATGTCGCGGAACTTCGCAATCGCGAGCGCATCCAGAAGGCGACGCCGCCGATCACCACGCCGCCCGTTCCGCACCTGTAGAACCTTTGCGCCGTCCCGGGCGGGGGGCTATCTTTCGGCCTTCTCGGAGTCGCCATGACCATTGTCAGCATGACCGGATTCGCCGAAGCGCATGGCAGCCGCGACGGCGCGCGCTGGCGCTGGGAGGTCAAGAGCGTCAACGGCCGCGGTCTCGATCTGCGGCTGCGCACGCCCGCCGGCTTCGACACCATCGAGCCGCCGGCCCGCATGCTGGCCAATGAGCGCTTCAAGCGCGGTTCGCTCCAGGCCGCCTTGACCTTCGAATCGACGGACGCCGCGCGCGGCCTGCGCGTCGACCCCGTCGCGCTTGCCGCCGCGGTCCGCATCGCGCGCGAGGTCGCCGCCGAGACCGGTCTGGCACCGGCGCGCATCGACGGCCTGCTGGCGCTCAAAGGTGTCATCGTCCAGGAAGAGATCATTCCCATCGAAGCGCCCGAACGCGGCATGCGCGACGCGGCGATCCTGGAGACTCTGGCGACGGCGCTGGACGCGCTGGCGCGCGCCCGCGCCAACGAAGGCAACAAGCTGCTCGCCGTGCTCTCGGCGCAGATCGACGACGTCGAACGCCTGACCAAGGAGGCGAGCGCGCTGGCCGCGTCGCAGCCCGTGGCGCTGCGCGACAAGCTCGCGGCGCAGGTCGCCGAATTGCTCGGCGCCGGAACCGTGTCGGACGAGCGCCTGGCGCAGGAAGTGGCGCTGCTCGCCGTCAAGGCTGACATCCGCGAGGAACTCGACCGCTTGCGCGCCCATGTCTCCGAAGCGCGTTCCCTGATGTCGTCGGGCGAGGCGGTGGGCCGCAAGCTCGATTTCCTCTCCCAGGAATTCAACCGCGAAGCCAACACGCTGTGTTCCAAATCCTCGGACATCACGCTGACGCGGCTCGGCCTGGCGCTGAAAGCGACCATCGATCAATTCCGCGAGCAGGCGCAAAACGTCGAATGAGCCCAAGGGATGAATAACGACATCAAGCGGCGGGGGTTGATGCTGGTTCTGTCGTCGCCGTCGGGCGCTGGCAAGACGACGCTGGCGCACGCACTACTGAATTCCGATCAGAGTATCACCCTGTCAATTTCAGCGACCACGCGACCGATGAGGCCCACAGAAGTTCATGGCAAAGACTATTATTTCCTACCTGCTGATGAGTTTGAAAAATGGGTGGCGCAAGATCGCTTTCTGGAACATGCGACCGTTTTTGGACATCGCTACGGAACGCCAGAGCATCTGGTCGGGCATGCGTTGGAAAGTGGACAGGACATATTGTTCGACATCGATTGGCAGGGAACTCAGCAACTAAAGAAGAAGATGCCTTCCGATGTGGTCAGTATCTTTGTCCTGCCGCCCTCTCATAGCGAGCTCGAAAGACGCCTCAAAAATCGAGCGGAAGACTCCGCCGAAATCGTTGCAAGTCGCATGGCGAAGGCGACCGATGAAATTAGTCACTATGAAGAATACGACTACATCGTCAAAAATAGCGATCTCGGAAAAGCACTTGGCCAAATCAAGTCCATCCTCGAAGCCGAACGCGCCCGCAGAACCCGCCTCATCGGCGTCGGCGAGTTCGTCGCGGAACTGACGAAAGGCTGATCATGCGCATATTCGGCGCGGCCGCCATCGTCGCCGCGGCGTCGGCCTTGAGCGCCTGCATCCCGATGCGGGCCTACGATGTCCCGACCGTCCACATCCGCGTGATCGACAGCCGGACTTCGGCGCCACTCGCGGGCGCCAGTGTGATCGTCATGACCGGCGGCGATCGCGCGCCGCCCTATGCCGCCACCGCCGCCGATGGCACGGCGACGCTCGGCCCGGTCGCGCACTGGACGCTGATCTTCGTCAATCTCGATCCGCTGCCGTCCTCCAGGACGCTCGAGATACACGCGCCCGGCTACGTCACGAAACTTGCCGACATCTGCTTCTACGGAATAAAGCAGACGCCGGTCGTGTCGTTGACGGTCGCGCTCGAGTCCGGCAGCGGTCCACAGTCGCGCGTACGCCAACAGCCCGGACCGTGCTTCTGATCGGCGGAACTTCCGCGCGACGGCCCCGTTATCGCTCCATGCCCTTCGTCACCATCATCGGCGCGGTCGCCGCTCTCTGCTCCACCGTCAGCTTCGCGCCGCAGGCGTGGAAGATCATCCGCACGCGCCAGACCAAGGACATCTCGACCGGGATGTATCTATTCACGGTGACGGGGTTCGCGGCGTGGCTGACCTATGGCGTGCTGCTCAAGCAATGGCCGCTGATCGCGGCGAACAGCATCTGCCTGGTGCTGTCGGCCTTCATCCTGACGATGAAGCTGCTGCCGCAGTCCAAGAAGAACGCGGTTGCCGACGAGATCGCGCCGAAGGCGACTTAAGCCAAATTCACCCGGTACACTTTCTTCGCCGTGCCGCTGAACAGGGCGGTCTTGTCGGCGGCGGAATAGTCCTTGGCGATGCGCTTGAAGGCGTTCCATAGCGAGACGTAGTCGCAGCCGAAGCGGTCGACGGGGAAATTGCTCTCGAACATGCAGCGGTCGGCGCCGAAGGCCGCGATGCAGGTCTCGACATAGGGCTTCCACTGCGCGGCCAAGACTTCCGACGGCGGATCGGCCTCGGCCATGCGTTTTTTCCAGCCGGCGAACGGCATCGGCAGGCCGCCGACCTTGACGACGACGTTCTCGCATTTGGACAGCGTCTTGATGTTGTCCTTCCACACGCCGAAGCGCTCCTCGCGCTTGCCGGCATAGGCGCCGATGCCCAGCGGCGTGCCGACATGATCGAGCACGATCGTCGTCTCGGGGAAGGCGCGCGCCAGGTCGATGAGATCGGGCAGCTGCGGCTCCAGCAGCCAGGCGTCGAACGACAGGCCCAGCTTGCTCAGCACCGCGAAGCCCTCGCGGAATTTCGCGTTGAGATAGAGCCCGCCCGTGGCGCGGCCCGCCAGCGGCCCCAGCACGCCGGGATCGGCGTCATAGGATGCGCTCTGGCGAATGCCGCGGAAGCGTCCGTGCCCCGCCGCGATATGCGAGCGCAGCGTGTCCTCCACCACATCGGCACCGAGCCGCAGATCGACATGGCCGACGATGCCGGCGCAGGCGCGCACGTCGCCATAGATGCCGCTCGCCGTCATCGCCGCGACGCCGTTGACGAACTCGGTCTCGCCGACGCATTTGAGCGCGTCCGGCCCGTCGGCGCGGTACATCGCGCCGCATTCCATGTAGACGGTGCCGCGGATGTTGTGCCCGCTCTTGAGGTCGGCCAGCAACTCGTCCACCAGATAGCGTGGCGTGTTGCGGATGATGTCCATAAAGCCGTGCTCCGACGGCGGCAGCGCGCCGACGATCGACAGCGGCCGGTCCCACAGATGGTGATGTGGATCGACGATCGGCAGATCGGGTTCGAGGATGGCTTCGGTCATGGTCTTGTCCTTGTCGGCATCAATTCTCATTCGCCCATGGCGGGTTGTCCGGCAACCATCCACGCTTGCTCATGCAGGCCTCGATACGCTTCCAGACGGCTTCGTCGGCCGCTTCCTCCGCCGCGTTGTCCTTGAAGGTCATGTCCCCAAGCTTGTCGGCGCCGCTTTCTCGCCCGCACGCACTCTGGTCGCTCCTGGCCTCGGACGTGGAACGTCCTTGGTTCGTGGTGTCGCGCCAGCGAAAGTTCCATTGGCACGCCGCCAGGGCCATGCAACAGAGAATGACGGCCGTTGCCGGTCGCATCCATCCGCTGCGCCAGGTCCGTTTCAAGGCGTCAACACCACGCGGCCCGTGATCTTGCCTTCGCGCAAATCGTCGAGCGTCTGGTTCGCCGCGCTCAGCGGCCGCTTGGAGTAGGGGATCGGATCGACCTTGCCCGCGCGCACCAGCTCCATCATCTCGCGGGTCTCGCCGAGCGAGCCGACCATCGAGCCGCCGATCGACAGCGCGCGGAACGGGAACATCGGGATCGGCATCGCCATGGCGCCGCCGAACAGGCCGACGATGATCACCTTGCCGCCGCGCCGCACCGTCTGGCTGGCGAAGGCGAAGGTCTTCTCCGAGCCGACGAAATCGACCACCGCATAGGCGCCGCCGCCGGTATCGGTCATCAGCTTCTTGGCGGCTTCGGGATCCTTGGTGTTGTAGGTCGCACTCGCGCCGGCCTTCTTGGCGGCGGCGAGCTTTTCGTCGTCGATGTCGGCGGCGAGCGGCCCCTTGCCGAACAGCGCCTTGGCGAATTGCACGCCCATCATGCCGACGCCGCCGACGCCCAGCACCAGCACCTGGTCCTTGGGCCCCAGCTTGCCGATCTTCTTCATCGCCGAGAACGCCGTGAGGCCCGAGCACATATAGGCCGCGCCCAGCGCCGGATCGGTCTTGCCGTAGTCGATCAGATATTTGGGATGCGGGATCATGCAATGCGTCGAATATCCGCCCGCGATGCCCGAGGAGCAGCCGAGCTGGCGCGGTCCGCCGACGCAGATGTTCTCTTCGCCGCGCTCGCAGGCCGGACATTTGCCGCAGCCGATCCAGGGGAACGCCGCGTAGCGCTGTCCGACCTTGATGTCCTTGACGTCGGGGCCGACCGCGACGACTTCGCCCTCGATCTCATGGCCCAGCGTGTGCGGTAGCTTCATGTTCGCCATCGACGTCTTGTTGCCGCCGCCGAGGTCGAAATAGCCGTCATGGATATGCACGTCGCTATGGCAGACGCCGGCATTGAGCACCTTGAGCAGGATCTCGGTGCCGACGGGCGTCGGGGTCGGCGTCTCAACATCCTGAAGCGGCTTGCCGAATTCGATGATGGCCTGGCTGTGCATGAACGCGTCTCCCTTGCGATTTTGTTCTGACTTGTTGTCAGTCTGGCATGGCGGTCCCGCGCCCTCAACCGCGTGCCGGTGGCGCTTTTGTCGCTTGACAGCGGCTGGCGAACGCGAAATACTTTACCATATGGTAAAGTATAAGGATGAAGCCCTGGGACGGACCTTTTCGGCGCTTTCCGATCCGACGCGGCGCGCGATTTTGGCGCAGCTAATGAAGCGCGACGGGCTGTCGGTCAGCGAACTGGCCGAGCCCTTCGGCGTCACGCTGCCGGCCATCCTCAAGCATCTCGACGTGCTGGGCGACGCCGGCCTGATCGAGCGGAGCAAGACCGGCCGCACCGTCGCCTGCCGTCTGACCGCGACGCCGATGGAGGAGGCCGTGACCTGGCTCAACAATTACCAACGCTACTGGACGGCGCAGATCGACCGTCTCGCCGCCTTTGTGGAGGAAGAAGAATGTCAGCCCAGTCCAAACCCAGCCTCGTCATCAACCGGCACATCAAGGCCGCGCCGGCGTCCGTCTACGCCGCGTGGACGGACCCCGCAAAAATAACCGGCTGGTGGGGCACCAGGGATTCGGTGACGTTCCACGCGGCGACCGATCTGCGCGTCGGCGGCCGCTTTGCCGTCGGCTTCCGCACGCCGGACGGCGAGGAGCACAATGTCGGCGGCGTCTATCGCGAAATCGTGCCGAATGCGAAACTGATCTTCACCTGGGCCTGGCGCACGACGCCCGAGCGCGAGTCGCTGGTCACCGTCACGCTGAAGCCGGACGGCGGCGGGACGCTGATGACGCTGCTGCACGAACTCTTCTTCGATGAGATGGCGCGGGCCAATCATGAGGGCGGCTGGAACCAGACCATGGACCGGCTGGAAAACTTCTTCGCCTGAGGAGACGGCAATGACCCAGACATCGCATGTGGAAATCCTCGACTTCTACCGCCAGCCGGACGCGATGGAATCCGCCGGCGCGCGCGTTGCGCTGTTCGACGGCTTGCCGGACGACGTGGCGTCGCTGGCGCGCGTCCTGCAGGGTCTTTTGATCCACCAGCACATCGCGCCGGCCTATGGCGAGACGCTGACCGCTTCGCGCATCGCCGAAGTCCAGGCGCGGCCGGTGTCTGCCGTACTGGCCAACATAGTCGGACATGACAGCCGACCGCTCGCCGCGCCGCGCCCGCCGGCCAAGCGCGTCGTCGGCAATTGCCGGCATTATTCGCTGCTGCTGGTCTCGATGCTGCGCGGCAAGGGCGTGCCGGCGCGGGCGCGCTGCGGCTTCGGCGCCTATTTCACCAAGGGCAAGTTCGTCGATCACTGGGTCTGCGAATATTGGAACGGCAAGCGCTGGGTCATGGCCGACGCGCAGATCGACGACACGCAGAAGAACCTGTTCAAGCCCGATTTCGACACGCTGGATGTGCCGCGTGACCGCTTCGTCATCGCCGGCGATGCCTGGAAATCGTGTCGCGACGGCAAGACCGATCCCGCCGATTTCGGCATCATGGAGATGAACGGCTGGTGGTTCGTCGCCGGCAATCTGGTGCGCGACATCGCGGCCCTGAACAACATGGTGATGCTGCCCTGGGACGTCTGGGGCGCGATGCCGCAGCCGGGCGCCGCGATCGACGAGACAGCGTTTAAGCGCTTCGACCGCCTCGCCGCACTGACGCACGATGCCGGCGCGCATTTTGCCGAGCTTCGTGCGCTCTACGCGCAGGACGATGGTTTGAAAGTGCCGCCGACCGTGTTCAACGCGATTCTCAATCGCCCCGAGCAGATCTGAGTCCGCGCGCCAGCGCGGCGAAGTCCGCGACCGAAAGCTGTTCGGGCCGCGCCGTCGGATCGAGGCCGGCGCCGCGCAGCAGCGCTTCGGCATCGGGCACGATCGCTTTGAGGCTCTGGCGCAGCATCTTGCGGCGCTGACCGAACGCCGCCGCGGTCACGCGCTCCAGGTCGGCGAGCGCGGCCGGCGCCACCGGTTCGGCGAGCGGCTCCAGCCGCACGATGCTCGAGGTGATCTTCGGCGGCGGCACGAAGGCGCTGCGCGAAACGTCGAACAGGATCTTGGGGGCCGTCCGCCACTGCGCCAGCACGGACAGCCTGCCGTAGTGTTCGGTATCGGGTTTGGCGACGATGCGTTCCGCGACCTCGCGCTGGAACATCAGCGTCAGGCTGCTCCAGGCGGGCGGCCATGCCGCCGCCGTCAACCACTTTACCAGCAACGCCGTGCCGATATTGTAGGGCAGGTTGGCGGCGACGCGCAGCGGACCGCTGACGCCGGACTCTTCGAACAACCTGGCTTCGTCGATCTCCAGCGCGTCGGCTGAGATGACCGTCAGACGATCCGGATATGCGGCGGCGATTTCGGCGAGGGCTGGGAGGCAACGCGCGTCGCGCTCGACGGCGATGACGCGGGCCGCGCCTTCCGCCAGCAAGGCGCGCGTCAGTCCGCCCGGTCCCGGACCCACTTCATAAATCGTCGCGCCTTCCAAAGGCCCGGCCGCCCGCGCGATGCGCCGCGTCAGGTTGAGGTCGAGCAGGAAATTCTGCCCCAGCGCGCGCTTGGCCTGCAGCCCGTGCGCCGCTATCACCTCGCGCAGCGGTGGCAGTCTATCTTCCATGGCCTACCGCTTCGCTGCTTGAGGCCGGGTTCTGGCATCGGCCATCTCAGCCGCCATGCGGATGGCGGCGATCATGCTGCGCGCGTCCGCTTTGCCGGAGCCGGCGATGTCGAAGGCGGTGCCGTGGTCGGGCGAGGTGCGCACGATGGGCAGGCCCAGCGTCACGTTCACGCCGTCCCAGAACGACAGCGTCTTGATCGGGATCAGCGCCTGGTCGTGATACATGCACAAGGCCGCGTCATAGCGCGCGCGTGCCTCGGCGTGGAACAGCGTGTCGGCGGACAGCGGCCCTTGCACGTCATGGCCTTCGGCCCGCAATGCCGCGACCGCCGGCGCGATGATCGTGCCGTCTTCGCTGCCGAGCACGCCGCCTTCGCCGGCATGCGGATTGAGTCCGGCCACCGCCAGCCTGGGCACGGTGATACCGAAGTCGGCCTTCAGCGATGCCAGAACGATGTGCGCGGTCTCCACGATGGCATCGCGTGTGACGGCGCGCGGCACCTCGGCGAGCGGCATATGGACGGTCAGCGGCACGACGCGCAATTGATCGCTCGCCAGCATCATCACCGCGCGCGGCGCCTTGGTGAGCGCCTGCAGGAACTCTGTGTGTCCGGGATATTGGAACCCGGCTTGCATCAACACCGCTTTGTTGATCGGGGCCGTGACCACCGCGCCGCCGTTCTGTGCCATCGCGACCGCAGTCTCGATAGCTTCGATGACAGCCGGCGCGTTGCGCGCGTCCGGCCTTGCGGGGCTGCGCCTGGCTGCCGCCTTCGTCGCGATCACCGCGGACGTATCGTCGAGGCCGCAGGCTTTGAAGACGCCCCGATCGCCGATCAGGCGCAAGGCGCGGCCGCCTATCGTTCCGGCCAGCGCCTTGAAGGCCGCAACCGCGACTTCCGGCCCGATGCCGGCGGGCTCGCCCATCGTGATCAAGATTGGTGCGCTATTTGACTTCGACATTGGCGTTGCGCCGCAGATCGCGCAGATAGCGCCGCGACAGCATGGTGATCTGCTGGTCGAACAGGCCTTCTTCGACCGCCTGGCGCGTCGGCAGTTCGAATTGCTGGGGCGGCGGCGGCGGCCGCTTGTCGCAGCGAACCATCATCTCGATGCCGGCAGGGGACGTGAAGGGCGGCGTCGCTTCGCCGGGACCCGCCTTGGCGATGGCCGCCTGGATGTCGGGGTGCAAGTCGGTGATCTTCAGGCCCATCTTGGTAAGGTCCTGATAGATCAGGCCATGCACCTGCTCGACCATCTTCGGCAGCATGTCGCAACCGTTGATGTGATCGTGAATCTGCTCGGCGATCTTCATGACGTTGTCGCGCACCGTCTTGGCCGGCGTCGGTCCGATCGGCAGCAACAGGCGCGCCACGGTCAGCGGGCCTTGCGGCTTGATGGTCGAGGGATCGGGCAGAATGCGCGCACCGACGCCCTCCTGCCGCTCGCGCAGGCCCAGGATGTAGTAGCCGCCGCTCGAGCGCAGCGGCGGCGACACCGATCCGGGCTCCATCTTTTGCAACGCGGCGTCGAGCTCGGCGGGCAGCTGGCCCTGATGCACCCAGCCCATGTCGCCGCCGGCCGCCGCCGTCGGGCTCTGGCTGAACTGGCGCGCGACGGTGCCGAAATTCGCGCCCGATTGCAGCTGGGCATAGATGTCCTGCGCATCCTTCAGGACCTTGGCGTCCAGGTCGGGATTGTCGACCGCGAGGAAAATGGTAGCGACGAGAAAGTGCGTCTTCTCCTTGCCCTCGCTGAGGCGCGCCAGTTCGGCGTCGACGTCGGCGGGCGTGACGTTGATGCGTTCCTGGAATTCCTCCTGCACCGCCCTCTGCCAGGCGATCTGCACCGCGATCTGCGCCCGCAGCGTCGCCATGTCGACGCCGCCCTTCTTCAGCAGTTCGGCGAGCTGGTCCTTGTTCATGTGGTTGTCGGCGGTGATGCGCTCGATCTGCTTGTCGACGTCGGTCGGCGACACGGTGATGGCCTTGCGGCGCGCTTCCTGGATCTGTAGCTGCTCGGTTTCCAGCTGACTCAGAACCTGGGAGCGCAGCTTGGCCATGATCTCCGGCGTCGCTTGCACGTTGGAGGTGGCGACGAACAACAGGATGCGCTGGCGCAAATCGTATTCGGTGATGATGGCGTCGTTGACGATCGCCGCGACGCCGTCGCTGGGGCCGCTGTCGGATTGGATGGCCGCGCCGGCCGGGGGAATAGGTGGCGTCTCCGCTGGGCTGGCGGCCGGCGCCGGCGTTGTCGCAGGTGCGGTCGTGGGTGGCGGCGCTTCCGGCGGCTGGGTGCCGGGCGGCGGTCCGGACAGGTCCTGGCCAAGAGTCGGAGCCGCCAAAAGCGCCAGCAGGCCGCCGAAAAACGCGATTTGCAGATATCTCTTGGACAAAGTTCGGCCCTTCGGCAGCAATCTCAATGGTTTACGCGCTCGCCCCCGAACCGGGCCGGAGAATACGGAAAAATCTCGCGAGCGCAATCCGGCTCGTCAGAGCCGGTAAATTGCGCGACCCAACATGACTTGCGCAATCCGAGTCCTTAGAGCCGGTAAATTGCACGACCGTCCAAGACTTCAGGGGCGCGAGAAGACGTCTTGCGGGAACAAGCTGAACGGCTCGATCGCCTCTTCGCCGGTTTTCAGGCTGAATCGCAGGATGATCGAGGTCGAAGGCGGCAGGTCGCGGTCGGTGGTGAACTTGCGGCGATAGGCCAGGCTGATACCCAGGCACTCGTCTTCATAGCCCAGGCCCAACTCGGTATCGAGCATCCTGCCCGCCAGAAGATCGCGCCGTATGGCGCCGAAGGCCTGCCAGTTTTGGTAGAAATTGACGTCCGCCTGGGCGTTGATTTCCTGGCGCTCGGGCAGGCCGAGGGAGACCAGTTCCTGCGGCAGTTGCACATAGCTGACCTGGACGGAGGTGCGTCCGAAGATGCCGGTGACGTACACTTCGTGGCGCCGCACCGTGCCGTTGTCGCGGTCGATGTCGATGCGGTCGGTGAGGTCGATATAGGGCAGGAACTTCACGCTCACCCGCCCGACGATGTCCGACGAGGTGCCATGCTGGCCGGAATCGGCTCCGAAAATCGGATCGGGCTTCAGCCGGTAGGTCTGGCCGAGCACCGCGTCGACCGAGCCGGACGGAAACACCGCCCGTGCATGGATGCCGAAATTGGCGCGCGGGCCGCTCTCGACCAGATCGTAGCCCGGCAACTGGTCGAAGCTCAGCACGTTGTTCTCGTCCAGTTCGAAGGCGCCGCTGTCCTCGTTGGGAATGCCGGCGGGATTGCCGCCATAGGGCTGCAGGATGAGTTGCGCGATCGGCTCGACGATCAGGGCGCGGCCCTGGCCGCCGCTGGAGATGAACGGCCAGCGCCAGTCGAGCGCCGCATACGGCACGCCGCGATAGATCAGCTTGGTGTCGAGCGGAATGGGGTTGCCCAGTGTATCGAACGAGCCGGGCTTGTCGCTGGTGATGCGGTACAGGTCGCCGCGCGCGTCCATCTGCAGGGTCAGCAACTGTCCGCCCGGCAGCACGGTCGGCCAGCGCATGCGCGTCTCGGCGCTGAAGCGCTGCCCGTCGGCGCCGCTGCCCCGGGTCAGCGCGACGCTGTCGACGTCGAAGCGGAACTGGCCGCCCAGCCAGTTGTCCTGCGGAATGTAATTGAATTCGACCAGCGGCAGGGCGAAGGGAATGATGCTGCTGTCGTCGGTGGCGCGCAGGCCCTGGAAAAAATAGCCGGTCACGGCAAATCTGGTGCGCCCGCCGCTGCCTTCGATGAACAGGTCGTTGACCAGCCGGTCGAGCTGCGAGAAGTCGTAGCGCTTCAGATAGGTGTCGTTGCTCGTCATCTGCGCGTCGAACCCGGCGCGCCAGGCGGTGCTGAGCGGGATGCGGCCCGAGCCGAACAGGCTGGCGTAGAACTGGTTGTCCCGGCCGCTGAGGCCGCCGTCCGGATTGTTGGCGATGCTGCCCTGCAGCCACATGCCGCCATGCTCCCAGCGCTCGCGATACTCGGCTGCGAGCACCTCGCCGCCATGGCTCGACACGATCGGCGTGATCGTGGCGTCGTTCGAGGGCGACAGCGCGATGTAGATCGGCAGCCTGAGGAAATAGCCGATGGAGGTCGAATTGCCGAGGTCGGGCGTCAGGACGCCGCTGGCATAGCGCACGCTGGGATCCGGTTCGCTCAGATAGGGCGTGTACAGCAGCGGCACGTCGAAGAATTCCAGCGTCGCATCGTGGAAGATGATGCGGTGCCTGACCTGGTCGTAGAGCACGTGATCGGCGCGCACCCGCCAGACCGGCGTGCGCTGGCCCGGCTTGTTGCAGATCTTGCAGGGCGTATAGGCGCCGTCGAAGGCTTCGATGAAGCGGCCCTGGCTGCGCGTCGCGCTCGCCGCCACCAGCCGGCCGTTCTTGCCGATCAGCGCCGCGAAGCTCTTCAGCGCGCCGTCGCGCATCTTGTCGGTGAGCGTGACGTGCTCGGCGAAGGCGACGTTGCCTTTCTCGTCGGTCAGGCTGACATGGCCGCTGGCGACCATCGTGTCGTGCTGCTGATCGTAGGTGACCGTGTCGGCCAGCAGCGTGCGGCCGTCGCTGTCGATCTCGACATGGCCGCGCGCCGTGACAATTTTGGCGTCGACGTCGTAGTCCATCTCGTCGGCCTGCAGCAGGACGTCGCCCTTGATCGCCCCGGCGGCGGAGCCGCCAATAGGAGCGCCGGCGGCGGAGCCGCCAATAGGAGCGCCGGCGGCGGAGCCGCCAATAGGCAATCGCCCGGCGGCGTTTGCCGCAACGCAGAACAGCGCGGACAGCAGCAAGAGCGGAGCCAGGCGTGCGCGAATTCTCATCCGTCCTCCTGATTGAAGACGAGGGTCATGCCGATCAGGATCGCCGCCGTCGCCGGCGCCGTCGCGGCGAGCGTGATGGGCAGGATTCCGGTCTGGCCCAGGGCGCGGGCGAATTCGCTGAAGAAATAGATGCCGAAACCGGCCAGGGCGCTGATCAGGATGACGCGCAGCAAGCCGCCGCTGCGTCCCAGGCGCACCGAAAAACTCGCCGCCATGAACACCATCGCCGCGAACAGCGCCGGCATGGCAAGCAGGGTGTAGAGGTAAAGCTCGTAGCGCACCGCGGAGAAGCCGGCGTTCTGCGCCGCGCGGATGAAGCCCGGCAACTCCCAGAACGACAAGGTGTCGGGCGGCGCGAAACTTTCCTGGATCTGCGACGGCGTCAGCGTGGTCGGCAGCCTGTAGTCGTCGTGATGCACCGGCGTGCCGTCGGCGCCGCTGACCCAGGCGTCGTGCAGCATCCATGTGCCGGCATCGAGCTGCGCCGATTTGGCGTCGACGCGGCCGACGAAGTGATCGTTGGCGCCGTAGAGGAACACGACGACGTCCTCCAGGTGCACGCCCTGGTCGGCGACGTGCAGCGCATGGATCACCGATTGCTGGGTCTCGTCGCCCTGGCGCAGCCACAGCCCGTTCTGCTTGACGGAGAGCTGCGACGCCTCGCCTTTGATGTAGCGGGCCTCCAGGGCCGAGAACTGCGCCAGCATGCGCGCCGAGATCGGCGTCACAGCGAGCACGACGACGAAGCCGAGCCCTGCCGCCACGGCCAGCGGCGGCGCCAGGAAATCCCAGGCCGACATGCCGGCGGCGCGCACCGCCACCAGCTCCTGATTGCGCGACAGCCGCGCGAAGGCGAAGACGCCGCCGAGCAGCACGGCGAAGGGCATCAGCTTCTGGCCGAGATCGGGCAATTGCAGCAGCGCCATGCCGATCACCACCAGCGTGGTGACGCCATGGCCCGCGGTGCGGTTGGTCAGCTCGACGAGGTCGATGGAGAACGCCAGCATCAGGAACGTCGCGTAGACGATGCCGATGCCGCTCAGGAACTGCAGCCCGAGATAGCGGTAGAGGGTCCAGGACCAGCTCATGACAGCGCGTCCGCCGGCGCGGGCTTGCGCAACCATTGCAGCGGATCGATCCCGGCCAGGCTCGCCAGCGCCAGCGCCGCGCCGATCAGCGGGATCAGGTAGAACAGGACGCTGAAGGCCGGATCGCGGATCGCCAGGCCTTGCACGCCGTAGCCGGCGATGCGGATCGCCACCGCCGCGCCGACCGCGATGGCCAGGCGCATGGCGTTGGCGCCGCGGGCCCGCCGGCCGCGCAGGATCGCGGCCAGCGCGATCAGCGCGAACACGATGCAATAGAGCGGCTGCGCCAGCCGGTTATGGCCTTCGGCGATATAGGCGTTGCGGATCTTGGCCGGCAGTCCGGCCGACGGCCAGAACAACTCGTTCAGGTAGCGCTCGCTGGTCGCCCGCTCGCCGGCATGCGCCGGACTGGCGAACTGATCGAGGTCGAAGACGTAGCGCTGGAATTTCAGCACCGAGAGTTTGCCGCCATTGTCGCTGCTGGCTTCGACCGTGCCGTCGACCATGATCAGGCGCGCGCCGCCCGTGGTCTGCGCCAGCTGGCCGCCCTCGGCCAGATAGGTGACGGTGTGCTTGGGGTCGCGGCTGTCATGCACCAGCACGCCGTGGATCGAGCCGTCGGAGTTGAGCGCGCGGATGAAGACGGTGAGGCCTTGCGCCGGCGTGTTGAATTCGCCCTCGTTGAGCAGCGCGGTTCCGATATCGGCCCGGATGTCGACGACCTTGTCGTTCAGGGCGCGCTGCCCGGCGGGCATCAGATACAGGCTGCACAGATAGGTCAGCACCATGACGATGGCGGCGGAGATGAACACCGGCACGGCGATCTGCAACCGGCTGAAGCCGGCCGCCGACATCACGACAAGCTCGCTGTCGGTGTTGAGCTTGTTGAGCGCGAACAGGGTCGCCAGGAAGAAGGCGAGGGGCAGGATGATGACCAAAAGGCTCGGCAGCACCAGGACCGTCAGATAGATGAAGGTCGGCGCCGACTGGCCGCGATTGATGACGAGGTCGAGCAGGCGCAGCGCCTGGCTCAGCCAGATCACGGCGGTGAGCAAAAAGGTGAACAGCGCCGTCGGTCCGATCAGCTGGCCCAGCACATAGATCGACAGTCGCGGCAGTTTCACGCTAGCAGCCGTCATGGCGCGGGCTCCGCACGGTCTCGTGTAAGCCCTTTCGCCCCTTCTGTGATTCGCCCTAAACTAGCATCCAATCGCGGCCGACCGGCAACCCGGTTCGCGCCCGCCTCGCATATGGCCGCAATACGCGTTAATGACGCGTCAGCGCTAGAAACCATCGGGAGATACATGATGCAATTGTCCTTTGCCGCGCCGCACGCCGTTGGCGCCGGCGCCTGGGTTGTGGGCGCCCTCGACGGCAGCGTCCTGACCGCAGCCGCCCTGAAGGCCGATCACGCCGCAGGCGGCGCGCTGTCCAGGGGCCTCAAGGTCAGCAAATTCACCGGCAAGTCCGGCCAGGTCCTGGAAGTGCTGGCCCCGGCGGGGCTTGGCGTCTCGCGTATCGTCCTGGCCGGCATGGGCAAGGCGAACGAGTTCGACGGCAGCAAAGCCGAGAACCTGTCGGCCGCCATCAATGGCCGCCTCGGCGCCGCCGGCGAAACCGCCGTGACCTATGAAATCGACGCGCCCAAGGGTTCCAGGCTGAAACCGGGCGCGCTCGCCGCCCATCTCGCGCTCGGCGCGCAGCTCAAGAGCTACAGCTTCAACCATTACCGCACCAAGAACCTCGACGAGTACGAGCAGCGCCTGAAGAAGGTGACGATCGCGACGGGGTCGGTGTCCGACGCCAGGAAGAGCTGGGCCGCGCTGGAGGCCGTCGCCGCCGGCATGTTCTTCGCCCGCGACCTCGTCAACGAGCCGCCGAACATTCTTTATCCGGCCGAATTCGCGCGCCGCGTGAAGACCAATCTCACCAAGCTCGGCGTCAAGGTCGAGATCCTCGGCGTCAAGGAGATGACCAAGCTCGGCATGGGCTCGCTGCTCGGCGTCGGCCAGGGCAGCGACAAGGAAAGCCAGCTCGTCGTCATGCAGTGGAACGGCGCGCGCAAGAAGAAATCCGAACCCGTCGCCTTCGTCGGCAAGGGCGTCTGCTTCGATTCAGGCGGCCTGTCGCTCAAGACCGGCGCCGGCATGATGGGCATGAAGGGCGACATGGGCGGCGCCGCCGCGGTGGTCGGCACGATGCAGGCGCTTAGCCTGCGCAAGGCCCGCGTCAATGCGGTCGGCGTCATCGGCCTGGTCGAGAACATGCCCGACGGCAAGGCGCAGCGCCCCGACGACGTCGTCAAATCCATGTCGGGCCAGACGATCGAAGTCCTCAACACCGACGCCGAGGGCCGCCTGGTGCTGGCCGACGCGCTGACCTACACCCAGCGCACCTTCAAGCCCAAATTCGTCATCGACCTCGCGACGCTGACCGGCGCGATCATCATGGCGCTCGGCCCCGAGCATGCCGGCCTGTTCTCCAACGACGACAAGCTGTCGAACCGCATCATGGACGCCGGCAAGAAAGTCGGCGAGCCGGTGTGGCGCCTGCCGATGGGTGCGAATTACGACAAGCTGCTGCGTTCCAAGATCGCCGACATGAAGAACATCGGCGGCCCCAATGCCGGCTCGATCACCGCAGCGCAGTTCCTGGCCAGGTTCGTCGAGGACAAGCGCCCCTGGGCGCATCTAGATATCGCCGGCGTCGCCTGGCAGGACGGCGAGCAGAAAGCGCTGGCGCCGAGCTGGGGAACGGGGTGGGGCGTGCGCATCCTCAACGAACTGGTCGAGGCGCATTACGAGGATTGAATGGAGTCGGAGCGGCGTGAAAATCCAACTCCACGAGACTTTGAATTCGATTGGAGCGCTGATCGGTATTGCGCTTTCGATTTACGTTGCCGTCAATCTAGACATCCAGCAAGACAAAGAAGATGCACGTGAGGCTAAGCGCGAGGCGCGCGAATACAAGCGCGATCAGGAAAATCGTGTTCGTGAGCGGGAAAGCCTTGCGATTGATTCACTCCTTGTGAACGAGAACGCCGTCCCAACCAAGGTGTGCGAAATAGGGACAGATGGTTGCCACAGAGAGATTGTTCCTAGGTGGCGGCTAATAATTAGCAATCTGTCGTCAGAGGCTACCGCAGTCAGAAAGATCGAATTGACCTTCATTTATCGAAGATACGGCGACGCAAGAGTGGCATCCTATAACGCAACGTTCAGTATTGGCCCCAGTGAGGTAACTGAGGGACGGCTGCCGTTGAATATTTCCGCTCATTCAGCGGAGGCGCTGACAATTTCACATCCCATCGCCGTAAGCGCTATTGATCTTGCCGCTGAAAAATGTGCGAACAACCCACACCGTCGCTTCTTCGGCCCGGATTGCGACGGTGCGTTTGCAACGGTGCGCGCGAAAGTAACTACGGTCGCTTACAAGTCATTCGAAGTGGACTTAAAGTATCCCTCTGAGCCTTGGATCAAAGATCGCTCGACCATCTATTTCGAGGCCGGAGCACCGCCGATGGTTGATCTTCCGCGGGGACGCACTCAAATATTGCCGAGATGACCGAGACTCTCTTCTACCACCTCGAACGCCGCAGCCTCGACGATGTCCTGCCGGGCCTGCTGGAGAAGACGCTGGAGCGCGGCTGGCGCGCGGTGATCCGCACGGAATCGTCGGAGCGTGCCGACGCCATCGACAATCTGCTGTGGACCTACAACGACCAGACCTTCCTCGCGCACGCGCAATCGGGCGACGGCGATCCCAAACGCCAGCCGGTGCTGATCACGGTCGAGGACGAGAACCCGAACGGCGCCAACGTCCTGTTCTGCGTCGGCGGCGCCGTGCCTTCCTGGGACAGCGTCGGCGATCTCACGCGCGTGGTGCTGATGTTCGACGGCCGCGACGAAGCGATGCTGACGACCGCCCGCGCCGCCTGGAAAGACGCCAAAGCCGCCGGCCATGACGTGACCTATTGGAAAGAGTCGCCGAGCGGGAAGTTCGAGAAGCAGGCGTAAACCCAATCACCAAACACCAATTGTCATGGCCCGCGAATGCGGGCCACCCAGTTGGGGACATAACGAATGTTGGAAGGTGCGGCCGTCGATTGTGCCGGCAGCGATAGAACTTGCCGTCACCTGGGTGGCCCGCATTCGCGGGCCGTGACAGCTGTGGCAGCGTCGCGGAACGGCTATTCCTTCTTGCGTTCCGCCAGCTTCTTCAGCGCCACGGTCTGCCTATGCCACTCGCGCACCGGCATCGCGGGGTAGCCGCCGACCGTTTCGCCGGGCGCGACGTCGCGCGTCACGCCGGCCTTGGCCGCCAGCCGCGCGCCGGCGCCGATGGTCAGATGATCGCTCACGCCGACCTGGCCGCCCATCATCACGAACGGCCCGATGACGCTGGAGCCGGCGATGCCGACCTGGCCGGCGATCAAACAGTGATGCCCGATCTTCACATTGTGCGCGATGTGCACGAGGTTATCGAACATCGTGCCGGTGCCGATCACCGTGTCGCCGATGGCGCCGCGGTCGATGGCGCAATTGCCGCCGAACTCGACATCGTCCTCGATCACCACGCGGCCCAGCTGCGGTACGCGCAGCAAGCCCTTGCCGCTCGGCACGAAGGAAAAGCCGGCGCTGCCGATGGTGACGTTGGCGGCCAGCGTGACGCGGTTGCCGATCAGCGCGTAGTTGATGGCGCAATTGGGCCCGATGACGCAGTCGTCGCCCAACACCACGCCATGGCCGATCACCGCATTGGAGCCGATCAGGCAGCGATTGCCGATCTTGGCGTTCGGGCCGATGACGGCGCCGGTGCTGATCTGCGTACCGGCGCCGACGGTCGCGCTCGGATGAACCGGCGTCTGCGGCTGCACGCCCTCGACCAGCGTGTCGGGCGGATAGAACAGATGCCCGACCTGCGCGAAGGCGAGCCGCGGATTGGGCGTCAGCAGCAGCCAGGTGCCGTTGTGCTCATGCGCCGAAAGCTTGTGGTCGGTGATCACCACGCTGGCGCCGGTATGGGCGAAGGCGCCGGCGAATTTCGCATCGCTGAACACCGAGATGTCGCCCGCCGTGGCGCTCTCCAGCGCGGCGACGTCGCGCACCAGGAAATCCGCCGCAGAGCGGTTGTCCATCTCGCCGCCGACATGGCGCGCGATCTCGCCGAGCTTGAAAGGCCCGGCGCGCTGGAAAAATCGGTCGTCCGTCATGGACCCTTCTATATCCGATTGGCGCAGCTTAGCAAAAAAGCGGGGGCAGCAACATTTTGCTGCTCGTTAAGGTTTTTGGCGGGCTTGAGATCGCACCTCGCTTGGGCCATCTGAAGGGGTGCGCCTGACCCGGAGACCCGTTTGCTGAACCCCCTTGCCTATCTCGAGAGCCCCATCGGCATCGTCTCGCTCGTTTTGATCGGTGTCTGCATCGTGCACGCGGTCCGCCACGGCAATATCTTTCCCTGGATCTACATCATCATCTTCCTGCCCGCGATCGGCAGCCTGATTTACCTGGTGGCGGTCATCGGCCCGCAATTGTTTCGCAGCCGCAGCGCCGCGCAGATGGGCGCCAAGGCCCGCCAGCTCGCCGATCCGAACAAGTCCTTCCGCGAGGCGCACCGCGCCGCGGAGCTGGTGGGCTCGGTGGATTCCAAGCGGGCGCTGGCCGAGGAATACATCGCGCGCGGCAACTATGGCGGTGCCGTCGAGATCTACCGCGAAGCCGCGCAAGGACAGTTCAAGGACGATCCGGCGCTGCTGCTGGGTCTGGCGCGAGCGCATTTCCTGAACGGCGAGCCGGTGGAAACGCAAGCCGCGCTCGATGCCTTGCAGGCCGCCGATCCCAGCTTCGTCTCCGGCGATGCCCACCTGCTTTACGCCCGCGCACTCGAAGAACAGGGCAAGGAGGCCGAAGCGCTCGCCGAATACCGCCGCCTGGTGCCTTATTTCTCCGGCGAGGAGGCCCGCGCCCGCATGGCCATGCTGCTGGACCGCACCGGCGCCAAGGACGAAGCGCGCGCGCTCTACACGCAGATCGTCAAGCTTCTGGACGGTGCGCCGTCGCGCTACCAGAAAGCGCAAAAGGAATGGGGCGACATCGCCCGCAAGGCGCTGCGCTGATTATTTCAGCGCGCCCTGCAGATCGACGAGATAATTCTATCGCTAAGCTTCGACATTCAGTCCTGACAGTTATCTCAAAATCTGAGGGCGAGAGAGTCAATAGACCAATTTCGTGGGCCGTTCGCTTGCCCCCGAAATTACCTCCTCGATCAGAACTCGGACGTTCCGCGAAATTTCATCCTGCGGATCAGCAGTTTGCGCTTGCTGGACCTCATTCAGGGCTTCGGACAGGTCTCCGTTAGTTAGCAGAGCTAGCGCATAATTTGCCCGCAAGCCTGCGTCGTCCGGCGCGAGAGCACAGACCACCTTGGCCACGACCTTGGCCTCCTCGCTGTAGCCAAGCGTCATACACTCGGCAACAAGATTGCGGCCGGCCTCAATTTCGCCGGGTGCCAACCCATAGGCACGGGCGAAAGCTGCATAAGCTTCCTGCCGATCCCCTAGCGCGCGGCGGGCCACTCCTCGGAAAAACCATAGCCGCCAGTCGTCCGGTGCTATGGCTGTCAGCCGCTCCAGGGTCAAGTTTGCCTGTACGACAGTCTCGATCTCATCCTGAGTTTGGGCTCTGCGGTCACCGATAAAAGGTAAAACTCGGTCCGTTGCCTCAGTCCTGACTGCCCTATCCTCGGCTGTGGCCAAGTTTGGCCAGCCAACATAAACCTCCTGGCCCGTTGTACGGTCCCGATAGGCACTTAGGTTGGGTTCACCCTGTTTGAGTTCGAGTCGCTCGCTCAGGTCCGAAAGTGGGTAGAATTTGAAGTTGTGCGATAGCGAACGTTCATAGTCCCAACCGTCAGGACACATCAGGCTCGCGTCCGAGCCGCGTTGGAGGCGAACAGCCGCGACAATACCTCCCGAAATATCTCGGCGAAAGAACTCGATCCATGGGCAATTCGTTGTAGGTCCATTTATCTGATCAACAACAACAATGTCGACCGCTTCGCCAGCATCATTCAGGTGGACCAAGCCCTGACTCTCAAGATGACGAATAAAGGCGCTAACATTATGGGGGTGCATGAAACTTACCCGCGCGATTTCCGAATCCGCGCAAAGGGTTCTATTGGGAGCGTCGACCTGGAAACCGACCCAACCGCGTCTATAGCGGCGAGCAATGACATCTCGGCACACGACTACAGAATTGGCTTCTATCAAAACCGCCATCGGCCTAACATTCACGCTACCACGGCAACAGTCTTGCGAGAATACTTGATGACTTTCAACGATCTTTTAAACACGTTGATGACTTTACCACAGGAGCCCGCGCCCTCTGCGGCGATATTCAAAGAAGCAGTCGAGGCTCACCCGGATTTGGTCGGTGAGACCGCACAATCTTTGCTTACTACCCTACAAACCGCTCAATCCGACCCTGACGGTCGTGCGCGAGTGGAGACCTTGTCCCGTATGCTCCATCGAACTGGCCATGAGGACCCGGTCGCCGTTTTCACCGACGAAAACAATCGGATGCTGATTGAGAACGCGGCACGCCTGCGCGAAACACGACTTGCCAAGGCTCGAAGTCTGTTTATGCAGGAGCGGAGGGAGCCCACGGCGAGCAATGCCATAGCGGTCTCGGGTGAGATACTGCCCTCCCTTATGGAGATAGAGGACCATCTGCGCGCCCTGACCGCGGCCGAAATCCCACGGCCATTCGGCCGAAACTTATTAGATCCGAGCACACCAACAAACCCAGTTCCCACCTACCTCTTTCGCGGAGAGAGCGGCGACTATTCATCCACCGTCACGAGTTTAGACCGGCTGGTGATGTCCGAACGCGGATTACAAGACCTACTACGCATTAGCGGTTCGATAACCGCTGCGTTGGTTCGCACTTTCGGCCTTACCCACAACGAGGCGTTGGGCTATCTGCAGCACTACGGCTTCCCCACACCCTTTTTGGACTTCACTGCCGATCCCACCGTGGCAGCTTCGTTCGCCAGCAATCGACGGATCGGCGAGGTGGGTTCCATAGCCGTGCTGGCGACGGGGGGCTTGGAAACAGGGCTCGTCGATCTTCGCGATCATCCTACGGCAAATCGACCTCGGCTGCAGAGTGCGTTCGCCCTGTACGCGCCGAGCCACACCGACCTTAAGGCGGCTTCAGTGAGGCAGGCTCTGGGCCTAAAATGGTTTCGGTTTCGTTTTACAACACTGGATGCAGCTCGATACGTACCGAACTTCGCTTTGCTGGACGCGCGTTCCGATGAATTCGCTGGCCTAATTTGGCTTTTTATCCAGGACTGCGCCAAGTTCGACGACACAGTGGCCAAACTCCTTTCAGAGCGACTCGACGTGGCACGCGTCCTTTGCCTCACCCGGAGAGACGGAACGATGCGCCTATTACCTGATGACATGAGCAATCTCGGCGAACCGTACAACGACAGCGCCTTCCGGCGCTCTGCGTATGAGCGTTGGTCGGAGGCCGTACCGGCCGCCGACAGTGTTGTGTTCCCCTCTGAACTTGAGTGCTTCCTGCGAACCCCGTGCTTCGGTGATCTGGAACCGGGAACAATCATTCGGCTTTTGGGTACGCGTCAGTTCACCGCCGGGGAGCAGGCGGGGGAAGAATAGTTGCTAACGCGGCCAGAGGTTTGAAAGCGGTGGCACGTTGACCGGGGAAAGGAGCCGTGAACAGAATACAGCAAATTGTTCACGCCAATGTGGCGCCCGCCTGGTCCCGACCGCGTTTCACGCCTCCGCCAGCGCCGCCTCGTATTCTTCCTGCATCTTCAGCCAGCGCGCTTCGATATCGGCGAGCTTCTTGGCGGCGTCGGCGCGTTTCTTGGACACCGCCTTGCCGCGCGCCGGGTCTTTGGCGAACAGCAAGGGATCGGACAGCGAGCGGTCGCATTTGGCGATCTCGATGGTCAGGTCCGAAATCTGGTGCTCGGCGGCTTCCAGCTTGTCCTTGAGCGGCTTGAGTTCGCGCCGCCGCGCCGCGCTGTCGCGCCGTTCGTTGGGCGCCTTGGCTTCCGGTTCGGCGCGCCGCGTCGGTGTGTTTTCACCCGACAGCAGGAACTTGCGGTAATCGTCGAGGTCGCCGTCGAAGGGATGCACTTCGCCGTTCGCCACCAGCAGCAGCCGATCCGCCGTCGCCTCGATCAGGCGCCGGTCATGGCTGACCAGCACCACCGCGCCGTCGAAATCGTTGAGCGCGGTAAGCAATTCGCCGCGCGCGTCGATGTCGAGATGGTTGGTCGGCTCGTCGAGAATAAGCAGGTTCGGCTTGTCCAGCGTCGCCAGCGCCAACATCAGCCGCGCCCGCTCGCCGCCCGACAGGTTGCGCACTTTGGTCAGCTGCTTGTCGGCGGAAAAGCCGAAGCCGCCCAGCTGGGTGCGCACCTCCTGTACCGTCAGCTTTGGCCGCAGATGCGACAGCGTCTCGATCGGCGTGATGGCGCCGTTGAGTTCCTCCAGCTGATGCTGTGCGAAATAGCCGGGCACCAGCTTGCGCGCCAGCGTCATCTCTCCGCCCATCGGCTCGAGCTTGCCGGCCAGCAGCTTCGCCAGCGTCGACTTGCCGTTGCCGTTCTTGCCCAAAAGGGCGATGCGGTCATCGGGATCGAAGCGGAACGACATCTTCGAGAGGATGGCTTTCCCGGGCTCATAGCCGACGCTGACGCGATCCATCGTCACCAGCGGCGGACTGGCGCCCACCGGCTTGGGCAGGCGGATCGGCGCGACATGTTCGTCGACCGGAATCTCGACCAGCTCCATCTTGGCCAGCGCCTTCATGCGGCTCTGCGCCTGGCGCGCCTTGCTCGCCTTTGCCTTGAAGCGGTCGACGAAGGACTGCATGTGCTTGCGCGCCAGTTCCTGCTTTTTCGCGAAAGCGACGTCGAGCGCCCGGCGCGCCGCGCGCGTCGCGACGAAGGTGTCGTAATTGCCGGTATAGAGCGTCGTCTTGCCGTGCTCGAGATGCAGGATGAATTCGGCCGCGGTGTTGAGCAGGTCGCGGTCATGGCTGACGATCAGCACCGTGCCGCGATAGCGCTGCAGGAAATTCTCCAGCCACATCACGCCTTCGAGGTCGAGATAGTTGGTTGGCTCATCGAGCAGCAGAAGATCGGGCGCCGCGAACAATATCGCCGCCAGCGCCACGCGCATGCGCCAGCCGCCGGAGAATTCCGAACACGGCCGCAACTGGTCCGCCGCCGAGAAGCCGAGGCCTGCCAGAATCTCCGCCGCCCGCGCCGGCGCGGTATAGGCGTCGATGGCGTCCAGCCGGTGATAGATGTCGCCCAGCTTGTGGCCGTCGCTCTCGTGCTCAGCCGCCGCCAAGAGCTGCATGCGCTCGGGGTCCGCCTCCAGCACGGTGTCGAGCAGGCTGGCCTCGGTTCCCGGCGCTTCCTGCGCCACCGCGCCGACGCGCCAGGCGCTCGGCCAGGCGACGTCGCCGTCGTCCGCGTGCAGCTGGCCCAGGATCACCTTCAGCAGCGTCGATTTGCCCGCGCCGTTGCGCCCCACCAGGCCGACGCGCCGCCCGGCGGGCAGGCTGGCGCTCGCCCCGTCCAGGATTTCGCGGCCCGCGATGCGGACGATGAGGTTGTCGATGACCAGCATTTGTGGGGCGTATAGCACGGCTTGCACATCTGCCAATGCCACGGCATAACCCGCGCGCTTTCCTCAATCCGGAGTGACTTATGCCCGTCGAGCGCACCCTTTCCATCATCAAGCCGGACGCGACGCGCCGCAATCTCACGGGCGCCATCGTCGACCGCTTCGAGAAGGCGGGCCTCAAAGTCATCGCCTCGCGCCGCCTGCAGCTGTCGCAGGCCCAGGCCGAAGCCTTCTACGCCGTGCACAAGGAGCGCCCATTCTTCGCCAGCCTGGTGAAATTCATGACCTCCGGTCCGGTCGTCGTGCAGGCGCTCGAGGGCGAGAACGCCATCGCCAAGAACCGTGAAGTGATGGGCGCCACCAACCCGGCCAACGCCGCGGCCGGCACCATCCGCAAGGACTTCGCCGAATCGATCGAAGCCAACTCCGTCCATGGCTCCGACGCCCCCGAAACCGCCGCCCAGGAAATCGCCTTCTTCTTCAGCGGCCTCGATATCGTTCCTTAGGGTTTCGCATCTCATTCCAAATAACACCGTCATCACCCGGTGCCGCCCTTCGCGGCATCCGGGTGACCCATTTTTTGCTCAGGAAAATGGGTCACCCGGACAAGCCGGGTGATGATGGTTGTGCTATGCAAATTGCAATAGCGAGGAGTGCACTCCATGCAAGGTAAGACGATCGTCGTCACGGGCGGCACCTCTGGCATCGGCGAGGTCGCGGCGCTCAGGCTGGCGGAGCAAGGTGCCCGCATCGTCTTGATTGCGCGCGATCGGCAGCGCGCCGATGCGACGCTGGCGAAATTGCGCGCCGCCAATCCGTCGGCGATCCACACCTCGCATCTCGGCGATCTCTCCGTCATCGCCGAGATGAAGCGCGTCGCCGGCGAAGTGGCGAACGCCGAAGAGACGATCGACGTGCTCGTCAACAATGCCGGCGCCGTCTTCCTGTCGCGCCGGCTCAGCGCCGACGGCTTGGAGATGACCTTCGCCACCAACCACATGGCCTATTTCGTCGTCACCAACATCCTTCTCGACCGCCTGAAGGCGACGCCCGGCGCCCGCATCGTCTCGACCGCCTCGGACGCGCACAAATCCGGCAAGCTCGATTTCGACGATCTTCAGCTGGCGAAGAACTTCGGTGTCGCCCGCGCCTATGGCACCTCGAAGCTCTGCAACATCCTGTTCACGCGCGAACTGGCCAAGCGCCTCGACGGCACGAGCGTCACGGCGAACTGCCTGCATCCCGGCTTCGTCGGCACCCGCTTCGGCCTCAACAACGCCAGGAGCGGCGCCATGAAACTCCTTCAGCGCACCATCATGCTGTTCGGCATCTCGCCGGAAGCCGGCGCCAGGACCATCATCCACCTCGCCGCCTCGCCCGACGTCGCGACGATCAGCGGCGAATATTTCTACAAGTGCAAGGTCGCCGAGCCGTCCCTCGCGGCGCAGAGCGACGAAGACGCGAAGCGGCTGTGGGATGTGTCCGCCAAGCTCGCCGGCGTGGGCTAGACGAACACCGCGCGGCCGTCGCGCAGCACGACTTTGCCCTCCGCCACCAGCTTCAGCGCTGCCGGATAGAGCTTGTGCTCCTCGAGCAAGATCCGCGCCGCCAGCGTCTCGGCCGTGTCGCCGTCCAGCACCGGCACGGCGGCTTGCGCGATGATCGGCCCCGAGTCGAGCTCGGGCACCATGAAATGCACCGTGCAGCCGGAAATCTTCACCCCGGCGTCGATCGCCTGCTGCTGCACGCGAAGGCCCTTGAAGGCCGGCAGCAGCGAAGGATGGATGTTCAGCATCCGGCCCTGCCATCGGCGCACGAAGCCGTCGGAATGGATGCGCATGAAACCGGCTTCGCAGATCAGTTCGATCTTGGCCGCGGTCAGGGCAGCATCGATCGCCGCGTCGAATTCCTCGCGCGAGGCGAAAACCTTGTGCGAAATCACTCTGGTCGCGATGCCGGCCGCCGCCGCGATCTTCAAGCCCTCGGCGGTCTCGACGTTGGAAAAGACGAGCGCGATCTGCGCCGGGAACTCCGGCTCGCGGCACGCTTCGATCAGCGCCGCCATGTTGCTGCCGCGGCCGGAGATCAGGATGGCGATGCGGACTTTTTTCAAAGCTTCAGCGCGCCCTTGTAGATCACCTTCGCTTCGCCTTCGCCTGCGATCAGCGTGCCGACGCGAAAGACTTCCTCGTCCTCGCGGTCGAACGCGGCCATCACCGCATCGACTCTGTCCTCCGCGACGATCGCCATCATGCCGATGCTGCAATTGAACGTCCGCAGCATCTCGCGCTCGCCGATGCCGGCCTGCCGTGCCAGCCAGCGGAACACCGGCAGCGGCAGCCAGGTGTTCAGGTCGATTTCCGCGTCCAGCCCGTCCGGCAGCGCGCGCGGCAGGTTCTCGGTGATGCCACCGCCGGTGATATGCGCCAGGCCCTTGACGCCGCCGGCGCGGATCGCGGCGAGAGCGCTGCGGACATAAAGCCGCGTCGGCGTCAGCAGCGCTTCGCTTAAGCGTCGCGTCGCATCGAACGGCGCCGGCGCGTCATAGGCCGCGCCCGCTTCCGCCACGACGCGCCGCACCAGCGAATAGCCGTTGGAATGCACGCCGCTTGCCGCCACGGCGATGACCGCGTCGCCCGGTTTCATCGCGCCGGTATCGGGCAGGACCTGCCCACGTTCCACCGCGCCGACCGAAAATCCGGCGAGATCGAAATCGCCCTTGGCATAGAGCCCCGGCATCTCCGCCGTCTCGCCGCCGATCAGGGCGCAGCCCGATTCCTTGCAGGCGCGCGCGATGCCCTCGATCACCACGGCGGCGTCGTCGACGTTCAGCTTGCCGCTGGCATAATAGTCGAGAAAGAACAGCGGCTCGGCGCCCTGGACCACCAGGTCGTTGACGCACATCGCGACCAGATCCTGGCCGATGCCGGCGAACAGCCCGGTGTCGATGGCGATCTTGAGCTTGGTTCCGACGCCGTCTGTCGCGGCGACCAGGATCGGGTCCTTGAACCCCGCCGCCTTCAGGTCGAACAACCCGCCGAAGCCGCCCAGCGCCGCGTCCGCGCCCGGCCGCCGCGTCGCTTGGGCGAAAGGCGCGATGCGCGCGACCAGCGCCTCGCCGGCATCGATGTCGACGCCGGCCTCCTTGTAGGTCAGACCGTTGCGGCCTTCCTTGGGCGTTTTCTGGTCGGCCATCGTGGGAATCGGCGCCGGTCGGATTTCCCTGTTCGTTTAAGCAGGCGTCCCCAAACTGGCAAGGCGCGCCGCTTCCGCCGCGTCTTTGCCGCTTTTGCCCAATAGTCAGGCGCTTTCGCGCCGCACAGCCGCGCTTTATACTCGCCGCCGCTTAGCCAAGGTTTCCAATGTCACAGGCTTTTTCCCGGCTCGCTGCTCTTCTGGCGCTGGCCTTTTGTTTTCTGTTGCCTGCGGCGGCCGGGCCCGCCGATCTGACCTATTCGGTCAGCGGCATCCATGTCGACGCGACGGCTCCGTCGGCCAGCGTCGCCGAAGCCATCGCCATCGACCAGGGCCGGCCGCGGGCCTGGGAGATTCTCTACAAGCGCCTCGCCAAACAGTCCGACTGGGGCAAGCAGCCCAGGCTGGATGCGGGCGGCCTCAAACGCATCGCCCGCGGCTTCACGGTCACCCATGAGAAGCGCTCGACGACCCGCTATGTCGCGGACGTCACCTATGTCTTCAGTCCGGAAGCCGTCGCCCGCGTCATGAGCGGCATTTCGACGGCCTATCGTCTCACCAATGCGCGCCGCATCCTGCTCATCCCCATGTCGCCGAACTTCAACCCCGGCTCGGGCTGGGCCAATGCCTTCTCCAGCCCGCGCTTCGGCGCCAGCCTGGTTCCCTTCGCTGTGCCGACCGGCGAGGCGCCCGACGTCGTGGCGCTGGAGCGCCTGCAGTTCGACGCCACGACGTGGGCCGACGTGCAGCTGGTTGCCGCCCGCATCCACGCCAGCGAGGCGGTGCTCGCGCTCGCCATTCCGCTGACCTCCGGCGGCACCTCGATGACCGACAAGATGACCGGCAAGGTGCAGATCTGGCTCAAGCGCATCGGCGTCGCCGAGGCGCCGATGAAGACCTCGGTCGACGTGCCCCTGGTAAAGAACGTGGTGCAGACCTATCCGCTCGCTGCCGACGCCGCCGTCCACGCCATTGAAGTCATGTACCAGCAGAAGCCGGCGATCGATTTCGGCCCCAGGAATAGCCTCGCCGCCGAAGTGCATATCGATTCGCTGCCGCAATGGAACACGCTGCAGACCGCGATGGTCTCGGTACCCAATGTCGTCAGCGTGCAGACCACGGCGATGGATATCGGCCTGGTGCGCATCATCCTGACCTATCAGGGCTCGACCGAGACGCTGCAGAACGCGCTGGCGCCGGTCGGCGTCGGTCTGACCAGGGACGGCGACGGCTGGTCGATCGCCTATGTGACGCCCACCAAGCCCAACACCGCGTCGGCCTCGCAATGACCGCCCTGCTGCGCCAGATCCCCAATATCCTCACCGGCATCCGGATCGTCCTGGCGCCGCTGACGGCCTATCTGATCTGGCTGGGGCACGATCTAGCGGCGCTGCTTGTGTTCGCTTTTGCCGGCGCCAGCGACGCGGTCGATGGTTTTTTGGCGCGCCGCTTCGGCCTCGTCTCGCGCTTCGGCGAATATCTCGATCCGGCCGCCGACAAGCTTCTGATGCTGGCCTGTTTCATCACGCTGACGCTGATGGGATACACGCCGCTGTGGCTGAGCGCGCTGGTGATCGGCCGCGACGTCGCCATCGTGCTCGGCGTCGGCATCGCCTGGTTTTTTGCGCTGCCGGTGAAGATCGAGCCCTTGATGGTGGGCAAGGCCAGCACGGTGGTGCAGGTCGGCTATATCGGCCTTATCCTGCTGCTCCTGACCTTCAAGGTCGGCATGCCGGTGCTCGCCGAAGCCGCCGGCATCATCGCCGCCGGCTTCACCCTGATGTCGTGGTTCTCGTACGGCCAGTTGCTCTGGCGCGCCTTCCAGTTCGGCCGGCGCGCGGCGTGATGGGCTTGGTCAGAACTGCCGTCGGGCGAAGACCCGACGATTTTGGAAAAACCGTAATTTTTCCAGGTGGTTATCGTCACATAACCGAGCGTGGAACAAATGTCTTTCTCACTTGAGCATTATAATAGACATTAAGTGACTTAATGGGTATTATAATATCCAGAGAAAAGACATGCGCACGACGCCGGCAATTCCGCTCCCTGTCAAGCGCGCGCTCACAAAGTTGGGCGGCGATATTCGCAGCGCGCGCATCCGTCGCCGCATCACCGCGCACGTCATGGCGGAGCGTTCGTTCATCACGCGCACGACGCTTCGGAAAGTCGAGCGCGGCGATCCGACCGTCACGATGGCCAGCTATGCGACCGTGTTGTTCGTACTGGGCCTGAGCGACCGGCTATCGGCGTTGGCGGACATATCCCAGGACGATCTGGGTCTCCAGCTTGAAGAGGAGCGGCTGCCGCGACGCGTACGCGGACCCGGCAGTTCCGCCAAATCCTGATGCAAGCGGCCTTGCAGACCTTCATCGACCTCGACGGCGAGCCGCACGTCGTCGGCACGCTATGGACGCGCAACAACAAAGGGCGCGAGAGCGCCACCTTTGAATACGCCAAGGCGTGGCTGGAGAACCCGGCAAGGTTTGAACTGGAGCCCGCCTTGGCGCTCGGCAAGGGGCCGCAACACACGGCGGCAGGCCGCTCCCTCTTCGGTGGCTTCGGCGACTCCGCTCCCGACCGTTGGGGCCGCAGGCTCATCTTGCGCGAAGAGCAACGCCGGGCCCGCGAGCAAAAGCGAGCACCGCAAACGCTCCATGAAGTGGACTATCTCCTGCGGGTGAATGATTTCACGCGGCAGGGTGCATTGCGTTTCAAACAAACGCCGGACGGCGCTTTCCTGGCGCCCAGCGAGGGTCGGACGGTGCCGCCGCTCGTCTTTCTTCCCAAGCTGCTGGCCGCTGCGATGCAAGCGGGTACAGACAAGGAAAGTGATGAAGATCTGAGGCTTCTGCTCGAGCCGGGCTCATCTCTCGGTGGTGCGCGCCCGAAAGCCTCCGTCATCGACAAGGACGGCGCGCTGTCTATCGCCAAATTTCCGCAAGGCGATGACGCCGTGCGGGTGCCGGCGTGGGAAGCGCTGGCGTTGGAACTTGCGAAGGCTGCGGATATCGAGACGCCGCAATGGCGGCTGGAGACGATTGCGCAGCGGCCGGTGCTGATACTGCGGCGCTTCGATCGGAATGGAGAACGGCGTATTCCCTACCTGTCGGCGATGAGCATGCTCGGCGCGGGCGACGGCGACCAGCGCAGCTATATGGAAATCGCGGACGCGTTGCGCCGGTACGGCGTCAAGCCCCAGGACGATTGCGCACAGCTCTGGCGACGCATCGTGTTCAATATTTTGATTTCGAATACCGACGACCATCTGCGCAATCACGGCTTTCTCTATGCCCGCAAGGGCTGGCGACTGGCCCCCGCATTCGACCTCAACCCCGTGCCGCAGACCGTCAAATCGCGCAACCTTTCGATGGCGATCAACGAGTCCGACAACACGGCATCGCTCGAAATAGCGATGGAAGTTGCGGACCACTTTTATGTGAAGCCGAAGCGGGCGAGGGAAATCGCAAAGCAGGTCGGCAGCGTGGTCGCATTGTGGCGCTCTTTGGCAAAAAAGAACGGTTTGACGGCACCCGAAATGGACGCCATGGCGTCCGCCTTCGAACACTCCGATCTGAAGCTCGCGCTCAAGTTGGATTAGATGACAAGGCAGCGGCGATGAACAATGCCGATCTTCTGGCGGCGCTCGATCCGCGGAAGCAACGCATCGCCAAATGGCCGTCCCAGTCGAAAAAGCCGATGGGCGTTTTGTCATCCGCTGATACAGTGCCAATAAGCGCCCGCGCATAGTTTCCACACCGGAACAGATCTCCCCTTGGCCTCACAACTCCCACTTCCCTTAGGCACAGCGCCCGCCCTGACCCGCGCCGACTTCATCGTCGCGCCGGCCAATGCGCAGGCGGTGGCCTTCATCGACTCCTTTCCGCGCTGGACGGCGCCGGCGGCGGCGCTGTACGGGCCGCCGGGCTCTGGCAAGTCGCATCTGACCCAGGCCTGGGCCAAGGCATCGGGCGCGCTGGTCGTTCCAGCGTCGGAACTTGACGAAAAATTCGTCGCTGCGCTGGAGCCGGGCCGCGCCGTCGCCGTCGAGGATGTCGAGCGGCGCGGCGGCGACGACGCGCTCTTCGCCCTGTTCCAGCATCCCGGACCCTTGCTGCTGACCGGCCCAACGCCGCCATCGGCCTGGGTGGCGACGCTGCCCGACCTGTTGTCCCGTTTTGGGTCGCTTCTCGCTTTCCCGCTGTGGGCGCCGGACGATGCGCTGCTGGCGGCACTAACGCGCAAATTGTTCACGGACCGGCAACTGGCTGTGCCCGATCCTGTCATCATGCGCATCCTGACCTCCGTCGAGCGTTCCCCCGCCGCGGTCCGCGACTTCGTCGCCCGGGCCGACGCGCGGGCGCTGGCGGAAAAACGCCCGATTACCGTGGCTTTGGTCAGCGATCTGCTGGCCGAGGGCGAGCTGTCATGACTTGGCCATGCGCCTGCGCTACCCTGAAAATCTGATGTCCAATCCAATCCCCTTCGTCGATGTGGACGCGGAGACCGCGCTTGATGAAGCGCAGGCGGCCGACGCCATGGCGCGTGGTTTCGCCATCGATCCGAACTCGCCGTCGCGGTTCGTCAATCGCGAGCTCTCCTGGCTGGCCTTCAACCGCCGCGTCCTGGAAGAGGCGCGCAACCGGCGCCATCCGCTGCTCGAGCGCATGCGCTTTCTGTCGATCTCGGCCTCCAACCTCGACGAATTTTTCATGGTGCGCGTCGCCGGCCTCAAAGACATGGTCAATGAGGGCGTCGCCACCCACAGCGCCGACGGCCTGACGCCCGGCCAGCAGCTCGCCCAGGTCGACGACATGGCCAAGGTGCTGATCGCCGATCAGCAGGCGGTGTGGATCCCGATGTGCGCCGAGCTGCGCGAGGCCGGCATCGCCGTCATCGAAGCCGCCGAAGTCACCGACGGCGACCGCGCCTGGCTCGACAAGCACTTCGCCGAGCAGATCTTCCCCGTCCTGACGCCGCTCGCCATCGATCCGGCGCATCCTTTTCCCTTCATCCCCAATCTCGGCTTCACGCTCGCCGCCCGCCTGCTGCGCGCTCGCGACGGCAAGACCGTCACCGCGCTGGTGCCGATCCCGCCGCAGCTGCAGCGCTTCATCCGCCTGCCGGACGCGGGCAAAGCCGTGCGGTTTCTACCGCTGGAAAAAGTCGTCACGCTCTATCTGCACAAGCTCTTTCCCGGCCACGAGGTCGCGGGGTCGGGCGTCTTCCGCGTGCTGCGCGACAGCGACGTCGAGCTCGAGGAAGAAGCCGAAGACCTTATGCTGCTGTTCGAAACGCTGCTCAAGCAGCGCCGCCGCGGCAGCGTCATCCACATGAAATGCTCGGCCTCGATGCCGGACGATCTGCGCGAGTTCATCACCGACCAGCTCGATCTCGATGCCGCCGACCTCGTCATCATCGACCGCATGCTCGGCCTTTCCGATTTGCAGAAGCTGATCCTCGATGAGCGCCGCGACCTGCAATACAAGCCTTACGTGGCGCGCTTCCCCGAGCGCATCCGCGACCATGGCGGCGACTGCTTCGCCGCCATCCGCGAGAAGGACATCATCGTCCACCATCCTTTCGAGAGCTTCGACGCGGTGGTGCAGTTCGTGCGCCAGGCCGCCGCCGATCCCAATGTCGTCGCCATCAAGCAGACGCTCTACCGCACCAGCAGCGACAGCCCGATCGTCTCGGCGCTGATCGAGGCGGCGGAGGCCGGCAAATCCGTCACCGCGCTGGTCGAGCTGAAAGCCCGCTTCGACGAGGCCGCCAACATCAAATGGGCCCGCGACCTGGAACGTGCCGGCGTCCAGGTGGTCTACGGCTTCATCGAGCTGAAGACCCACGCCAAGGTCAGCCTCGTCGTCCGCCGCGAGAGCGGCGCGCTGCACACCTATGTCCATTTCGGCACCGGCAACTATCATCCCAACACGGCGCGCATCTACACCGACCTGTCGCTGTTCAGCGCCGATCCGGCGCTGGGGCGCGACGCGGCGCAGCTCTTCAACTACATCACCGGCTACGCCGAGCCGTCGTCGCTGGAGAAGATCGCGGTCTCGCCGCTCAACCTGCGCGGCCGGCTGATCGACGCGATCCAGCAGGAGATGGTGCACGCCCAGGCCGGCCGGCCCGCCGCGATCTGGCTCAAGCTCAACGCCCTGGTCGATCCGCACATGATCGACGCGCTCTACAAGGCCAGCCAGGCCGGGGTTCACATCGAACTGGTCATCCGCGGCATCTGCTGCCTGCGTCCGGGGGTTGCGGGGCTCTCCGACAACATCCGGGTCAAGAGCATCATCGGCCGCTTCCTGGAGCATGGCCGCATCGTCTGCTTCGGCGCCGGCCATGGGCTGCCGTCGCCGCAGGCGAAAATTTATATGTCCTCGGCCGACTGGATGCCCCGCAACCTCGACCGCCGCGTCGAGGCGCTGGTGCCGATCGAAAATCCGACGGTGCATCAACAGGTTCTGGACCAGATCATGGTCGCCCTGCTGAAGGACCAGGCGCAGAGCTGGCATATGAGCGCAGACGGCGCCTATGCCCGCGACGCCGCGTCCACCTCGCCCGAGGCGTTTTCGGCGCATACTTACTTCATGACGAATCCCTCCCTCTCCGGCCGCGGCCGGGCCCTCAAGATCGCCAGTTCCGCTCCTATCGCCATCGTCACGCGGCGGGACTGAATGAGCGGCACCCAGGCACCGTCGGCGGATGTTCGCGCTCCGACGGCGCCGCGTCCGCGCGTCAGGCCGCGCGGACCGATCGCCGTCGTCGACATCGGCTCGAACTCGGTGCGTCTGGTGATCTACGAAGCCGAGACGCGCGCCGCCGCCACGCTGCACAATGAAAAATCGATCTGCGCCATCGGCCGCGACATGGTCACGTCGGGCCGCCTGCATGCCGAAGGCTGCGCCATGGCCTTGGAAGCCCTGGCGCGTTTCAAGATGCTGGCCGACAGTCTCAACGTCACCGTGCGCGAGGCCGTCGCCACCGCCGCGGCGCGCGACGCTTCCAACGGCGCCGATTTCGTGCGCCGCGCCGAAGCGGCCTGGGGTGGACCGGTGCGCGTGCTCTCGGGCGAGGAAGAAGCGCGCATCGCCGCCGAAGGCGTGGTCGCCGGCATCCCGCATGCCGACGGCCTGGTCGCGGATCTGGGCGGCGGCAGCCTCGACATGGTCAGCGTGCGCGGCGGGCGCACCGGCGACGCCTACACCCTGCCGCTCGGCCCCTTGCGCCTGATGGACGCCGCCAAGGGCGACGCCGACAAGGCGCGCAAGCTGGTCGACGAGGGGCTCGAGAAACTCCACCTGCACGGCCTGAAAGACCGCTCGCTCTACGCCGTCGGCGGCATCTGGCGCAGTTTCGCGCGCGTCGACATGGAGGCGACCGAATATCCGCTGCATGTGCTGCAGGAATACGAGATCCCGCGCGGCCGCGCCCTGCGCCTGTGCAAGGTGCTCGCCGGCCTGTCGCGCAAATCGGTCGAGAAGATGAAGGTCGTCTCCAGGCGCCGCGCCGAATCGCTGCCCTACGGCGCCATCGTCCTCGAACGCCTGCTGCTGGCCTGCGATCTGAAATCGGTCGTCGTCTCCGCCTATGGCCTGCGCGAGGGCGTGCTCTACGCCCGCCTGCCGGCGGAGGAGCGGGGCCTGGATCCGCTGCTCGAATTCGCCGAGGGCGCCAATGCGCGCCAGGCGCGCAGCCCCGGCCACGCGCAGGAAATGTTCGACTGGATGACGCCGCTGTTCGCCGACGAGAATGCCGATCTGCGCCGCGTGCGCCACGCGGTGTGCTTGTTCTCCGACATTGCCTGGCGGCGCCATCCCGACGACCGCGCGCTGGGCGGCTTCGGCCAGGTCCTCTCGGCGCCGTTCGCCGGCGCCAGCCACCGCGCCCGTGCCCTGATCGCCTCCTCGGTGTTCCACCGCTATTCCGGCGACGAAGACGATTTTCCGCGCGACATCGCCAACGCGGAACTCCTGGACAAGGACGACGAGGATCGCGCCCATCGCATCGGGCTCGCCTGCCGTTTCGCCTTCGCGCTGTCGGCCTCGTCGCTCGGCGTGCTGCCGCTGTACAAGATCCGCCTGACGCCGGCCAAGATCGTGCTCGACCTGCCCCGCCGCCACGAAGCCATCGCCGGCGAGCCGGTGCAGAAACGCCTCGGCGCCCTCGCCGCCGCCTTCGGCCGCAAGGGCGAAATCCAGATCGGGTGACGGTTCGCGCGTAGGTTCCACCACCTCGATTGTCATGGCCCGCGAATGCGGGCCACCCAGGTGATCGGGGGCGCCGGATTTGCAGGATTGGGTTAGCGTTAAGTTCGCTGTCATGGCGTGGCGTCAACTGGGTGGCCCGCATTCGCGGGCCATGACATAATGGTGTGGAACTTGCGCTGACGGCCCCGAAAGGTCTTTAAGAAGCAAGGCCGTCCCGTTCACCGGGGGCAAAAGGAGCATTTCATGGGTGGCTTGAGCATCTGGCATCTTCTGCTGTTCGCAGCGGTCGCCTTGCTGCTGTTCGGCGGTCGCGGCAAGATTTCCGACCTGATGGGCGACGTGGCCAAGGGCATCAAGAGCTTCCGCCAGGGTCTCAACGATCCCGAGGACGCCAAGACCATCCCCGGCTCGCCCGTCAATCCCACGCCGACCGCGACGCCGAACAAGGACCAGACCACCGTCGGGCGGTAATCGATGCTCGACTTCAGCTGGAGCCATATTCTCATCTTGCTGATCGTTGCCCTCGTCGTGGTGGGGCCGAAGGATTTGCCGCGCCTGATGCGCATCGTCGGCCAGTGGATGGGCAAGGCGCGCGCCATGGCCGACGAATTCCGCAAGAGCTTCGACGAGATGGCAAGACAGTCCGAGCTCGACGAACTGCGCAAGGAGATCGAGAACCTGCGCAACGAGCGCCCGCTCGCCGGCATCGAGCATGATCTGAACCAGTCGATCATCCCCGACGACATGAAGTCCGCGCCAGTGGCGACAATCACCGCCGCCGAACCTCTGGAAGTGGAATCGCCGCCCGAACCGCGTATCGGCGAATTCCCCGATCCAGTCGAACCCGAGCCGGAACCCGTCGCCGCCGGCGGCTACACGCCGCCCCAACCTTGAACCGATAGTCCATGAACAAGCCGACCGAAGATGACGAGGCGGCCATCGAGGCGACCAAGGCGCCGCTGATGGATCACCTGATCGAGCTGCGCCGGCGACTGATCTGGTCGATCGTCACCTTCCTGCTGTGCTTTGTGGTCTGCTTCTATTTCGCCAAGCCGATCTACGGCTTTCTCACCCATCCGCTCTACGAGGCCCTCAAGAGCGAGCCCAGCCGCCACATGATCGCCACCGGGCTGACCGAGACCTTCTTCGTCTACGTCAAGGTCGGCATGTTCGCCGGCCTCTGCCTCGCCTTCCCGGTGATCGCGGCGCAGCTGTGGATGTTCGTCGCGCCGGGGCTCTACCGCCAGGAGCGCAACGCCTTCTTGCCCTTCCTCGCCGCCACGCCGTTCATGTTCGCGCTCGGCTTCGCCTTCGTCTTCTACATCATGCTGCCCAACGCCATCCGCTTCTTCGTCAGCTTCGACACCCACAGCGCGCCGGGCTCGCTCGGCATCGAGCTGCAGGCCAAGGTCAGCGAATATCTCGACTTCGTGATGACGCTGATCTTCGCCTTCGGCCTGTGCTTCCAGCTGCCGGTTCTGTTGTCGCTGCTCGGCCGCGTCGGCATCGTCTCGTCGAAACAGCTGCGCGCCACGCGCCGCTACGCCATCGTCGCCATGACCGCCGTCGCCGCCATCCTGACCCCCCCCGACATCTTCTCCATGCTCAGCCTCGGCGTCCCCCTGGTGGCGCTGTACGAGGTCTCGGTCCTGCTGGTCTGGCTGATCGAACGCGACAAGACCAAGAAGGACGCGGCCAAGGCGGTATGATAACCTCTCCCGCTTGCGGGAGAGGTCGGAAATGCGAAGCATTTCCGGGTGAGGGCATGCGAGAAGACGAACGCGAGTCACGGCCACGCGCCAAGGCGATGCGGCGCGAAATGACCAAGGCGGAATTCGTTCTCTGGACACGACTGCGCGAAGCAAATCGGCACGGCTACAAATTCCGCCGCCAGCACCCCATCGGTCCTTACGCAGCAGATTTTGCGCATGTTCGCGGCCGGCTTGTCATCGAGATCGACGGGGAGACGCACGGGACCGAAGAGGAATTGGCATATGACCGCCGGCGCGATGCATACATGCAGGCGCGCGGCTGGACCGTGGTCCGCTTCCCCAATGTCGAGGTCTACGAAAATGTCGACGGCCTCGTCGAACATCTTTTGGGGCGGCTAGGCCCTCACCCGGCCGCCAAGAGGCGGCCGACCTCTCCCGCAAGCGGGAGAGGTTAAGGGTGGTGCTAACCTCTCCCGCCCTTCGCGGGAGAGGTCGACCGATGCGAAGCAGCGGTCGGGTGAGGGCCTCTTTGACGCCTCGCGCACCCCATGCCATTACGCGCTCCAGCCGGAGCGTCCGCCATGCACGACATCAAATACATCCGCGACCACACCGACGCCTTCGTCGCCGGGCTGGACCGGCGTGGCGGCGGGGACGGCGGGGCGATCGCCAGCCAGCTGCTCAAGCTCGACGAGGAACTGCGTACCGTGCTCACCGGGCTGCAGCAGAAGCAGGCGCGGCGCAACGAAGCCTCCAAGCTGATCGGCCAGGCCAAGGCGAAGAAGGACGAAGCCGGTGCCGCCGCGCTGATGGCGGAAGTCGCCGGCCTCAAAGACGCCATCGCGGCCGGCGAGGCTGACGAACGGCGGCTGCAGGACGAGCTGAAAACCGCGCTCGCCGTCATCCCCAACATTCCCGCCGACGACGTGCCGCTGGGCGCCGACGAGAGCGCCAATGTCCCGGTCGAGACCCGCCGCTTCAATCCGGTCAAGCACGTTCCCGCCGGCGGCATGAACGCGCCCAAGGAGCATTTCGAGCTCGGCGAAAAACTCGGCCTGATGGATTTCGAACGCGCCGCGAAAGTCTCCGGCGCGCGCTTCGTCTATCTCAAGGGTGCACTGGCGAAGATGAGCCGCGCCCTCGCCAGCTTCATGCTCGACAGCCACACGGAAAAGTTCGGCTACACCGAAGTCGTGCCGCCTATGTTGGTGCGCGATGGTGCGATGTTCGGTACGGGGCAATTGCCAAAATTTGAGGAGGACCTCTTTGCCGCTCCAACTGAGCTGGCAAACCGAATTGCGGCCTTTGAAAAAAAATTGCTCGAAGACGATTTTTACATAATGCGCAGCTCCGCTGACATGCTGCAGTTTCCAGAATTTTTCGCAGAGGAATCCTCCTTCTCTACCTATCTCAAGGGAAAGTTAGCGGCAGCAATCGCCAGACGCGAAGGTTCGGAAAAGCGGATCAAAGAGCTTCTGGAACTAGACCATTCCGCTTCAAGAAATCTCTGGCTCATCCCCACCGCCGAAGTCCCGCTCACCAACTACGTCAACGGCGAAATCCTCGCCGAATCCGAACTTCCCATCCGCTTCACGGCCTACACGCCCTGCTTCCGTTCCGAAGCCGGCGCGGCGGGCAAGGACACGCGCGGCATGATCCGCATGCATCAGTTCGACAAGGTCGAACTGGTCTCTATCGCGACGCCGGAGCAATCCGACGCCGAGCACGAGCGCATGACCGACGCGGCGCAGGAAATCCTCAAACGCCTCGACCTCAAGCACCAGGTCGTCACGCTGTGCACCGGCGACATGGGGTTCAGCGCGCGCAAGACCTACGACATCGAAGTCTGGCTGCCGGGGCAGAATCGTTTCCGTGAAATCAGCTCGTGCTCGAACTGCGGCGACTTTCAGGGCCGGCGCATGAACACCCGCTATCGCGGGAGCGACGGCAAGGTGAAAGGTACGGTGCACACCCTCAACGGCTCCGGCCTCGCCATCGGCCGCACCATCGTCGCGATCCTGGAGAACTATCAGCAGGCCGACGGCTCCATCGCCGTCCCCGACGCGTTGAAGCCGTATATGGGTGGGCTAGAGCGCATCGAAAAAAAGTGAACCCGGGAAAGCCGAGAATCGGTGTTATCCATACCCCCGCCTTGCCGTGTGGGGGGAGGGGGTCGGCAAAACTCAAAAACGAATAGGCGCTGTAGAATTATTCGTTTTTGGGGGGAGGGGGGACCCCCCCTCGGTTTTTCGCCGAACAATTATGTTGTCGAATGAAGCGATCGTGGAGTAATATAATTGCGCATTCTGGTCACCAATGACGACGGCATCCACGCGCCAGGCCTCGCCTCGGCCGAGAAGATCGCCCGCGCCCTCACCGACGACGTCTGGGTCGTGGCGCCCGAGACCGAGCAGTCCGGCGCCTCGCACTCGCTGACCCTGACGCTGCCCCTGCGCCTCCGCGAGATCGAGAAGAAGCGCTTCGCCGTCACCGGCACGCCGACCGACTGCGTCATGATGGCCTGCGCCCATGTCCTGAAGGACAAGCCGCCGACGCTGGTCCTCTCCGGCGTCAACCGCGGTTCCAACATCGCCGACGACGTCACCTATTCGGGCACCATCGCCGGCGCCATGGAGGGCTGCGCGCTGGGCATTCCCTCCATCGCCTTGAGCCAGTCTTACGGCTGGACCGAAGGCGCCGAGATCCCGTGGGCCTGCGGCGAAGTCCAGGGCCCGCCGCTGATCCGCAAGTTGGTCGAACTGGGCTGGCCCGAGGACGTGCTGATCAACATCAACTTCCCCGACGCCGCGCCGAACGACGTCAAGGGCATCGACATTGCGAGCCAGGGCAAACGCGACATGCAGACCGCGAACATCGAGCGCCGCGTCGATGCCCGCGGCAATCCCTATTTCTGGATCGGCTTCAAGCGCGTGCGCTCCAATCCGCCCGAAGGCACCGACCTGCACGCGATCTATCACAAGCGCATCGCGGTGACGCCGCTGCATCTCAACCTCACCGAATTCAAGGTGCTGGAGAAGATGAAACAGAAGCTCGGCAAAATTCCGCTGGCGTGACGCGATGACCGATCCGCGCCAGATCCAGCTCATCATGGAATTGCGCGGCCAGGGCATCGACGACGCCCGCGTGCTCGGCGCCGTCGAGCGCACGCCGCGCGAAATTTTCGTCGAAGCGCCGTTCACGGCGCACGCCTACGACAACAGCGCGCTGCCTATTGCCTGCGGCCAGACCATCAGCCAGCCTTTCGTCGTCGCCTATATGACGCAGCATCTCGACGTCCGCGAGAACATGCGCGTGCTGGAGATCGGCACCGGCTCGGGCTATCAGGCCGCGATCCTCAGTCCGCTCTGCCGCCGCGTCTACACGATCGAACGCCATCGCCCGCTGCTGGATCAGGCGCGGGCGCGCTTCGATGCCTTGAAGCTCCACAATGTCGTCTCCCGGCTCGGCGACGGCTTTGCCGGTTGGCCGCAGCAGGCGCCGTTCGACCGCATACTTCTGTCCTGCGCGGTGGCCAAAGTGCCGCCAATCCTTATCGAACAGTTAAAAATCGGCGGCATCCTCATCGCGCCGGTGGGCGATGTGCCGAATTCGGACGCCTGGACGCGTTCGGAAAGCTTTTCTCAACGATTGACGAAGATGATCCGAAACGAGACAGGCGTGACGGAAGAAGTCCTGATCCCTGTCCTGTTCGTCCCGATGATCTCGGGCCTACCGTGAGCGAGAAGCACAATGGTCTGGAGCTATCAATTGCAGCGCGCCGCCGCGTTTCTGGCCACGGCGCTATTCTCCTCGGTCCTGCTGAGCGGCTGCGTCGCCGACGACGCGCGCACACAGCTCGATTGGTATCCGGCGTCCGACACGGTGCACCATCCGCGCGTCGCGTCGAACGTTCCGCCGCATCATCCGGCCGCGCATCATCGAAACCCGGTGCAGAACGCCGCCCTCGATTGCCCGACGCCGCGCGCCAAGCCGGCCTGGTACACCGCGAGCAACATGCCGCCGCCCGCCGCGCCCGTGACGCAGCCGGCAAACTATTCGCCCGCCGCCGGCACCCTCGCCTTCGTATGGCCGGTTGCGGGTCCGGTGATTTCCGATTTCGGCACCACGCTCAGCGGCGGCCGCAATGACGGCATCAACATCGCGACGCCCTTCGGCGCGCCGATCCATGCCGCCGCCGCGGGGCAGATCAGCTATGCCGGCAACGAACTGCGCGGCTACGGCAATCTGGTGCTCATCAAGCATGACGACGGCTATGTCACCGCCTACGCCCATGCCGAGCGCATCGTCGTCAATCGCGGCGACTGGGTCGCCAAGGGCCAGGTCATCGGCTATTCGGGACAGACCGGCGATGTGTCGAGCCCGCAGCTGCACTTCGAAATCCGCAAGGGCGTGCAGCCCGTCAATCCGCATTCCCTGCTGGTCGCCTCGCGCGCCAGCTAGGCTAAAGCGTCTTTCCGAGCTCGCCGCCGAGATCCTGGATGAACTGCCACGCCACGCGCCCCGAGCGCGCGCCGCGTCCGGTGGACCAGGTCAGCGCCCGGCGTTGCAGATCTTCGCGCGGGACTTTCAGCCCGTAATGCGCCGCATAGGCGTCGATCATCTCCAGATATTCGTCCTGGCCGCAATTGTGGAAGCCAAGCCACAGGCCGAAGCGGTCCGACAGCGAGACCTTCTCCTCGACCGCCTCCGACGGATTGATCGCCGTGGAGCGCTCGTTCTCCATCATGTCGCGCGGCATCAGGTGACGCCGGTTCGAGGTCGCATAGAACAGGACGTTCTCCGGCCGGCCTTCCAGCCCGCCTTCCAGCGCCGCTTTCAGCGACTTGTAGCTGGTGTCGTCCTTGTCGAAGGAAAGATCGTCGCAATAGAGCAGGTAGCGCTGCCCGTCGCCGCGCAGGATGCGCAGCAGAAGCGGCAGGCTGGCGATCTCCTCGCGATGGATTTCGACCAGCGCCAGGCGCGCCTTGCCCTTGGCGCCGCGATTGACCTCGGCATGCACCGCCTTGACCAGCGAGCTCTTGCCCATGCCGCGCGCGCCCCAGAGCAGCGCGTTGTTGGCGGGCAGCCGCGCGGCGAAGCGGCGCGTGTTCTCCAGCAGCGTGTCGCGGGCGGCGTCGATGCCCTTGAGCAGCGCCAGCGGCACGCCGGCGATCTTCTCGACGCCGAGCAAGCCGCCATGGCTGGGCTCCCAGACGAAAGCATCGCCCGTGGCGGGCGCGCTGGACGCGACGGCGCCCGGCGCCAGCCGCTCCAGCGCCGCGGCGATACGCTTCAGCAAGGCGCCGTCGGCGCCGCTGGATGTGCCTTTTGCGGTCTTGACCATCACCTAAACCCTTGTTTTCCCATGGTTGCAAAGGAAGGCTGCACCGCTATATTCGCGCCCGAAAAGCCGCGCCCTGGATGCGGCAGACAGCCCCTCGGACCTCCTGATGAATATGCAAGACATTATTTCCAATCCGCTTTTCATGTTCATCCCGGTCGGGCTGATCTTCTATTTCCTGGTTATGCGTCCGCAACAGCAGCGCGCCAAGGACCATCGCACGGCGATCGACAATTTGCGCCGCGGCGACACGGTGGTCACGGCCGGCGGCGTCATCGGACGCGTCACCAAGGCGCCCGTCAAGGAAGACGCCGAGGTGACGATCGAAATCGCCGACAATGTCCAGGTCAAGGTCGTCAAGGGCACGCTCTCCGAAGTGCGCGCCAAGACCCAGCCCGTCGACACCAAGTCGGACAAGAGCTGATCGGCGATGCTGCAGGTCTCTAGTTGGGTCCGGATTCTCGTCGCTGTCATCCTGCTGGCCGGGCTCGCCATTGCGCTGCCCAACGCGCTGCCGGATTGGGTGCGCGCCAAGATCCCGGCATGGCTGCCGAGCCAGACGGTTTCGCTCGGCCTGGACCTGCAGGGCGGTTCCTATCTGCTGCTCGAGGTCGAACTCGACACCGTCACCAAGGACAAGCTGGAATCCCTGACCGGCGATGTCCGCCGCGCGCTGCGCAAGGCCCATCCGCAGATCGGCTACACGTTTCCGGCCGTCACGGGCGATGCCATGGCGGTCCAGATCACCGATCCCAGCCGGCGCGACGAAGCGCGGACCCTCGTCCAGGCCCTGAACCCGGCGATCAGCACCGGCGTGCTGTCGGGCGGCGCGAAGGCCTATGAATTCTCCGACAACGGTCAGGGTCTCTTCACGCTGAAGATGACCGACGACTACAAGCACCAGACGCAGCAGCAGATCGTCAACCAGTCGATCGAAGTCGTGCGCAAGCGCATCGACGAGATGGGCACCCGCGAGCCGGACATCGAGCGTCAGGGCGACGACCGTATCGTCGTATCGGTGCCGGGCCTGCAGAACCCCGAGCATCTGAAGGCTATCCTCGGCAAGACCGCCAAGATGACCTTCCAGCTGGTCGACGAAGCGGCGGATCGCAGCGGCGCGGCGCAGCGCAGCGTTGCCCCGATCGGCGACGAAATCCTGCCCATGCAGAAAGGCCCCAAGGGCGAGACATTTCCTCCCATCGTGGTCGAGAAGCGCATCATGGTGGCCGGCGACCGCCTGGTCGACGCGCAGGCCGGCTTCGACCAGCGCAACGGCGAGCCCATCGTCTCCATGCGATTCGACAATGTCGGCGCCACCGAATTCGCCGACATGACCAAGGCCTTTCCGCCGCGCACGCAGCGCTTTGCCATCGTGCTCGACAAGCAGGTGATCTCGGCGCCGATGATCGACGAGCCGATCCTGGGCGGTTCCGGCCAGATCCAGGGCTCCTTCACGACGCAGAGCGCCAACGACTTGGCGACCCTGCTTCGCGCCGGAGCGCTCCCCGCGCCGCTCAAAGTGATCGAAGAGCGAACCGTCGGTCCCGAACTCGGCAACGACCAGGTCAATGCCGGCCGCCTGTCGGCGCTGGCGGGCCTGGTCCTCGTGGCGCTGTTCATGATCGCTCGTTACGGCCTGTTCGGCATCTTCGCCGATATCGCCCTGATCCTGAACGTCACCCTGCTGATGGCGGCGCTCACATTGTTCGGCGCCACGCTGACGCTGCCCGGCATCGCCGGCATCGTGCTGACCATGGGCATGGCGGTCGACGCCAACGTGCTGATCTATGAGCGAATACGCGAAGAACAGAAGAACGGCCGCAGCATGCTGGCCTCCATCGACCAGGGCTTCCGCCGGGCCATGGCGACCATCATCGACGCCAACTCGACCCATCTGATCGCCGCCCTGATCCTGTTCCAGCTGGGGTCGGGGCCGGTGCGCGGCTTCGCCGTGACGCTCGGCGTCGGCATTATCACCTCCTTCTTCACGGCGGTGATGGTGACGCGTCTGATCGTGATCCTGTGGCTCAATATCCGCCGCCCCAGGCGATTGGCCATATAGAGAAAAGGGCTGAAAAGCCGTGGAAATACGGTAAAGTGCGACCGGACTCATAACGGGAGGACGGCCATGGCGGCCTTTTTGGGAAATCTTCGCAACGTCGTGATCGCCGGCTTCGTGCTGGCGCTCGGCGTATTGGCCATACGGTTTTCGTTCGGCGGCCTGGAAATCGGCACGGAAGCCTTTTGGGCCTTCATCATCCGCTGGCTGCACATCATCTGCGGCGTGATGTGGATCGGCCTGCTCTGGTACTTCAACTTCGTCGCCACGCCGACCGTTCCGAAGATCCCCGAAAATCTGCGACCGGCGCTCGGCGGCTACATCACGCCGGCGGCGCTGTTCTGGTTCCGCTGGGGCGCGATGGGCACGATCGTGTTCGGTATCCTGCTCGCCGGCATGAACCACTATCTGGTGCAGGCCTACACGCTCGACATCGTCGATCCGACCGGCCGCTTCTCGACGCCGTCCTACCTGCTGATCGGCATCGGCATGTGGCTGGGTACCATCATGTGGTTCAACGTCTGGTTCGTGATCTGGCCGAACCAGCAGCGCGCCCTGAACATCGACGGCAAGTATCCCGACCTTGCCGCGCCCGACAAGGCGGCTTCGGCCAAGACGGCCGGGCAGTTCAGCCGCATCAATACGCTGCTGTCCATCCCGATGCTGTTCTGCATGGCGGCCGCATCGCACATGCCGTAAGGCACCGATGCGACGCGACGATGAGGGCCGTCGGAGCGATCCGGCGGCTCTTTCGTTGGAGGATGGATGAACGCCATCGAAGACCTCGTGCGGCGCGCCGATCCGGACCGCTATTTCTCCGCCCTGTTCGCGCCGGCGGAAAAGCGCAGCCAACTGCTCGCGCTCTATGCCTTCAATGTCGAGATCGCGCGCGTCGCGGACACGGTGCGCGAGCCGATGATGGGCGAGATCCGCCTGGAATGGTGGCGCGAGACGCTGGCCGGCGCGCGGGCCGGCATGCCGCGCAACCATGACGTGGCGCGCGCGTTGACGGCGTTGTTCGCGACAGTCGATCTTCCGGCCGCATTGTTCGAAGCAATGATCGCGGCACGCGGTTTCGATTCGTCGGCGGAAATGTTCGCGGATCGCGCCGCGGCCGAGACCTATTGCGATGCGACGTCCGGCAATCTGATGCGTCTGGCGGCGCGCATCTTGGGTGGTGAAGCCGACGCCGTGGCGCGCGAAGCCGGAATCGCCTATGCGCTGGCCGGCATGCTGCGCTCCCTGCCGCACCATGCGAAGCGCCACAAATTGTACTTGCCGCTGGACTTGCTGCAGCCGCTGCATCTGTCGCCGCAGGACTTGTTCCACGGCGCCGAAAGCGGCAAGGCCAAGGCCGCCGTGAACCAGATGGCGCTGTGGACGCGCGAACATCTGACGGCCGCGAGGGCCGGGCGCGTGCCGCGCGCGTTGCTGCCGGCCTTCCTGCCCGCTTCGCTGGTGCCGCTTTATCTGCGGCGCCTGACGCGCGGCTGGTTCGATCCGCTGCGTTCGTCCAGCGATGTTCCGATCCACCGAAGACAGATGCGTCTTCTGGGCGCGGCGATGCGCCGCCAAATCTAGCTACTCCGCCGCCGCGCGAACCACGCCGAGCCAGGCATCGAGATCGGCGAGGGCGCGATGGGATTGCGCCCGCTTGCGGTCCTTGCCGCGCGTCTTGGCAGGCGGTTCGGGGAACAGGCCGAAATTGACGTTCATCGGCTGAAAGGTTTTCGCGTCGGCCCCGCCGGTGATGTGGCTGAGCAGGGCGCCGAGCGCCGTGGTCGGCGGCGGCGGCACGGCCTGGCGCCCCGCCAGTTCGGCGGCGGCGAAACGGCCGGCCAGCAAGCCGATGCCGGCGCTCTCGACATAGCCTTCGACGCCGGTGATCTGGCCCGCGAAGCGCAGGCTCGGCCGCGCTTTCAAACGCAATTGCGCATCCAAAAGGCGCGGCGAATTGATGAAGGTGTTGCGATGCAGCCCGCCCAGCCGCGCGAAGGTGGCGTTTTGCAGGCCGGGGATCATCTTGAAGATGCGCGTCTGCTCGCCATGCTTCAGCTTGGTCTGGAAGCCCACCATGTTCCACAACGTGCCCAGCGCGTTGTCCTGGCGCAGCTGCACCACGGCGTGCAGGCGCTGCTGCCGCCGCGGATCGTGCAACCCCACCGGCTTCATCGGCCCGAAGCACAGGGTCTGGGCCCCGCGCGACGCCATCACCTCGATGGGCAGGCAGCCCTCGAAATATGGCGTCGATTTTTCCCATTCCTTGAAATCGGTCTTCTCGCCGGCGAGCAGCGCGGCGATGAAGCCGTCGTACTCGTCCGCGTTCATCGGGCAGTTGATGTAGTCCGCGCCCTCGCCCCCAGTTGTCGACTTGTCGTAGCGCGACTGCATCCAGCAGATGTCGAAGTCGATACTGTCCTTGTTCACGATCGGCGCGATGGCGTCGAAGAAGGACAGCGACTCTTCGCCGGTCAGCCCGCGGATCGCTTCGGCCAACGCCGGCGACGTCAGCGGCCCGGTCGCGACGATGGTCGAGCGCCAGGCCGCGGGCGGCAGGCCGGCGATTTCCTCGCGCGCGATGGCGATGTTGGGGTGGGCCGCCAGGGTGCGGGTGATGGTTTGCGAGAACGGCACGCGGTCCACCGCCAGCGCCCCGCCGGCGGGCAGGCGATGCGCATCCGCCGCGCGCATGATCAGCGAGCCGGCGCGGCGCATTTCCTCATGCAGCAGGCCGACGGCATTGTTCTGGGCATCGTCGGAGCGGAAGGAGTTGGAGCAGACCAGTTCGGCCAGCCCGTCGGTGATATGCGCTTCGGTGCCGCGGACCGGGCGCATCTCATGCAGCACGACCTTGACGCCGGCCTCGGCCGCCTGCCAGGCCGCCTCGCTGCCGGCCAGCCCGCCGCCGATGATGTGAAGTGTTTCGCTCATGGCGCCGTCGATATCACCTCGCTAAGGCCTTGAATACGTTCGCACCGTGTACATTCGAACCTCAACTTCTCCGATGGGGGGTAGGGGGTGAAAAACTGCGGTTCGAATAGCGTGAGCCGGCGATAACCCCCTATCGCCAAAGAGAAAACCTGCTGGATAGGAATCCGCGAAATCGTGTCCATCCTGTTGCAGCGCAAAAATCTCCCGACCGGCATATGGAGACTATAAACCTAGTAGTCAAGACCAGTACGAGGAAATATTCTTGACATCAAGACATCAACTACTTGATGCTTTGATGCATGAGAACGACACTGACACTCGACCCCGACAACGCCGCCCGGCTGGAGCGCATGCGCAAGGATCGCGACGCCAGCCTGAAGGAGGTCGTGAACGATGCCATCCGGCGCGGGCTCGATGCGCTGGATGCGCCGGCCAAGGCGCGCAACAGGACGCTGCCCGAGCCGATCGATCTGGGGCCGTTTCTCTATCCTTCTGTGAAGGAGGCTCTGGCTGCACTCGACGAGGAAGATGACCGCAGGAAGCTCGGTCTGCCGTGATTCTGATCGACACCAATCTGCTCCTTTACAGTCAAATCAGCAGCATGCCGCAACATCAGCGCACCGCCGAATGGCTGCAGCGGCAGTTGTCGAGCGGCATGAAGGTCGGCTTGCCGTGGCATAGCCTGCTCGGGTTTGTGCGTCTGGCGTCGGACATGCGCATTTTTGGCCGGGCGCAATCCACCCCGGACAGCTGGCGCAAGGTGCGCGAATGGCTGAGCATCGATACGGTCTGGATCCCGCAGCCCACCGAGCGCCATGTCGATCTGCTGGACGAGATGCTGGGGAAAGAACATCTCAGCGCGAGTTCGGTGATGGATACCCATCTCGCGGCGCTGGCGATCGAGCACGGGCTCGTGCTGTGCAGCAACGACAGCGGCTTCGCGCGGTTCGGCAAGCTGCGCTGGCTCAATCCGCTGGAGGACTGACTACTCGTTGATGTTCTGGTAGGCGGTGAAGAGCGCCTTGCCGTTCTTGAGCCCGAAATAGAATTCGTTGCCGTTGCAGTCGGCGAGCCAGGAGCCGAAGCCGAACTGCTTCTTGTCGCCTTGATAGGTCAGCGGCGCGGTCGCGACGCAGCGGAGCAGGTCCTTGTCGCCGCCGCCGAAATAGTTCGACAGCGTGTGGTGGTCCTTGAGGAATTGCGCCTTGGTCAACGCCGGCGGCGAGCCGTAATTGTCGACCGCGAGCGGCCAGGCGGTGAGATTCGCGACGGCGTTCCAGTCATGCGCGGCGACGGCTTTGGTGAGCGCAAGACGTGTGGTGTCCAGCGCGGGCGGCTTGGCGGGCGCGGCGGCGATGGCGAGGAGCGCCAGGGTGAGGGCGATGGCTCGTCTTCCCATCTAATTCCAAATCGGCGGTTTGCGGTCGATCCAGGGTTGCGCTTGTTCGAGTTGCGCGGCGAGGCGGAACAGCGTGGCTTCGTCGCCGTAGCGGGCGCTGAACATCATGGCGAGCGGCAGCTGGTCGGAAGACAGCGCCATCGGAACCGACATCGAAGGCTGGCCGGTCAGGTTGGCGAGTGGCGTCAGGCCAAACGTCTGGCCCTGGCGGCGGTTGAACTCGCGGGCGCGTACATTCATCGGATCGAGGAAGCCAAGCGGCGGTGGCGGCGTGATCTGAATCGGCTGCAGCAGCACGTCGAAGTCGCGATAGAGCGCCAAGATCTCGCGCCCGATCTGGCGGATGGTCTGCAAGCCCCAAGCGACGTCCTTGGGCGTCGCTTCCTTTGCCGCCTTGTAGCCGCTGAACGCCAGCCATTCGAGCGTCGTGACGTCGAGCGGCCGGCCCATCTTCTCGGCCCACTCCTCATAGCCGACGACGCCCACGGCGCCGGAGACATAGCCCTGTGCCTTATAGAGCTTGCGGAAATTGGGGCCGAGCACCGGCTTGTCGATCATGATGTGACCGAGCTCGCCGCACAGCTTCACCGTCGCCTCGTACGTCTTCTGCACATCGGGATGCAGGCCGAGGCCCTGGATGGTCTCGGCGCAATAGGCGATGCGCAGGCGACCGGGCGCCGTCGCGATTTCATCCGTATACAGACGGGTCTTGGGCGCCGGGGCGTAGGGCGCGTCGTCTTCGGGATAGCCGGTCCAGTCGAGCATCGCGGCGCTGTCGCGCACGCTGCGGGTGACGACGTGATCGACCACCATGCCATGGGCGCGGCCGCGGTCGTCCGGCCCGCCCGGATTGCGGAACTGCGTCGGCTTCATGCCGAACAGGCCGCACTGCGCCGCCGGGATGCGGATCGAGCCCAGACCGTCCGAGGCATGCGCCATCGGCACGATGCCGCTGGCGACGCAGGCCGCGGCACCGCCGGACGAACCGCCCGTGCTGTGATTGGGATTCCACGGATTGTGGCAATTGCCGAGGAAGCGGCCTTCGGTCGTGCCGGGAATGCCGAACTCCGGCGTGTTGGTCTTGCCGAACAGCACCATGCCGGCGGCGCGGTAGCGGCGCGACAACTCGCCGTCGACATCGGAGACATAGCCCTGGAGCAGGGCGCTGCCATTGGTCATCGGCCAGCCGGCGACGCCCATCGAGATGTCCTTGATCAGGAACGGCACGCCCTTGAACGGTCCGTCGGGCAGCTTGCCCTTGGCGACGCCGCGCGCCTCGTCATAGGCCTTGTGGACGATGGCATTGAGCGTCGGATTGTGGCGCTCGGCGCGGTCGATCGCTTCTTCCAGCAGTTCGAGCGGCGTCACCGCGCCGCTGCGCACGAGCTGGGCGAGGCCAAGACCGTCATAGTCGGCATATTCGGCGAAGGACATCGGTAAACCCTCAACTCAAGGTGGCGTGCAATTCGGCATAGCGCTGCGCCCAAGGGGACGCCTTTTCCAGTTCGGCGGCAAGCTTGAGCAAGGTCATCTCGCCGCCGGCGCGGGCGGTGAATTGCACGCCCAGCGGCAGGCCGGACTTGCTCCAGTTCAGCGGCAGGTTGATGCCCGGCGTGCCGGTAGAATTCTGCATCGAGGTGAACGGCACATAGCCGAAATTCGGCGCGAAGCCTTTCTGGATATCGGTCTCGTCGATGTCGATGGTGCCCAGTTTCATCGGCGGGCGGCCGAGCGTCGCGGTCAGCCAGCAGTCATAGGTCTCGTGCCAGGCCGCCATCTGGCGTCCGGCGCGCATCATGGTCTGGCGCGCCATGGTCTGCTGCACGGCCGTGACGCGCTTGCCGATCTCATACAGGCCCATTGTCAGGCCTTCGACCACGTCCAGCGACGGCGGTTTGCCGGTCTGCTGGTGCAGCGTATCGAGCACATAGGCGACGTTCGCGCACCACATCGTCGAGAAGGCGTCGACCAGCGCGCCGGCATCGATCGGCGGATCGGTCACTTCGACGCGATGGCCGAAGCTCTCGCACAATTTGGCGGTGGCTTTGACCGCGGCGGTGACGTCCGGATCGTGCGGCGTGCCGTTCATCATCCGGGTGCTGACGGCGATGCGCAGGCGCCTGGGCTTGCGCTTGATGCCTTCGAGATAAGAGCCTTCGGGCGGCGGCGCGAAATAGGGATCGCCGTAGTCGATGCCGCACAGCGCATCGAGCGCGGCGGCGGTGTCGCGCACGCTCTTGGAGACGACGCCGTCCATCGACAAGCCGCCGGTGGCATCGGCGGCTTCGGGACCCTGGCTGATGCGGCCGCGAGACGATTTGAGTCCCACCAATCCGCAAGCCGATGCCGGTATGCGGATCGAGCCGCCGCCATCGGTCGCATGCGCGATGGGCACGATGCCCGCCGCGACCGCCGCCGCCGACCCGCCGGAGGAACCGCCGGGTGAATGTTCGAGGTTCCACGGATTGTGCGCCGCGCCGTAGAGCTTGCACTCGGTCGTCGGCAGGATGCCGAACTCCGGAACATTGGTCTTGCCGAAAGGAACAAGTCCGGCCGCCTTGAAGCGCGTCACCGTGTTGGACTGGGTTGCCGCCGCCGTGGCCGGCACATAGCGCGAGCCGGAGCGCGTCGGCCAACCCGCGACGTTGGCGCGCATGTCTTTCAGAAGCATCGGCACGCCGGTGAAGGCGCCCTTGGGCAGCTTGCCCTTGGCGGCGGCGCGCGCCTCATCGTAGGCCGTGAATATGATGGCGTTGAGTTTCGGATTGAGCGCCTCGGCTCGCGCGATCGCCGCTTCCAGGACGTCCGCCGGTTTGATCTTCTTGGCTTTGACCAGCGCCGCCAGGCCGAGCGCGTCGTACGAACCGTATTCCTTGAAAACCATCGCGGCGCCTCGCTCGTCTGGCCGCGACCTTAACCGACACCTTGCGAATATGTCACGGCGCGCGACGGTTCGCGGCATTGCAGCAAAGGCGGCGCATCAATTGCCGTTGCGGAATGCGCAACCTAAGATACGGTTGCTTGTCGAGGCGCTTCGCCGGGGGACCTACCATGAAGATACCGTTTGAACGAACGATTTCCAGCGCCTATCGCTTCACCTTCACGAACATCCTGTCGATCATCGGCATCGGCTGGTTCCCCTATCTGCTGTTTGGCGTCCTCGCGGCAGCTGTGTTGTACAATTTCGGGCCGCACCTGCTTGAGATGTTCAGCACGATGGGCGGCAAACCCGACCCGTCCAAGCTCCGCGGCTTCCTGACGGCGCTGTTCTCCGCCGAGGCGATCCTGATACCCGCAGTGCTCGCCGTATCGGCCATGGTCACGGTCGGCTTGATGCGCAAGGCGCTCGGCCAACATCCTGGACCGGTGTTCGTGTTCTTTTCGCTGGGCTCCCAGGTGTGGCGCCTGATCGGTTCGTATTTCCTGGTCATGCTGCTCGGCATGGGAATGATCATCGCGGTCGCCGGCGGCGTCGCGCTGATCTGGTTCGCGCTGGACAAGTTCGCCAAGCCCGCCGAAGTGCCGATCACGGTCCTGCTGGTCATCGCGGCTTATATCTGGTTCATCTACGCGATCGTCCGCGTGTATTTCTTCCTGCCGGCGGTCGTCGTGGCCGAGAATCACATCGGCATCCGGCGGTCCTGGCATCTGGGCGGCGGCAATTTCTGGCGCATCGTCGGGATTTGGCTGATCGTGACGATTCCCGTCGGTCTTGCGGCGCAAACGATCGAGACATCGATTTTGCAAATGGCCGGAGGCTCGATGATGCTGCAACCCGGCGCGACGCCCGACGAGATCAAGCACTTCGTCCCGGCGATGCTGGACGCCTTGCGGCGCGTCTGGCCGTATCTGGCGGTGGTGTACCTGTTCCATGTGGTGATTGCCGCAGGCCTGACGGCCGGCGCGATCGCCAACGCCTATAATCTCGTCACCGGCGGAGACGATATCGCTCCGCCGCCAGCAAAGGTTCCGGCATGAACAAACTTCCCGTAGGCCAGACCATTCAATACGCCTACGCCTTCACGTTCGGACAAATCGGAACCGTCATCGGGCTGATCTGGATTCCCACGCTGATCAACGCGGTCGCGAGCTTCTTCGTGCTGGGTGGCTATTACCAGGCGCTGGCCGACAGCTTCGAGAGCGGCGTGCCGCCGGCGGGCGCGCAGGTGCTGTATCCCCTGCTGCTGGCGGTGCTGACCATGATCCTGCTCGCCATGATCGGGGTCGCGATCACCCAGCAGGCGCTCGGCCTGCGCAAGGGTCCGGCCTTTGCCCATTTCTCGCTCGGCACTACGGAGTTGCGCGTGTTCGGCGGCTTCTTCGGGCTCTACATGCTGCTGGTGCTGTTCGTGTTCATCTTCGCGATCGCCGCGGCCGGCGCGGGCTTGGCGGTTTCCGCCGCGTCGTCCGCCGCGCCGGCGCCGGCCATGATACTTGGTGTCGCGCTGGCAGCGCTGGCCGGCCTGTGTGCCCTGATCTATCTGGCTACGCGGCTCAGCTTTCTGCTGGTTCCGTCGGTGCTGGATGGGCGCGAATTCGGCCTGAGCCGCAGCTGGGAACTCACCAAGGGCAATTTCTGGCGGATTTTCGCCGTCAGCCTCGCGACGTTGCTGCCGATCATCCTCATTATGGGTATCGCGGAAAGCGCGATCATGGGGCCGGCATTCTTCGTTCCGGACGCGGCCGCGCAGAAAAATGCCGCGGCCAGCTTGCACCAGATGGCCGGCCAGATGCGCGCCCTGCAAGCGCATATGCCGCTGCTGATGGGTCTGAGTTTCGTCGTCTCGCCTTTGATGTACGGGTTGCTGTTCGCGCCCGCGGCGTTCGCCTATCGTGTGTTGTCCGGCAAGGCGATGTTGTCGTCGAACGGAGTTGGATAAGCGCGGCTGAGTTGCCGAAATTTACGGAAAAACGGATTTGCGCAACGTCCGACTGATCCTGGTTCTGGCGGTCGTCTATATCGACATGCTGGGGATCGGGCTCGCCTATCCCGTGCTGCCCAAGCTGGTGCAGCAGTTCGAGCACGGCGATGTGCCGCGCGCGTCCTATATTTTCGGACTTCTGGCCTCGGCCTATTCGCTGATGCAGTTTTTTTTCGCGCCGCTGTTCGGCGCGCTGTCGGACCGTTTCGGGCGCCGGCCGCTGGTGCTGGCGTCGCTCGGCGGCTCGGCGCTGTCCTATCTGCTGATGGCGGTCGCGCCGGGCTTGGCGGTGCTGGCGCTGGCGCGGCTTCTGGCGGGTGTGATGGGCGGCTCGTTCACGACGGCCGGTGCCTATCTCGCCGACATCACGCCGCCGGAGAAACGCGCCCAGAGCTTCGGACTGATCGGCGCGGCGTTCGGCTTCGGCTTCATCACCGGCCCGGCGATCGGCGGCGTGCTGGGCGGCATCGATCTGCACCTGCCGTTTCTGGCGGCGGGCGTTCTGTGCCTGGCCAATCTCGTCTTTGGATATTTCGCCCTGCCCGAATCGCTCGCCAGCGAAAACCGCAGGGCCTTCCGGCTGACCCACGCCAATCCGATCGGCGCCTTGCGCGCGATCGGCCGCTATCCTTCGATCGCCGCCCTGATGGTGGTCTTCGTGCTGGCGACCTTCGCCAACCGCACCGCGGAAATGGTCTGGGTGCTGTATACCGGCTACCGCTTCCATTGGGGTCCGACGGAGGTCGGCATTTCGCTGGCCGTGGTCGGCGTAATTTTTGTCGTGGGGCAGGGCGGCTTCACGCGCATCCTGATCCCGCGCATCGGCGAGCGCCGGGCCATTCTGATGGGCTTGGCTGTCAGCGTGGTGATCAGCATCCTCTATGGCGCGATGACAAGGGGCTGGATGCTGTACTGCATCATGCCGCTGGCGATCTTCGGCTGGTCCGTCGCCCAGCCGGCGATTCAGGGCCTGATGTCGCGGGCCGTGCCGGCCAGCGAACAGGGGTTGCTGCAGGGCGCCATGGCCAGCATCACCAACCTGACGAGCATCGCCGGACCCGTGATTTGGACGGGTTTGTTTGGTTACTGGGTCAGCCCGGCGGCGCCGTTCATCCTGCCCGGCGCGGCCTTCTACGTCTCGGCGCTGGTGTTCTGCCTGGCATGGGTGTTGGCCGTTCGCTGGGAGCTCGTGGCGCCTCCACAACCGGCTGTTGCATGACTGTCGCATGCGTTTCACATGCGCGCGCGACATTTTTCGGGTATTGATCCGTCCGGGGCATTGGCGTTTTGGGGGCTGTAATGGAAAAAGTGCCGGTCGGCAGAAGTATTTCGCACGCCTATGAGTTTCTGTTCGGGCGGTTTTTCCAGATCATCGGCACGGCCTGGCTGCCGGCATTGCTCTACGCGACCGGATATTATTTTTGGCTTCAGAATGCCGTCACCTGGCTGGCGCCGCTCACCCATGACCAAGCCACGCTGACGCGCGGCATCGCGGCGGCCGCCGGGCTCGGCTTCGTGTCGCTGGTGGTGCGCGCGGTGCTGGGCATCTCCCTGACGCAGGAAGCGCTGGGCATCCGGCACGACATCCTGCTGGCGCATTTCGTCGTCGGCCCGCGCGAGACGCGGCTGATCTTCGCGCAGCTGCGCCTGCTGGCGCTGACTTTGGTGCTCTATGCGGTAACCCTTGCGGTGATCGTGCTCGGCATCGGGGCGGCGATCAAATACGGCCCCACAATTCCGCATGTGCCGATGGTCGGCGGCAAATCGCTGGTGCTGATCGGCGCGGTGATCGCGGCGGTTCTGCTCGATATCGCCTTCCTGTTGACCGTTCTGAAGCTGAGCTTCCTGCTGAACGCCGTTGCGTCGGTGGAGCGGCACGCCAGCGTCCGGCGCGGCTGGCGTCTGGCGCGGGGCAGCGGCTGGCGCATTCTCGCGGTTCTCTTTAGCGTGTTGCTGCCGATTGCGATCCTCGTCTGGGGCGGGATGTATTTCGCGTTCGGCGGCGAGATGGCCGCCGTTGCGCATGCGGCGCCGGGCGTACCGCGCCTGCACGCACTGCTGCAATTCTACGCCGATCATGCGCTTGTCATCGCGGTCATGGCCGGCATCGGCGCGATGGTCGGCGGGGCGCTGTTCGCCGGCGCGACGGCCGCGGCGTATCGCACCGTCACCGGCCACGAGGAAGCGGAGCCGGAGGACGACGACGCGCTGGTGGCGCCGCTGCTGGCGCCCGGGCACGGCCATTCGGACGAGCCATTGCCTGCGGTTCCCGATCACGGCCATGGCGGCCATGATGACGGGCACGGTCACGGCGGACATGACGATGGACACGGCCACGGCAGCCATGACGATCACGGCCACGACGAAGGGCACGGCCACGACGAAGGGCACGGCCACGACGAAGGGCACGGCCACAAGGATCATGGCCACGACGATGGCCATGGCGGCGGTCATGGCGGCCATGACGAGGCGCATGGTCATGGCGAGAGCCATGACGAGGATGAAGAAGACGATAGCCATGGTCACGACGACGGTCACGGCGGTCATGGCGATCACGGTCATGGGCATGACGATGGCCACGGCCACAAGAGCCACGACGATCATGGACATGGCCATGACGATCACGGCCATGGCGACGGTCATCACCACCACGCCAGGGCGGCGTAGCCGGCGCCAAATCTAGATCTTAAGATCGAGTGCGCGGGCGAGATGCCGGCGCGTCGCCTCTTCGAACGCGGACGGCCAGGTTGCGCCGGTTTCGGCCGCGAGTTCCTTGGCGAGCGGCAGGAAGATCGCGGCCAGCGCCTGCAGCGAGGCCAGAGCGCTCTCGCGCGTTGCCGCGAACGGCGGCAGCGCCTCCAGCTGGCGGCGCTGCTCGGGAGTCAGCAAGCGGTTCAGGTGAAGGTGTCCGCCGCGCGCGATCTGGCTGAGACCGTTGCGCTCGAGCATCAGATCGATCGTCAGGCGCTGCATGATGCCGCTGCCTTCCTGCGACAGGATATACTCCTCGCGCCCCATGGCGCCGGGACACAGGCCGAGCATGCGAATGAACTCGTTGGCAAGCTGCAGGATGCGCTGCGCCGAGGGCTTGTAAGGCGCGTCCGGCGCGGGCGGTCTGAGCGCAGTGCCGCGATTGAACAGCGCCTTGACCCCGCCGAGCGGCATCGCGGCGAATTCGCGCGGCTTGACGAAGGTGAGATCGAAACGCTGCCAATCGGACGTGACGCAATTGACGACGCGGCCATGCACGACTTGGCTGAACACGACCGGCGCGATGGCCGAGAGATCGGCGCAGTAGGCGGCCAGCGCCTCGTCGAATGGGCCATCCGGCACTACCACCGTGACATCGACATCGCTGAACGCATCGCCAGCGCCCTTGCCGAGGCTGCCAGACAACCAGGCGGATTCGATACGGGCGTCGGCGGAGAGGACGCGGGTGATCACGGCGATCAGGAGATTTTGTGAATTGCTCGTCATGTTCGATCGGCGCTTATCTCAATTTGTCATGACATCAAAGGCGCGGGACATCTGCGACAGATGGCCAATGTGTAACTAACAGAGCACGGGCGTCGGGTCGATAACGGAGCGCGACTCGATTGCGATCGCCCAAAAAATGGCCAATGAAATCGACGTTGCGGCCGCCGCCTCGGTGTTCATGCTTCCGAGCAACGATGGCGCGTTCGAGCCCGAACAAGCGTCTTATCTGCGGTCTCTGGGAAAGCGCCGGGCTTCCGTGATGCTGGCGTTCGCGCCCAAGGCCGCCGGCACATTCCTGCGAATGGCCGCGATCTACGCCGTTGACGGACAACTCACACGCGTCGTGCATGCACAAGGCGGGCGCGACGCCACGCCCTATTTCCCGGTCTACATTCTCTACCTGGCCGGCGGTTTTCCCGACCACACGCTCGTGACGCATGTCCACATGCAGGCGTTGCCTGCCAACCGGCACTTCATCGAAGCGTTCGATCTACGCCCGGCGATCATGCTCCGCAGCGTACCGGACATGCTGGTCTCGTATCTGGACATGCTGGCGGCCGAGCCGGCGTCGTCGAGCCTTTGGCTGAACGCTTCGATTCCCTCGCACTTTGCATCCATGGGCGACGAGACCAAGCTGGATTTCATGATCGACACGATCATGCCCTGGTATGCGAGCTATTTCGCAACCTGGCTGGACTATTCGCGCGAGGCCCCGGGACGCGTCTGCGTGTTGCGCTATGCCGATCTGTTGCACGATCCGGTCTATGTGCTGCAGACCCTGCTCGACCATTGCGGCCTGCCCCATTCCGTCAAGGTTTGCCAACTTGCGGTCGACGCGGCCTGGCAGGAACGCCACCAGCATCGCTTCAACCGCGGCGAGGACGGTCGCGGCCGCGCGCGACTGAGCCCGACGCAACTGGCCCGCATCGAACACTTGCTGTTCGACTATTACGATCTGGAGGCGTGGCGGGCGGAGTTGTTTCCGGAGAACTGACGACGCGCTGGAACATGATTTAAGGGAGCACGGCAGCGGCGGTGGGTATCTGCAGGACCGTCGAGATCACGGCAGGTTTCTCGATGTGTGACGAATAAACAGAATCTGAACACCGCCGGAAATTTCCCGATAGAAGATCTTGAATGGATATCGCAGCAGCAGGACGGTTCTGACGCCGGGATAACCCGACGCCATCGGCGCACTCTTCGGCCACCGTTCAATTCGGGCGATAACGGCGCTGATCCGCTTTTCAAGCGCCACCAACTGAGCGGGGTAGTGCTGTCTTGTATGGGACTGTATCTCTTCAAGATCGGTGCGTGCGCCGGTTGTGAAGACGACCGTCACGGCCTGCGAAACTTCGCAAAAGTCTCGGCAACCTCTTCAGCCGTTGCAAACCGGCCTTCCGCCGCATCGCGCAGTCCGCGCTCGATCCCGGCTTTTTCTTCTTCCGTGGGATGGTAGACGCCGTCTTCCGCGAACTGGGCGATCTCGAACTCGGTAAACCAAGCCGCGAACCGCGCGAGGTCTTCGGCGGGAAGCTTGGCGACGGCTCGTTCGATCTCTTCGACGGTCATGGGGCACGCTACCACATTTCTTTCTATTTGGCTTGCTTTCCCTTGGGACCGTCGTTGTCTGGCACGCCGTGTTCAATCTTTGATCGGCTCGCCTTTGCTGAGCCTGCATGCGGTATTTGTACTTTTGAAATGAGCCGTTCGATCATTTCTGGCATGTGCCGCATTAGAAAAAATGCGTCACCATCGTCGGGACGGATTATTTCATGGAAGAAAGGCCCGTGAGAAGTAGTTTCAGCGATCAGTCGGAATTGCTTGTGAGCTTTTTCGGCGAGCGTTGTGTTGCCAGACTGCGTAGCCCTGTAAAATTCGATCCCCGCTTCGTAGATCCAAGGAAGATCGTCTCTTATGATGGAGAGAAACACCAGCAGCGACGCTGCCGCTTGGTCACCCTTCTCCATTTCAGGGTGAAACATGAATTCTTCGATCATGCCCGGATGAAAGCGGCGCTTTCCCCTAAATGGTCCACGCTTGGAGGCCATCCGTACTCGATCGTCGACCCGATCTGGCAAGTCGCGAACCATTGCTTTAACTTCTTCAAAGAGTTTTGCAGCGGTCTGTTCTTCGCTGACGGCGGGGAGCGCCTTTTTTCCGCTACCGCGCTTGGCAAGTAGTTCCTTCAACTTCGCCAAAAATGCGCGCACCTGAGTTCTAATTGCTTCTTCTCTTGGATCCGCATCGAGATTTCGTTTTACAAGTTGCATCACGAGGCCGGTTAGTGAACCCTCGTCGCCATCGGCATTTTGAAACTGTCCAAACGGTCCTGTCGTAGTAGCCTGTTCCAACGGGATGCCCAGCGCAATTCCAAGAACATTGGTATTCAGTTTTCCCTTCGCGACGCCGGCCTCGTAAAGAATCCATGGCCGCTCGACGCTGTTCTCGGTGAGCAACGCCACCACGTCTGTGGCGTCATCCAGCTTAGACATTATGGCGGCATACCATTCAACGTCGTAGGCTATGCCGGACGATCCAACCTTATCCGATGAGCGGAACGACTTGAGCATCCCGGCACTAACGTCAGATAGCAAGTTGGCAAAGGCTTCCGCTATGTCGGCATCTCTGCTGTCGTGACTGATGAAAACTGAAGCTTTCGACGAAGCCGATAATGAGGGTCGTTGTTTTGCTAACTCCTTCAGTTGTTCGCGTTCGGGAGTTTTTGATTGCCGCTTCGCCATCAAACTTCTCTATCGGGGAATAAATTTCTTGCAAACTATGATGCAACCATAAGGATACATTTGCCATCGAGCAATATCTTTGCGTCCGACGCTAGGCGTTTTGAAAAGCTTCACTCTGCCGCCTTCAGTTTCTTCGCCGCCTTCTCTGGCGCCCGGCCCTTGAGGAGCGCCTTTAGATATTGCCCCGTATAGCTCCGCGCCACTTTCGCGACATCCTCCGGCGTGCCCGCCGCGATCAGTTCGCCGCCGCCGTCGCCGCCTTCGGGGCCGAGGTCGACGATCCAGTCGGCGGTCTTGATGACTTCGAGGTTATGCTCGATCACCACCACCGTGTTGCCGTTGTCGACCAGTTCGTGGAGGACCTCGAGCAGCTTCTTGACGTCATGGAAGTGCAGGCCGGTGGTGGGTTCGTCCAGGATGTAAAGCGTGCGGCCGGTGGCACGCCGCGATAGCTCCTTGCTGAGCTTGACGCGCTGCGCCTCGCCGCCGGACAAGGTCGTCGCCTGCTGGCCGACCTGGATGTAGCCGAGGCCGACGCGTTTGAGGGTTTCCATCTTCTCGGCGATCGACGGCACCGCCTTGAACAGGTCGGCGGCGGCTTCGACTGTCATGTCGAGCACGTCGGCGATGGAATGGTCGCGGAATTTCACTTCCAGCGTCTCGCGGTTGTAGCGCTTGCCCTTGCAGACATCGCACTGCACATAGACGTCGGGCAGGAAGTGCATCTCGATCTTGATGACGCCGTCGCCCTGGCAGGCCTCGCAGCGCCCGCCCTTGACGTTGAAGGAGAAGCGCCCCGGCTGATAGCCGCGCGCCTTGGACTCCGGCAGCTCGGTGTACCAGTCGCGGATCGGCGTGAAGGCACCGGTATAGGTCGCCGGGTTGGAACGCGGCGTGCGCCCGATCGGGCTCTGATCGATGTCGATGACCTTGTCGAGAAATTCCAGGCCCTCGATGCGGTCGTGGGCGGCGGGATGCTCGCGGCCTTGGTTGAGCTTGCGCGACGTCGCCTTGAACAGCGTCTCGATGGTCAGCGTCGACTTGCCGCCGCCCGAGACGCCGGTGACGCAGGTCAGCGTGCCCAGCGGGAAGGCGGCGGTGACGTTCTTGAGGTTGTTGCCCTTGGCGCCGACGACTTTCAGCCAGCGGTCGTGCACCGGCTTGCGGCGGCGCGCCGGCAGCGGAATCTGCTCGATGCCGGTGAGATATTTGCCCGTCAGGCTCTTGGGGCTGCGCATGATGTCTTCGGGCGTGCCCTCGGCGACGACGTGGCCGCCATGGATGCCGGCGCCCGGGCCCATGTCGATGACGTGATCGGCAGTGCGGATGGCTTCCTCGTCATGCTCCACCACGATCACGGTGTTGCCCATGTCGCGCAGGCCCTTGAGCGACTCCAAAAGCTTCTCGTTGTCGCGCTGGTGCAGGCCGATGGAAGGTTCGTCGAGCACATAGAGAACGCCGGTCAGGCCGGAGCCGATCTGCGAGGCGAGGCGGATGCGCTGGCTCTCGCCGCCCGACAGCGTGCCGGAAGCGCGCGCCAAGGTGAGATAGTCGAGCCCGACATTGTTGAGGAATTTCAGCCGGGCGCGGATTTCCTTCAGGATGCGCGAGGCGATTTCCGTCTGCTGCTTGTTGAGCTTGCGATCGATGTCGCGGAACCATTCGTCGGCATGGCGGATCGACTGGTTGCAGACCTCGCTGATGTGCTTGCCGCCGATCTTCACGGCCAGCGCTTCGGGCTTCAGGCGATAGCCTTTGCAGACGTCGCACGGGCTGGTGTCCTGAAAGCGTTCGAGTTCCTCGCGCACCCAGGCGGAATCGGTTTCCTTGAAGCGGCGCTGCATGTTGGGAATGACGCCTTCGAACGCCTTCTTGGTCTCGTAGCGGCGCAGGCCGTCGTCATAGATGAACTTGACCTCCTCCTCGCCCGAGCCGTGCAGGATGATTTCCCTGGCGCGCTTGGGCAGGTCTTCCCAGGGCTCGTTAAGCGAGAATTTGTAGTGGCGGCCGAGCGCCTCCAGCGTCTGGAGATAGTAGGGCGACGAGCCCTTCGACCAGGGCGCGATGGCGCCCTTGCGCAGGGTGAGCGTGCCGTCGGGCACGACAAGTGCGGGATCGAAGTAGAGCTGGGTGCCGAGGCCGTCGCAGGCCGGGCAGGCGCCATGCGGATTGTTGAACGAGAACAGCCGCGGCTCGATCTCCGGTATCGTGAAGCCGGACACCGGGCAGGCGAATTTCGACGACATGAGAAGCTGTTTCGGCGAGCCGTCCTTTTCCTTCTCGTCGGCATATTCGGCGATGACCAGGCCGTCGGCGATGCCCAGCGCGGTCTCGATGGAGTCGGGCAGGCGGTTGCCGAGGTCCTTCTTCACCGCGATGCGGTCGACCACGATCTCGATGTCATGTTTCAGTTTCTTGTCGAGCGCGGGCACCGCGCCGATCTCGTAATATTTGCCGTCGACCTTGACGCGCTGGAAACCTTTCTTCTGCAACTCGGCGAGTTCCTTGCGGTACTCGCCCTTGCGGCCGCGCACCAGCGGCGCGAGGAGGAAGAGGCGCGTGCCATCCGGCAGCGCCAGAATGCGGTCGGCCATCTGGCTGACCGTCTGACTCTCGATGGGCAGGCCGGTGGCCGGCGAATAGGGCACGCCGACGCGCGCGAACAAAAGGCGCAGATAGTCGTAGATTTCAGTAACGGTGCCGACGGTCGAGCGCGGGTTGCGCGAGGTCGTCTTCTGCTCGATGGAGATGGCCGGCGACAGGCCCTCGATGTGGTCGACATCGGGCTTCTGCATCAGTTCCAGGAACTGACGGGCATAGGCCGACAGCGACTCGACATAGCGGCGCTGGCCCTCGGCATAAATCGTGTCGAAGGCGAGCGAGGATTTGCCGGAGCCGGACAGGCCGGTCAGCACCGTCAACGTGTCGCGCGGAATCTCGACATCGACGTTCTTGAGATTGTGTTCGCGGGCGCCGCGGATGGAAATGTTCTTGAGCATTGAGTATCGAAACCTTCGTCCAAACGCGCACTTTGGCTGGCGGGCCCCACACCCGCAACCGCCGTACTGTCATGATCCCCTGGAGTTCCGCGCAAGGCGAACGGCTTATCTGGTGACGGAACCATCAAAGCGCAAGTTGCGGAAAGTCCTGGGAATCACATCGGAACATAACAAGAACGGCCGGCACGGGCAACGCCCCAGCAATCAGCTGGGGTTGTAGCGCGGCGACAGGCCGGATTTTGGCAGCAACGTTTGCAGCGGTGATTGCTCAGTGCACGCTTTGGGCATGATGGAAGACGTTGTCCGGATCGGCTTTGGCCTTGATCGCCTTCAGGCGCCGCAGGTTCTGGCGCCAATAGGCCTGCTGCCAGTCGGCGAGATCGAGGTCGCAATAGTTCACATAGGCGCCGCCCGACCAGGGGCGCATCGCGCCGTAGAGGCTGCGGATGTCGCGCAGGCGGCGGACGCCAGCGGCGGCGCCGGCCCAGCTTGTATAGTACTGGATGCAGAACTGCGTGCCGGCGCGATAGGCGAAGGCGGTGGCGTCGTCCGCGACGCGTCCGATGGCGCCGCCATAGGCGTCGCAGATCGCGATGACTTCGCCCGCCGGCAGCGCGGCGAGGCCACCGATCAGGGCGTCGATTCCGGCGGCATCGAGTTTGCGGGTGATGTAGTCGGACTTGCCCTTGGAGAATTGGGATTCGTAGCCCCAGCCGCCCGAGAAATGGTTGACCGCCGAGAGGTAGCTCATCGACGAGATCGTCGGGCCGACGCTCGGCTCGGTGGCATCGGTCAGCGCGCGCAATTCGCGGCGCAGCTGCGAGACGCTGCCGGTCGACTGGCCGGCGACGTGCAGCGACATCCGGCCGTCACCGCGTTGTGAGATCTTGAAGATGCCGGTGATCGCGTCCGGCGCGTTCGGCGCCCAATCCTGCCAGGCGCGGAACAGGGACGCGGCTTGACTTGTCTTCAGCGCCCAGGTCGCGCTGTAGACAGCGACGGCGCCGACCGGTTCGAGCTTGAAATGCAGCTGCGTTGCCGCGCCGAAAGTGCCGCCGCCGCCGCCGCGGCAGGCCCAGAACAGGTCGGCGTTCTGTTGCGCGTCGGCCGATACCGCTTTCGCGTCGGCATCGATCAGGTCGATCGCGGCGAGCGCGTCGCAGGCGAGGCCCCGGCTGCGCGCGATCAGGCCGAAGCCACCGCCCATCGTATGTCCCGAGACGCCGACCGGCGGACAGGAGCCGCCGGGAAAGGCAAAGCCGCGCGGCGCGACGAATTTGTAGATATCGCCGAGCGACGTGCCCGATCCGACCGACAGGACATTGGTTTTCGCGTCCAGCGCGATGGCGTTCATCAGCCGCGTGTCGATGACGACGCTGGTACTTTGCGAGAAGCCTTCGAAGGAATGACCGCCGCTGCGCAGCGCGAAGGCAATGTTCCTGGCGCGGAGCCAGTCGATGGTCTGCGCCATGCCGCGCGCCGTCTTGACGAGCACGCGCAGCGCGGGCCGCAATTCGGTGCGCAGATTGTAGGCGGGCAGGGTGCTGTCGTAGAGGCTGCTGCCGGGGAACACGAGAGTCGCGTCGTCCGGCGCGATGTTCGGCGGCGGCGGCAGGGGCGCGGCGCGGGCGCCTCTCAGGATCGCCGGCGCCGCGATCAGGGCGGCGGTGAAATGTCGTCTGCTGAGAGCCATGCGCCGCCGCTCGATTGCGTGCCGCCATCTTAGGGTGCCGGCGCCGCTGCTGACAGCGGCCGGCACAGGCATCCTGTAGGAATCCGGCCGGTGTCGAAGGAGAAACCCATGCAACTGGATACTATCGTCCGCTTTCATGCCCGGGAGGGCCAGGAAGCCGCCATCGCGGCCGCGATGCGCGAGGCGGCGCCGGCCGTCCGTGCCGAGCCCGGTTGCCTGGGGATCGAATACTTCCGCTCCACCCGCGACGCGCGCCTGTTCTACATCCACTCGCGATGGGCCGACGAGGCGGCGTTCCAGGTGCACGCCGACCTGCCGCACACGGTCCGCTTCCTGGAGCAGGTCGAAGCGGCCATCGATCACGACCTCGAAGTGACGCGGCTGAGGCCCCTGGAATAGGGACTTGCCGGTAGTGTCTCAGTTTGAATTTTTCCCGCCATAAACAACGTCCGCGACGAAGCGCCCGCCGAACATGAGGGCGACGCCTAAGACGGCGATCACAAATTCGATGGCGAAGGCTTGCCAAGTGTAGATCGGTCCGTCGAGCACAAAGGCCGACGATGAGCGGGAAAGATCAGGAAGCTCATTCAGGAAGCGAATGAGCGAAAGAAACGCTGTCAGGAATCCAACGATCCGGACAGCGGCTTCAAATATTTCTCTCGCCTTCATTCGCGGCCTTCTTGTACGGCCCGCGCGGCTTGGCCAGGCTCGCTGCGTCGATAAGCTGACACAGATGGGACATGTTCAGCAATTCATCGGTGACGCCTGCGGCCTGTGCAGGTGACGTACGCAGGCTCTTATGGAGCGGCGCATTGGCACGCGCCTTACGCCCCTTTGAGTCCATCCTTGCGGTTCGCGGTCCCAGCATCCCGCTTAGTATCCTCAGCCTCGCCGGTCGCAATCCTGCCGACCATAACGGCAGCGCCGATCACGTCGGCGGGGGCGCTTGTCCTTGGGGGCTTTTAGGCATCCTAGCCCCTGCGCTTTCCGAGCGCGGCGGAGGGGACGCGAACTATCTCAAAACTACCCCAAGTTGACGGCCCAAAGCTCCGTTGGGAAAAGTGGAGCGACCCGTCTGTCCGGAGTTCAACAGTGTCAGTCCGAAAGGTCATCTCTGGATCGTCGTGCAAGCCGTCGCCCACCCGAGACACCGTTACCTCGTATTTCCCGTCGGTCGCCATGTAAAATCGTCCAAGACTTTGCCACCTTCAGACCCTATTCCCCGGCTGAAAACCGGGCAATCCCGTCAAAATTCAAACTGAGACACTACCGGCTTGCTACAAGAACAAATCATGAACTAATATGTGCACAGGGAGCGCGCGGCGCGCCCGTGGTTCTTTGGCCGAGCGCGGCTTAGGTTCGCGGCGGATACGGAAGCTGAGTAGGCAAGAAGGAGAACGTCATGGCGGGCAGCGTCAACAAGGTCATTCTGATCGGAAATCTGGGCAAGGATCCGGAAACGCGCCGCATGACGTCGGGCGATCCGATCGTGAGCTTTTCGGTCGCGACCAGCGAGACCTGGCGCGACAAGTCGAGCGGCGAGCGCAAGGAAAAGACCGAGTGGCACCGAGTCGTGATCTTCAACAAGAACCTGGCGGACGTCGCCGAGAAATATCTGCGCAAGGGCTCCAAGGTCTATCTCGAAGGCGCGCTGCAGACGCGCAAATGGACCGACAAGGACGGCGTGGAAAAATACTCGACGGAAGTCGTTCTGCAGAATTTCCGCGGCGAATTGGTGATGCTCGACACCAAGGGCGGCGGCGGCGACGGCGGACGCGAGCGCGTCGGCGCCAGCGAAGCGCCGGCCAGCTTCCAGCGCGAAGAGATGGACGACGAGATACCGTTCTGATCCGGGTCATGCGCTTTGCGATTGCGGGTTTGCTGACGCTCGCCCTGGCGGGATGCGCCACCTCGTCCGGCGAGCCCGCCGCCGGCTTCCTCAACGACACGATCGCGCGGGCCTATATGCCGCTCGAGGGGCGGACCTATGTCGTGATGGAAAATCGCGGCGCGGCGTTCGTCATCGCGCCGGGCGTCGCCGTCACCAATGCGCACAATGGTGACTATCTCGGCCCGGTGGCCGTGATCGGCACATCGCGCAACTACGACCTGTTGTATTTCCATGTCGACAAGAACCTGGCACCGCCGACGGCCGCACCCTCGGTCGGCGAGCGCGTCATCGCCTATGGCCAGGGCTCGCATGGCGAAGTCCGCTTCGCAGTGGGCGTGGTACGCGCGCTCAACGCGCCGGTGGAGGCGCGCTGCCAGGCCTGTTCGGTGCAATCGGCCTTCACCTTCGAAGGCAATGCGGGACCGGGCTTCAGCGGCGGGCCGGTGGTCGACGCGGTGACCGGGCGGCTGGTCGGCATCACCTTCGGCTATCTCGATCCGAACGGACACCGGCTGATGTATGCCTATCCGATGAGCCGGGTGCGCAACGAGCTGGCGACGATCACCGGCCACCTGCCGGTCGATGTCGATTGAGCGCCGGAGGCGCCATGACTATCGACGCCTTCCAGATCGCCGCCGTCGCAGCCGCGCCGTTCATCGGCAGCTTCCTCGCCGTCGTCGCGCTGCGTCTGGCACAGGGCCGAACGGTGGTGTCGGGACGCTCGGCCTGCGATTCCTGCGGTGCGCCATTGGGCCCGTTGGAACTGGTTCCGCTCGCGAGCTTCGCGATCCAGCGCGGCCGCTGCCGCCATTGCGGCGCGAAGATCGATCCGCTGCATCCGGTGATGGAAGCCTCGGCGCTGGCGCTTGCCGTGTGGGCCGCCTTCGTGACCTCGGGATGGATACTTCTCGCCAGCTGCGCCCTGGGCTGGACGCTTCTGACCCTCGCCGCGATCGATTGGCGGACCGGTTTTCTGCCCGACGTCCTGACGCTGCCGCTGGCTGCGGCCGGGCTTTGCGTCGCCTTCGCGATCGATCGTACAGCGTTGCTCGATCATGTCATCGGCGCGGCCGCCGGCTTCGCGGTCTTCGCGGCACTCTCGCAGATCTATCGCCGCCTGCGCGGCCGCGATGGACTTGGCCTCGGTGATGCGAAATTGCTGGCCGCGTCCGGCGCCTGGCTGTCGTGGAGCGGCCTGCCAACAACGGTCTTGTACGCCGCGTTCATTGGGCTGGCGCTGGTGCTGGCGCGCCGCGCCGGCGGGCAGGCCCTCAAAGCGACCGACCGGCTCGCCTTCGGCCCGGCGCTGGCGGCGGCGACCTGGCTGGTATGGCTGTATGGGCCGCTGGTTCCCGGATAGGCGCTGCTATCGCCAGGCCAGCACCAGATACGGCTTCGCCGCGTCGCCGGTGAACTGGACGGCGGCGACCCGCACGACATGCGCGCCGTCGACCCGCGCTTCCGCCGTCACCAGGAAAACGGCATCGGCGATGCCGAGCGGGACGCTCGTGGCGCTGTTCTGGTCGCCAGATGCCGCGCTGTGCCTCTCATCGCGTTCCTTGAAAAGCCGGTCGATCGCCTGATCGTCCATTTGCGGCAGCGCGCGCAGGGCCTCGCGCGGCGCGACTTGCTCGTTGATCGCGGAGTCCTTGCCGTAGACGGTGAGCGCCGGCGCGATGCGGGCATAGAGCGCGCCGCTGACGCCCGGCACGGTCAGGAGTTCGTCGACCGAACGAAAGGCGAGGCGAGGGCCGGTTCCGTCTGTGGCCGGACGCCGCGCCACGATGCGGTCCGCGAGCGCGCCGGCGACGCTGCTTTCCAGGCCGGCGGAGGCGAACAGGCTCTGCAGCAATTCCTTCGGCGCGAAATTGAGATTGATCTTGCCGCTCTCGTCCTGGATCCACAGGCGCACCGGCACGCCGCCGATCGCGAGCGTCACCGGCGCGGCGTCGACGCGCGGCTGGCGGCTGGCGCGCGCGTCCAGCAGCGAGAGGATGGCGTGGTTGACCGCCTCGTCGGCGACGCTGCCGGCGCGGGCCGCGTTCCACCCATTGCGGTCCAGATGCGCCGAGGTCACGGAGGCCGACAGCATCGCGGCGGCGATCAGCGACAGGATGGCGACGCCCCACAGGACGGAGACCAGGGCGAGGCCGCGCTGGCGGCTCATTTTTTCTCGAGCAGCGTCTGCAGCGCCGGAAGCTTGCGCCGCAATTCGTCGGTCACCGCGCGCGCCTTCTGCAGGTTGTCGATCACATGCGGCGTGATCAGGACGATCAGTTCGGTGCGGTTGATCTTGTTGTCCTTGGTGCCGAACAGGCCGCCGAGGACCGGGATTTCCGAAAGATAAGGCAGGCCGCTGCTGCCGCGCGTCTTGGAGTCCTTGATCAGGCCGCCCAGCGCGATGGTCTCGTTGTCCTGCACCGCGATCGTGCTGTCGATCTTGCGCTGGGTGATGGTCGGCGAATCCAGCGTCGAGGTGTTCGTCGAGGCGACGTCGCTGACCTCCTGGCTGATCTCCATCGTCACCATGCCGCCCTGATTGACGCGCGGCGTCACCTTCAGGATGATCCCGGTTGCGCGATACTCGATCGTGTTGACGATCGGCGACGAGCCGCCGATCACGCTGACCGCCTGCGAGGTGGCGATCGGCACCTGGTCGCCGACCTGCAACGTCGCCTGGTGATTGTTCAGCACCAGGATTTCGGGCGACGAGATCACTTCGACATGGGTGACCTGCGACAGCGTGTTCAGCACGACGCGGATATTGGTGCCCTGGCTGAACATGTAGGAGAAGCCGGGAAAGACCTGGCCGATATTGATCGAGTTGGAATTGGACAGCGCCAGCGTGTTGGCGCCGTTGGGCTGGTAGAAATACTGCACGCCATATTGCAGCTCGTTGGTTAGCGTCACTTCCGCGATGGCGGCTTCGAGCAGCACCTGCAGCGGCGCGGCGTCCAGCTGGCGCAGCGCAGCCTCGATGGTCGCGTATTCCTGAGGCGTGCCGTAGATCACCACGGCGTTGTTGGTCTCATCGGCGGTGATGGTGGCGGCGCCGGCGGGCGTGCCCGAACTGTCGCCATTGTCGATCAGGCTGGTGTTGCCGGCCGGCGCCGGCGGCGGGGCTGTCGCGGCCGGTCCGCCCGTCGCCGGAGGCGGGGCGTGATCGGTGGTGTCGCCGGTGTCGCCGCCGCTGTCGCCTTTCGCATCGTGGCCGCCGCCATAGAGAACCTTCTTGAGCGTCGAGGCGAGATCGCTGGCGCGGCCGTTCTGCACCGCATAGACGAAAATGCGCCGGTCGCTGCCGACGCCCGGCCGGTCGAGCCGCGCGATCCAGCGCTGCATCTGGTCGAGATAGCGCGGCTGCGGCGAGATCACGAGCACGGTGTTGAGCCGTTCGATGGGAATGAGCTTGACGATGCCGGCAAGCGGTCCGCCGACGCCGCCGAGAATCTGGTTGAGCTCGCGCGCCAGCCCCTTGGCATCGGTGTATTTCGGCGTGAACAGGCCGAACGACATGCCGGCCAGCCAGTCGACGTCGAACAGCGCGATTTCGTCGACGATGGCGGCGCGCTCCTGCTGCGTGCCCTGGATGATGAGCAGGTTGCGGCCGGTGTCGGCATGGACGATGGCCTGCGCCGGCTGCATGCCTTCCAGCAGGCGCTGCATCTCGGCGGCGGCGACATAGTGCAGCGGCACGATCTGCGAGCCGTAACCGGCTTCGGCCGCGCCCGAATTGGCGCCCGCCGCGACTGGCGCGGAAACTTCCCGCGCCGCGTCGGCGGCCAGCACGATTTTGTAGACGCCGCTGTTCTTGACGATGACAAGGCCGTTCAAACGCAGGATCTGCTCGAACACGCTCAGCACTTCGCCGCGTGTCACGGGCTTGCTGGTCTGCACCGTGATGGTGCCCTGCACGCCGGCGCCGATGGCGTAGTTCACGCCGAGAAAATCGCCGAACACCGCCTTGGCCACGTCGCGCACATCGGCATTGATGAAGTTGAGCGTGATGCCGCCATCCTCGGTGACGGCGGATTCGGAGACATGCGGCACCGAGTGGCCGACGAGATGGCCGGTGCCGCGGATGATTTCCGGCGGCGGCGGCTCGGGAATGGTCGAACTCGCCGTGGCGGCGCCCGATGGCGCCGCCGCTACAGGGCTTGGTGCCGGGGCGATGGGCGCATCGGCGTGACGTGCGAGTTCGTCGGCGCTTGGTCCGATTTCGACCGGCTTGTTGAATTCTCCCGCGCAGGAGGCGAGCGCCAGCGACGCCGCCAAGGCGGCCGCAGCTACGCTCAAGCGCCCTTTCGTCACCAGCATCGGAAGATCGTCCCTTTGGGCTATAGGCGCTTTTCTTGCCACAGTGTCAAAGGGTTGGTTGGCCAGTCGTCGGATCGATCGGCGCGCCTTTGAGCGCTTCGGGGGCAATAGTTCCACCGGCCGGACGCACTGGCAAGACGGGTTTGGCCGGGATGGTAACCGCGGCGGTCAGCGCGGGCGGCTGGGCCGTGGGCGGTGCCTGTGGCGGGGGCGCGGCGGTGTCATGTACGGGTTCCGGCGGTGATGCCGTCGTCAGCGGCGCGCTTGGCGGGCGGTTCGCCGGTCCGTCCAGCGGCACGACGAACTCGCCGCTGTTGTCGCGCAGCGTGACGGTGGTGGCGTCGATGCGCGCGACGCGCCAGCCAGCGACCAGATCGCCGACCGTGACGCTCACGGTCGCCAAGGTGCTCTTGTTGCGCAACAGCGCCACGGCGCGTTCGCCGCCCAGGATGACGCCGACGAGCACGAAATCCGAGGTGGCCGCGGCGCCGCCGCCTGCCTGCGTCAGGTCCTGCAGCGGCTTGCGCGCCGAGCTGAACAGCGGCCGCGCGTCGATGTCGGCGAAGAGCGCAATGGCGGGTGGCGCGTAGGCAGCAGGCTTCGCCGCGAAGGCATGACGCGCCGGCGGGCGCGGCGTCTCAACCGCGACCGGATCGAGGGGCGCGACGGCTTCATAGGCGACCGCGGCGCCAAGCGTCAGCGACACGGCGAACAGAATGCCGGGCACCAGCAATCTCATTGCGCACCTGTCCAGCGATAACCGCGCACGGTCCAGCGCACGTCCACATTCGGGGGATCGATCTGGACGCCGGGGCTCTGCCAGTTCTCCGGCGCACGCAGGTCGATGCCGTCCAGAAAGAGGTACGGCGTGCTGGTCTCGATGCGATAGGCGATGGTTTTCAGCCGCGTCATCGGCAGCGAGACGTCGTACTGGATTTCGATCCGCTGAAAGCCGTCCGCGCTCACTGGCGCCAGATTCTGCGCGCTATGCACCTGTCCGGCTTCACTTTCGATCAGCGCCTTGACGACGTTCTGGATGTTCGCGGCGGCCAGTTCCGCGCTGCCGCCGCCGATCAATCCGGCGGCCGAGGATTCGTGGCTCTTCAAGTCGGCGAGCCGGGCCTCGACGACGGGACGCAGCGCGATGCGGCGTTCATAGGCGCTCAGCAATTGATGCGACCGGGCGATGTCCTCCTGCTGTGCCGTGAAGGCGTCCGCGACGGGCTCGACGACCAGCAGCCAGCCAAAGCCGATCGCCGCCAGCAGAAGCCCGAGCGCGAGAAGGCGTTGCCGCGACGCAGTCACGACGCGCCCTTTCTCAGCTTGAAGGAGATGTCGAAGCGTTGCAGCGCCGGGCTCGGCCCTTGCATCAGGGGGCTGCGCAGTTCCGCATCGGCGAAGAAGGGTGACGAATCGAATAGCGGGATGAGCGAAGCGGCTTGCGCGGAGAAACCGTGCAGCCGCACCTCGTCGCCGTTCAGTTCGAATTCGTAGAGCCAGGAATCGTCGGGCAGCAGGCGCGCGACCGTCGCCAGCACGGCCACGGCGGCGGGGCTGCTCTTTTGTTGCGCCAGAAAGGCCGCCTGGCGATTGGCGGCATCGAGCCTTTGTTGCAACCGCTCCACCACCATGGCGCGCGTGCGGGCGGCGTCGACTCGCGCGTCCAGATCGGCCGCAACCGCCGCGCCGCGCAGGAAGACGCTGCCGACCAACCCGAGCGCGAGAAGCAGAACCAGGGCGGCGAGCGCCGGCACGAGCTTCGGCCGCAGGCGCAAGTGGCGGGCGGCGACGGCATCGGCGGGGAAGGTGCCGCCGTCGGCATGCGTTTCGTCGCCGGCAAATTCGACGGCCGACAAGGCAATGCCGGCGCTGCGGCACAATTCGATACAGGCATCGACCGGCTCGCGGCGGATGATGCGCAAATTCACATCGAGGGCTTCGCCGTCCGCGCCGGCGATCCGGTAGTCGTAGTAGATGTTTTGCGCGTCCAACGGACTTTGGCGGACGATTTCATGGCACAGGATGCCGTCCAGATTGCGCCGCGCGCCGCGCGGCAGGCGCAGCGAACGGTCCAGCGCCTCTTCGGCCGGCATCTGCAAGATCACCGGATCGGCGAACCAAGCCGCGAAGCCTTCGGCTCGCGGCGCCGACAGGCGCAGGGTCCGGGCCGCGAAGTCGTCGCGCGGCACGCGTGCGACGACGGTCTCGAAGTCGCCGGCGCGGCGGACCACGAGCAATTCATTGCCCTGGACGTCGACCAGGATGGCGTCGTCTGCTCCGGTAAAGGCCTGCCGCAGACTTCGCGGCAGCATGGCCGCGAGCTCGGACAGCCACCAGCGCCAGCCGGCCAGCAACCTCTCGAGCAACACGCGCGGACCAAATCCGTCCATCAACCGCCTCGGCATGATTTTGTGGCCGGATCATAGGTGCAATCGGCTTCCGCTGAAATCCGCGGCGCGATGAAAAGTTCCGGCCATTGCCGCGCGTCGCCTTTGGCAAAGGTGACGCGCAAGCGCACCAGCGCCGGCAGATCCGCCTGTCCGCGCCAGCCGCTCTGCCAGACGCCGCCGGCGGCGAGATAAGACAGTTCCACGGACTGGGCGCCATGCAGCAGATCGGCGCCCTCACGGTTAACGCCAAGAGCGAGCGTAAGCCGCTGCAGCTTGCCGTCCGGTTGCGCCGCCAGCGTCATGGGCATGCAGCGCTGACCGCCGGCCGCACCGGGCGCCGGCGCCAGGAAGCGAAGCTGCGACGCTGCGCCGGTAAATTCGACGCGCGGCGTGTCTTGCGGATTGGCCGCGCCGCGGCGCGGACAAGCGCGTTCGATCTCGCGGCGCAACAGGTCCTGGGCGACACGCACCGAATCGACCGCGTCGGTCGTGGTCGTGCCGCGCTCCCAGGCGCGCATGCCGAAGCGCAGGCCGCCGAACAGCAGCACGAACAAAAGTCCGAGCAGCGTCATCGACACCAGGAGTTCCAGCAGCGTGAAGCCGGATTGCGTCTTCATGACGGTTTCTTCGGCGGCACCAGCCGCAAGCCGGTCAGGGTGCGGGCATGGTCCTGCGCGCCGTCGCGCCAGGAGACCGTCGCCTCGATGCGAAATGCCAGGATGTTGCGGGCCTTGGCATCGTCGCCACTGCCATAGGGGCTGACAACGATCCGCCAGCGAAAGCCGTTGGAATAGACACCGGAGGCGTCGCCGGCGTCGGGCGCGCGCTCGCTGCCCGCGCGCGCCAGCAACGATTGGACCAGCGACGCGGCGAGGGTTTCGTTCCGGCCTTTGCGCGCCCGGTCGAGCGAATCCGAAATGGCGCCGAACAGCACGGCGAGCGCGATCGAGAGGATCGCCAGCGACACCAGCAATTCGACCAGGGTGAAGCCGCGCGGGTGTCGGTCACTCATCGACGGCAACCCGGCCGGTCAGCCAGTCGATGGAGACGCGATGGCGCAGCGCGCCGTCGCCGACGAACACGGTGCCGCCATTGGAACTGCCGTCCGGATAGAATCCGATTTGCCGGTCCTTGGCCGGCGGCAGCGAAAAGCGGATGGCATTGGGCAGAGTACGTGAGCGGTCGCCGGGCTCCAGAAGATAAATCTGCCGCTCCGGATCGAAGCGGATCGCGGTCCCCCAACCGCTGGCAACCGCCCGGCCGCGTGCCGCCCGCAAGTCCTGCGCCAAGCCGCGCGCCGCCGCCAGCGCGCGCGCGCCCGGCATCGCCGATTGCAGCAGGACGGGAACGGCCGCGACCAGCAAGCCGATGATCGCCAGGACGACGAGGAGTTCCGTCAGCGTGAAACCCGCCTCGCGGGCGTCACCAGCTGCGCACGGGCGGATCGGCGCCATTGCCAGTCGCTCCATCGGGTCCGTTGCTGGACAGGTCGAATTCGCCGTGCCGCCCCGGCGACACGTAGGTGTAGGGATGCCCCCAGGGATCGTTCAGGTTGGTCGTGTTCTTGACGTAGGGCCCGTTCCAATTGTCCGCCGTCGCGGGCTTGGTCTTCAAGGCGGCGAGGCCTTCCTGGCTGGTCGGATAGCGCCCAATGTCGAGCTTGTAGAGGTCGAGCGCCGAGGAGAAGCTTTCGATCTGCGCATGCGCTGTGCTGACCTTGGCGCTGGAGAAATAGCGCAGGACCTGCGTCGTCGCGATGGTGGCCAGCAGGCCCAGGATCGCCAGCACGACGAGAAGTTCGACCAGCGTATAGCCGCCCTGGTCCGCGCGGCGCATTGCGAACATCGACTTGTACATCGCTTGAGTCCTCAAATTGCCAGGTCGTTCACACTCAGGATCGCGACCAGTATCGAACCGATCAAGCCGGCCACGATCAAGCCCATGAAGATCGTCAGGCAGGGTACCAGCAGCGCCACGAGGCGGTCGATGGTGTGCTTGATCTCACGTTCGTACAACTCGGCCTGGCGCAGCAGCATCGCGTCCAGCTGCCCGCTCTCCTCTCCTACGCGCATCAGGTCCAGGGCGAGCCTGGGGAAGGCCTTGGTGCCGCGCAGGTAGTGGGACAATGCGTCGCCTTCCTTCAGGCTGGCGGCGGCGCCGCGCACTGCGTCCGCGATGACGCTGTTGGCCATCGTATCGCCCGTGATCACGAGCCCCTGCGGCAGCGAGACGCCGTTCTTGAGCAGCGTGCCGAGCGTGCGGCTGAAGCGCTCGACATCGATCTTCGCCAGCAAGCCGCCGATCAGGGGCAGGCGCAGCAGCAGGCCATCCCATTGCCGCTTGAAGGCCGCTTCTTTCTGCGCCCGCTTCAGTCCCACCACCAGGGCCGCGAGCCCGAGCAGAATCGCCCAGGACCAGTTCGTCAGAAAATGGCCGGTGTCCATGACGAAGCGCGTCGCCGGCGGCAGCGACTTGCCGGCTTCCGCGAACAGCGGTTCGAACGACGGCAGAACGAAGACCAGGATGACGATGATCGAGACGCCGGTCGTCGCCAGCAGCAGGCTGGGATAGATCAGCGCGGAGATGACGGATTCGCGCACTGCGAGCGAGCGGCCGAGATATTCGCCCAGTTGCTCCAGCGCCGCCTGCAGGTCGCCGCCCTGTTCGCCGGCCCGCACGATGTTGACGTAGAATTTCGGAAACGCCGGCTGCCCGTTCAAGGCGTCGGCAAAACTGGAGCCGCCGCGCACCTGTTCGAGAATGACGCCGAAGGTGTCGGCCATCGGCTTGCTTTCGTCGAGATTGACGAGGATTTCGAGCGCGCGGTCGAGTTCCAGTCCGGCGCGCAACAGCGAAGCCAGTTCCTGTGTCGCCACCACCAGCGCACGGGGTGAAAAGCGGCGCCCGGGCCGCAAATCGCGGCGCAGCAGATCGCGCCAGGTGACTCGCGCCGGGCCCATCTCGCCGTTTGTCGCGTCGATGGGATAGTGGCCGCGGTTGCGGATTTCCTCGATCGCCGCCGGCTCGGAGGGCGCATCCAGCACGCCGGAGACGATGGCGCCGGATCCTGTCATGGCGCGGTAGCGATAGCTCGGCATGGCTCAACTCGCCCGCGTGGCGCGCAAGACTTCTTCCACGCTGGTCTCGCCCGCCAATGCTTTCGCCATGCCGTGCGCGTGCATGGAGCGCATGCCTTCGAGCGCCGCTTGCTGGCGGATCGCGCCGGCTTCGGCATGCGCCAATACAAGATGGCGGATCGCGTCCGACATCACGAGGACTTCGACGATGGAGCTGCGCCCGGCATAGCCCGTGGCGTTGCAGCGCTCGCAGCCCTGCGCGGCGTGGAGCACGGTGGCGCTGCCGCTCGCCTGCGGCGCGATCTGAAGACGGTCCAGAAGCGCAGGGTCCGCGTCATAAGGCTTGCGGCAATGCGGGCACAGCGTCCGCACCAGACGCTGCGCGATGACGCCGCGAATGGTCGAGGTCAGGAGATAGTCCTCGATGCCCATATCGAGCAGGCGGGTGACGGCGCTCGGCGCGTCGTTGGTGTGCAGGGTCGAAAGTATCAGATGGCCGGTGAGGGCGGCCTGGACCGCGACCTGCGCGGTCTCCAGATCGCGGATTTCACCGACCATCATGATGTCGGGGTCCTGCCGCAGGAACGCGCGCATGGCGTTGGCGAAGGTCAGGCCGACCTGCGGCTTGACCTGGACCTGGTTGACGCCGGCAAGCTGATACTCGACGGGGTCTTCGATGGTGAGGATTTTCCGGTCGCGCGTGTTCAGTTCGGACAGGCCGGCATACAGCGTCGTCGTCTTGCCGCTGCCCGTCGGCCCGGTCGCGAGCAGGATGCCGTGCGGCTGGCCAAGCAGGTGGCGGATCGCCGCGACGGTCTCGGCGTCAAATCCCAGATCGACGAAATCGAGCTTGAGCGAACCGCGGTCCAGGATGCGCAGAACCGCGCACTCGCCATGGATGGTCGGCATCATCGAGACGCGAAAATCGATGTCCTTGCCGCGTACCGCCAGGCGGATGCGGCCATCCTGCGCGATGCGGCGCTCGGCGATGTTGAGCTTGGCCATGATCTTGATGCGCGAGAGCACCGCGCTGGCCAGGTTGCGCGGCGGAGATTCCACCTCGTGCAGCACGCCGTCGATGCGATAGCGCACGCGCAATTCGCCGTCCATCGGTTCGATATGGATGTCGGAGGCGCGCGCTTCGACGGCGCGCGCGATCAGCAGATTGACCAGCCGGATAACCGGCGCGTCGCTGGCGCTGTCCTTGATGCGGTCGACGTCTTCGCTGGCACTTTCCTCGGCTCTGCCGCGCGTCTCGTGCGCAATCTTGTGAATTTCCGACTTTCCCGTGCCGTAGAGGCGCTCGAACGCGGCATCGAAATCGGCCGGCAACGCGACGCGTCGCAGGATGGCCCGGCCGGCGGCAAAGCGCGCGGCTTCGGCGGCGTAGTCGTTCAGGGGATCGACCATCGCGACGGCAATTCCGTCCGCGCCGTCGCTGAGCGGCAGGATCTGGGCCTCGCGCAGGAATTGGCGGTTCAGGCGATCCTCGAGCACCGGCGCGGCCGGATAGTCCCCGCTCGCCGCGAGCGGCAGACCGAGCAGCGCGGCAAGGGCTTGGGCGATGTCGGTCTCCGAGGCGAGGCCGAGGCGGGCAAGCACAAGTTCAAGCCTTTCGCCGCTCTCAGCCGCCAGCCGCTCGGCGCGCTGCGAACCGGTGGGAGTCAGCTTTCCCCCCTCGATCAAATAGGCCGCAAGCGCCTTGCGGACCGGATGAAACTGGTCCGCGGCGTTCTGGTTCAGTACTGCGTCCTGGCCGGCCGGCATCTATGCACTCCCGCGCGGCCCATTATAAGGTCGCGATCAGGCAGACGCCACAAACGGGCGCGATGGCGCAATTGTGGCGTATTCGAGGGCTATCCGACACCTTCGAGGTTGGGTACGTCCCGGAATGGACCCGTGATGCGCATGCTATGTGTGACGTTGGTTTATTTGCTGCTCGCGCAAACCGCGACAAGCGCCGCCACGCCGCATCGGCTGCCGGTCGAGAAGGTCGTTATCGATACGCGCGGCGGACCGCGCGCGTTCAAGATGGAACTTGCGGCCGACGACGCCTCGCGCGCTAACGGCCTGATGCACCGCAGACATCTGGCAAAGGACGCCGGCATGCTGTTCGACTTCGGTAAGCCGGTCATGACGGCGTTCTGGATGAAGGACACGCCGCTGCCGCTGGACATGCTGTTTGTGCGGGCGGACGGGACGATATCTACAGTTGCAGCGAACGCAGTGCCGTTCTCGACCGCGGAAATCGTCTCGGCCGAACCGATTCGGTTCGTCATCGAGATAAACGGCGGATTGGCGCGGACCCTGGGGATTTCGCCCGGCGATCGGGTACATGCGCCTGCTTTTTCAAGGACTTTCGGGCGGTAGTGCTGTGCGCAACAATATTTGTGGTCGTCGTCTGATTACTGCCACTTTCGTAGCTAATATTAAGGCAACCGATTTCCGCGTTAGCCGTAGTTAGCGTTGGAAACTTGTGCTAGGTGTTCGGACGCAGGGGGACGTTCTGTAGCGATCCTCCCAAAGAAAATTTCAATCGCAACAGGCGGGACCCAGTTGCGTGTCCCTCAGGAGGCAAGAATGCTCAGATTTACAA
>Ga0207929_1000012_pt1 | contig 150231 bp, 139 predicted proteins | sample NGESurdeep072012_FD_184466 | JGI IMG/M metagenome (GOLD analysis project Ga0207929, IMG submission 184466) | Arctic peat soil microbial communities from Barrow, Alaska - NGEE Surface sample 53-1 deep-072012 (SPAdes) | ecosystem: Environmental > Terrestrial > Soil > Wetlands > Peat ... | reverse complement strand
GGGGGCCGTCCCCCCGCCGTTCTTTTTTTGGGCCGCGCCGAACAAGGCACGGCAAATTCAGCCGGTCTTCTTCTTCGCCTTCGTCTTCGCCGGCGCCGGTTTCCCCGCCACAGTCCCTTTTGCCGCGGTCTTTCTGGCCGCCGTCCGCCCCGGCTTCTTGCGCGGCATCGTGGCCAATTGCGCCGGCAACGAACCCGACTTGATACCGGCGGCCGTAATCTTAACGGCGGGATCGGCCGTCGTTTTTCCATTCTTCCGGTCGAGCTGGGCGTGCGCCGCCTTCGAACCGGTTTTCAGATGGGTTGTGACGTCGACGAGGATGGACGAAATGCTCCGCCACAGCGGTTCGCATTTGAACGCGACCGTGCCGCCGCTGCGCTTGCGCATCGACAGCGTGAAGTTGATGTCGCCGACGCAGATGTAGTGCGTGGACTCGCTGCGCGCGGAGATCGCGAGCTTGGCGTGGTCGTCGGTTTCCGGCCAGGTGATATCGTATCCCAGCGGATTGAGATCGATGCCGCCCATGTCCACCACCGTGTGGATATCGTCGTTGTCGAGCGAGGGCGGCGTCGTGCCGTGCTCCCAGGTCTCGACGTCGAGATCGTCGTGCAGCGTCGGGCCGACCAGATCGTTGTAGAAATCGAGGCCCCAAAATCGATTCTTGGCGATCGAAGTGAACTTTACACCGCCTTTGGACCTGAACGGGATCGAACCCGAATAGGGCGAATTGCCTTCGACGATCTTTCCTTCCATCAGCTGCACGCGCGGATCGTTCGGCTTGCCGACCAGGTCGGACGGCACGGCCGAGGACAGATAGACATTGGGCTGGTGCCCGACGAACATCTGATTGGCAAGCGTGCGCGACGTATCGGCGTTCTGTAGCGTAATGCACAAGAGGGTTTGCGCATTGGGCATTCCACTATCGGGAAAATCGTATTTTCCCTGAGGCGGGAAATTCGGCGTCGACTGAACCAGCCAGAGCGCCGTGTTGCTGCTGAAATCGAAGGCGAGCACGCCTTTGGTGTGCCCCAGCGTGCCGTTGATCTTGCCGGTAACGGGATCCTCATCGTTGTAGAAGAACCAGCCGCGATGTTCGTTCGAAGGGCCGGGCTGGGCGTAAAGCTGGTTCAGCGTATTGGGCAGCGCGCCGTTCTTGTTGACGAAATCGTCGGGGCGCATGAGCTTGGCGCTGCTGCCATCGGTAGAATCGAAATAGACATATTCGGTGCCGTTCAGTTTTGGAACCTTCTTGCCGGCTTTGGTTTTCGAATTGCCGGCGACTTTGTACATAAACCACCAGTCCACCGCCTTGCCGTGATTGTCCTTCGCGCTCAGATTCATCGAAGCGTCCCTTTCTGGTTGATTGGAAGAAAGCGCCAAGCAAAAATCGCTCTCTCACCTGCGCGAAAGGGACAATACAAAGACAGCTTCGTCAGGCCGGATGCCAATGCCGCATTCATCGATGACTTGCGCCCCTCGCGACGGCCTTTGTCGGTCAAACGCCGTGCGCTGAAGGCGATCAGACAGCGGTCGATCGGGCGCCGTCTATCCTGACTCTATATTTGCCTGTGCATGTTTCCAGCTGTCGCAGCCGGCGTTGCGCATGCTCATATAGTGTAGACAATAACCACCTGGAGATCCGCATGGTGCCTGGCGGCATACCCGTCCCCATCGGCCTTGCCGAACGGCAACGGCGCTTGGTCGAGCTGCGCGCGTCGATGGACAATGCCGGCCTGGCCGCCGTCATTCTCGGCTCGACCAAGAGCCTGCGCTATTTCACCGGGCTGACATGGTCGCCGTCCGAGCGCTTCACCGGCGCGATCGTGCATGCGAAGGGCGATCTGGAATATGTCTGCCCCGGCTTCGAGCAATCCAAAGTAGCCCGATCCATCGGCGTACCAGGAAGCATCGTCACCTGGGAAGAAGAAGAGAGCCCCTCTGCCTTGATCGGCTCCCAGTTGAAGCCCGGCGCCCGCGTTGGCCTCGACGATCAGGTCGCATTGTTCGTCTATCTCGCGCTGGCCCGGACGCTGTCGCCGGAGCGCATTGCCGATGCAGGGCCGCTCATCCATGCGTTGCGCAGCCGCAAGTCGGCTGCCGAGATCGCGCTGATGGCGCGCGCCAAGGCGATCACACTGGAGGTGCAGCGACGCGCCTGGCAGAATCTCGCCGCCGGCATGAGGACGTCGGAGGTCGCGCGCTTCATCGATTGCGAACATCGCGCGCTCGGCGGCTCCGGCAACACGTTCTGCATCGTCTCGTTCGGCGCGGACAGCGCGCTGCCGCATGGCGGCGAAAGCGACCGTGCGCTGTGCGAGGGCGACGTCGTTCTCATCGATACCGGCTGCCACATCGACGGCTATAACTCGGACATCACACGGACCTATGTCTTCGGCGAGCCGACGCCACGCGTGCGCGCGGTCTGGCAGCTGGAGAAGGATGCGCAAGCCGCGGCTTTCGAAGCGGCGACGCTCGGCGCGCCCTGCGAAAGCGTCGACGCCGCGGCGCGCGCAGTCATCGCCCGCGCCGGACTGGGTCCCGACTATCGCCTGCCCGGCCTGCCGCACCGCACCGGCCACGGCATCGGCCTCGACATTCACGAGGCACCGAACCTCGTGCGCGGCGACCGGACAGCGCTGGCGGCCGGCATGTGTTTCTCGAACGAGCCGATGATCGTTGTGCCGGGCGCATTCGGCGTGCGGCTCGAAGATCACTTCCACATGACAGAGTCCGGAGCGCGCTGGTTCACGCCGCCTTCGCACAGTCTGGACACGCCGTTCGCGAACGCGCCGCACTTTATTTGACGCGCAGGAACACGAGATGCCAGGCAGCCAGGACTTCGAAGACGATCCGGCCAATGCGTCCGCGCTGATCTATCTGAACGGCGCGCTGGTGCCACGCGCCGAGGCGAAAGTCTCGGTGTTCGACGCCGGCTTCGTCGTCGGCGACGGGATCTGGGAGGGGCTGCGCCTGCACAAGGGCGCCCTGCTGTTCCTCGACGCTCACATGGACAGGCTGTTCGCCGGCGCCGCCGCGATCGCTCTCGACATCGGACTGAGCCGCAAGGCGCTGGTGGCGGAGATCTGGCGCACGTTGAACGCCAACCGGTTCGAGGACGGCGTCCATCTCAGGCTGATGATCACACGGGGACCGAAGTCGGGCGCCAACCAGGATCCGCGCAACGCGCTCGGCAAACCGACCATCGTCATCCTGGCGGAACGCAAGGTGCCCAGTGCGAGCCTGGCGGCGCGCGGGCTGTCGCTGGCGACCGTCGGGGTCCGCTGCACGCCGGCGAGCATGTTCGACATGCGCTTGAATTCGCATAGCCGGCTGAATCTGATCCTGGCGCTGCAGGAGGCGATCCGCGCCGGCGCCGACGAAGCATTGATGCTCGATCCCGACGGCTTCCTATCCAGCTGCAACGCGACCAACTTCTTTTTCGTCAGGAACGGGATTGTCCGCACCTCGAGCGGCCAGTTCTGCTTTAACGGCGTGACGCGCGCCAACGTCATCGCGCTTTGCGCGATGCACGGCATCGGCATGGAGCTCAGCGACTTTCCACCGAAAGACGCGCGCGACGCCGACGAGGCCTTCGTCACCGGCACGTTCGGCGGCCTGACGCCGGTCCGCGAGATCGACGGCTGCATCCTGCCGGCGATATTGCCCGGTCCGATCACCTCCCGATTGCGCGCGGCGTATGCGGACCTGAAGGATGCCGAGGCCGCGAAGCCATGAGCACCGAGCCGCTTCGGATCGCCATGTGGTCCGGCCCACGCAACATCTCGACGGCGATGATGCGCGCCTTCGAGAACCGCGACGACACCGCCGTGATCGATGAGCCCTTCTATGCTGCTTACCTGGCGCTGACCGGAGCCGATCATCCCCTGCGCGACGAAGTGCTGCGAAGCCAGCCCAACGACTGGCGCGATGTCGAAGTAATGCTTCTGGGCCCGAGCCCGCAAGGCGCGGCGATCTTTTACCAAAAGCACATGACGCATCACATGCTGCCTAAGATCGGTACGCGCTGGATGGCGGCGTGTTGCAATGTCTTCCTGATCCGGCGGCCGGACGAGGTCGTCGCGTCGTACAAGGACAAGCGGGGCGAAGCGTCGCTGACGGACATCGGCATCGTACGGCAGGCGGAGTTGTTCGATCAGGAAGCCAACAGGCTCGGCCGCGCGCCGATCGTGATCGACTCGTCGGATGTGTCCGTGACGCCGCAGATCATGCTGAGGGCACTTTGCACCGCGATCGGGATTGGGTTCAGCGACAGGATGCTCTCCTGGCCGAAAGGACGGCGCGCCAGCGATGGCGTGTGGGCGCCGGCCTGGTACGATCAGGTGGAGCGATCGACCGGATTTGTGCCCCGGACCGCGACAGCGCCGCCAAAGCTGTCTCCCGCGCTGGCCGCCGTCGCGGACGCGGCCTATCCGTATTACGAGAGACTGGCGCTCTGGAAGATCGCGAGTGCCTGAATTCGGGCACGGATCTGGCGGTAATGACAGGGCTGGAGCCAATACGGTCCGCTGCCAGGGCTTGCGCAGGATGATCTCGCCTTGGCGTACTCAATCCCTTTCCAGGATGAAAACGTTCCAGGACAGCGGTTGAAGCGATGCCGCCAACCGTGAACCGGATACCGTCGCGGACGCATTGTCTTGCGGCTTTACGGTGTCCGGCGAGCGTCTCGTGTTTTCGGCCTTCAGGTCCGGGTGGTGCAACTGGGTCGAAGAGGCAAGTTTGTGATTGCCCAAGCCGCGAAGATCGACCGTCATGCCGATGGTTTCGGTCGCACTGCGATTGAGCGCGAAGACGGCGACACGTCCCCGATCCTCGTCATGAACCACGCTGGCCAGCAACTCACTGCGCTGGCCCACACCATCCAGGCTCGTCCGCAGCACCTTGCCGCGCCCGTGCCGCGCGGCTTGCGCGAAGGGATGGAAGATCGTCTGCCGCCAGGCCGGTCCGCCCTCTTCGGTCATGATCGCACCAATCACGTTCACCAGTTGCGCCAGGCAAGCGGCTTGCACGCGATCGGCATTGTTCATCAGAGTGATGAGCACGCCGCCGACGATCAGCGCGTCCTCGAAATTGTAGACTTCCTCGATCAGTCTTGGGGCGCGCGGCCAGCCGGGCTTACGCAGATCGGACGGCGTGCGCGCCTTGTACCAGACGTTCCATTCGTCCAGCGACAGCATGATGCGCTTGGGCGAACGGCGCTTGGCCGCCACCGCGTCCGCAATGGCCGCGACTTCCTTGATGAAGGAATCGAGATTGTCGATCACCGAGAAGTACGACGCGATGTCGTTGGCATCGTTGCGGAAATATTGATGCAGGGAGATGAAATCGACCTGGTCGAAGCAGCGCTCGAGCACGTCGTGTTCCCAATGGCCGAACGTCGGCATGTCGCGACTCGACGAGCCGCAGGCCGCAAGCTGGATGCCGGGATCGACCCAGCGCATGACCTTGGCGGTCTCCTGCGCGACGCGGCCATATTCGGCGGCAGTCTTCTGGCAGATCTGCCAAGGACCGTCCATCTCATTGCCGAGGCACCAGAACTTGATGCCGTGCGGCTCCGCGAAACCGTGCGCCCGGCGCAGGTCGGAGTAGTGCGTGCCGCCGGGATGATTGCAGTATTCGATGAAATGGCGGGCTTCGTTTGGCCCACGTGTGCCAAGATTCACCGCGAACATCGATTCGACGCCGGCCGCTTTGCACCAGGTGACAAATTCATTGGTGCCAAATGCGTTGGTCTCGGTGCTGCCCCAGGCCAGATCGAGGCGCACCGGCCTTTCGTCTTTCGGCCCGACGCCGTCCTCCCAATTGTAGCCCGAGAGGAAATTGCCGCCCGGATAGCGCACGATGGTGACACCGAGCTCGCGTGTCAGGGCGAGGACGTCCTGCCGGAATCCATTCGCGTCCGCCGTCGGATGGCCTGGCTCATAGATGCCGCCATAGACGCAGCGCCCCATATGCTCGACGAAGGTGCCGAAGATACGCCGGTCCAGCGGCGCGATCGCGAAATCACGGTCGACGACGAGGTTTGCGGTCAGCATGGGACAGAGGCTCCGGTCAAAGCAGGTTGAAGAGAACGTCGTTCACGCGATGCTCCGCGTCGGCCAGCGCCGCGTCGATGGGCTTCTGGCCGGTGATGGCGGATTCCATCTCTTCGGAGATGATCTGCTGAACCAGGAACTGGCGCTGCACGCCGGGCGCCAAGGGCGTTGCGGTATCGACCAGCCGCACGATGTCGCCGCGATGCGGCAGCGCCCGCCAGCGCGCGCTCGCGATCACCGCCGCATAGGCCGGCAGGTGGCCGGTGCGCGACCATTCGAAATCGTTGTCCTTGAGGAACCGCAGCAGGCGGAAAATCGCGCGCGTCTTTTCGGGACTGCGTTGCGCCGCCGGCACGACCCAGGAATGGCCGTCGGCATAGGTGGCGTCCCGCGCCGGATAGAGCTGCGGATACGGCACCACCGCGTAGCCGCCGGCCAGCGGCGAGCCGCGCTGCCGCGCCGCCTGGTCGTAGGTCCCGATCATCCAGGTTCCGACCAGATAGACGCCGCCCTGCCCGTTCAGGAATGCGGCCGTCGCGGCCGTGTAGTCCTGGTTCTTGGTGGTGAGGCCTTCGTCGTAAAGCTGCTTGAAAAGTTCAAGCACGCGATGGGCCTGCGGCGTCCGCAGCTTGATGTGGCGCGGATCGGCGAAGAAGTCCGAATCCTGCTGCAGCAGGAAGGTGAAAAGATTGCGCGCATAGGCGGAAGGCTCGTTCACCATCGACTGGATGAGATAGGGCTTGCCGGTGGCGCGGGTGAATTGCCGCGCCTGCGCCAGAAGCTCGTCCGGACTGCGCGGCATCACCGGCTTGCCGTTGTGCACGAGGCCGGCGGCGCGGAACAGGTTCATGTTGACGTGCCAGAGCATCGCCCAATTGTCGAAGGGCAGCGCGTAGACATGGCCGCCGCGCGTCACGCCGGCGCGCGCGGCGGGTGTGAAGCCGGTGGGGTCGACGCCGACGGATTTCAAGCCTGCGTCCAGCGGTTCGATCAGACCACGCAGGCTGTAATCGGAGATCACCGACTGGTGCATGGTCACCAGATCGGGCGGATCGCCCGCGGCGAGCGCGGCCGAGAGCTGGTCGTAGCCGGGCCAATAGACGATGTTGACCTTGACGTGGACGTCGCGGTTCTGCGCGTTGAAGCGGTTGACCAGCGTCGTGATGATCGCGCATTCGCCCTCGGCCGCCGCGACATCGGTCGAAGCGCCGTATTGCGCGTCGCAGGCGCCGAAGAAGCGCTGCAGCGTAATCTCGACGGGTCCGTTCGCGGCGCGCTGGCAGCCCGTCATGCAGAGCGCCACCGTCAGGCAAAGAAGAGCGAATATGCGCCGCATCACGCCGCCGCCCGCACGCCGGCCACGATGTAGCGCTGGAAGATCACGTAGACGATGAGGATAGGAACGCTTGCGAATACCGCCTGCGCCATCAGAAAACCCAGTCCGTTGGTCTGCGCGAAATTCATCTGCGACGAGGCGACGCCCACCGTCAACGTGTACATGGAAGAATTGGTGGCGGAGATCAGCGGCCACCAATAGTCGTTCCAGGTCGACAAAAAGGTGAAGATGCCCAGCGTCGCCTGGGCCGGCAGAGACAGCGGCAGCAGGATGCGCCAGAAGGTCTTGAAGCGCGAGGCGCCGTCGAGCCAGGCGGCTTCTTCCAACTCCTTCGGCATGGCGCGGAAATACTGCGTCATCAGGAAGACGCCGAACGGTGCGGCGAGCCCGGGGAAGATCAGGCCGCCATAGCTGTTGTGCAGGCCGAGGGCGCTGAACATCTGATGACGCGCGATGATCACCGACTGCTCGGGGATGGCGAGGCCGAACAACACGAGGATGAAGATGATGTCACGACCGGGAAACCGCAGGCGCGCGAAGCCGTAGCCCGCGAGCGACGACAGCGTGAGCACGCCGGCCGTCACTCCGAGCGAGACGATCGTACTGTTGAGCAGCCAGCCGAACACCGCCGAATGGCCGAGGATATCGCCGTAGTTCCGCAGCGTATAGGGCGGCGCAAAGGCGACAGCGGTGCCGCGCAGGAGATCGTCATTGGATTTCAGCGAGAGCAACAGCGTCCACAGCAGCGGCGCCGCCATCGCCAGCGCCGCAACGGCGAGCGCCGCAACCGCGATCCATCTGCCGGGCCGGGCGTGCGCCATCGTCACGTGCCCTCCCGCCCGCGCGAGGCGAAGAATTGGGCCATCGCGGCGACCAGGATGATGCAGAACAGAATCTCGGACGCGGCGGCGGCGTAGCCGATGTCCCAGCGCTGGAAGCCGATCTGGTAGATGAAGAGCACGATCGGCAGCGATGCGTTGTTGGGGCCGCCCAGCGTCATGATCTGCGCCTGGCCGAAGAGCTGGAACTGCAGGATGACTTCGATCACCACAACGACGAGCGCGGTACGCCGGATCGAAGGCAGCGTGATGCGCCACAGGGTGCGCCACCAGCCGGCATTGTCGAGGGCGGCGGCCTCGTAGAGATCCTTCGGCACCTGCTGCAGCGCGGCCAGAAACAGCATCATGGGCAGCCCGATGCACCACCAGACCGTCGTCAGGGCGACGGCCGGAAGGGCGAAGCGGGTGTCGCTGAGAAACGGGACCGGCGGCAGGTGGGCGAGTGCGAGCAGGTTGGCGATCAACCCGCCATCGGGGATCAGCACCATGCGCCAGACCAGCGTGACGATGGTGACGGAGAGCACGGAGGACGAGAAGAACAGGCCGCGCAGAATGGCGGACCAGCGCGACGCCCTGTTCAGCGCCAGCGCGAGCACGAGGCCGGCGACGGTGAGCGCAGGCACCGTCAGCACGACGAAGGTGCAGGTGTTCCATACCGCCTGGCGAAAGATGTCGTCGCGAAACAGCCGGGCATAATTCTCGACCCCGATGAAGCGCGCGCCGCCGAACAGATCGGCCTTGTGCAGACTGAGCCAGATGCCGGACAAGAGCGGGTAGACGAGAAGGACGCCGAAGACGATCAGGTAGGGTGCGACGAACAGCAAGCCGGCCCGTGCCTCGCTTGCCGCCGCGGACCATCCGCGCGGCGGTACGGCATCCGCCTCATGGGCCAAGGCCGGGATGTCGAGCGCCTCCATGATCAGGCCATGATCCGCAGATTGCGCCCGTCGGCGTCGAACAGATGCGCGTCGCCGCCGTCGAACCTGACCCCCACCGTCTCGCCTTCGCGTACCGGCGCAGTGGCTCCCGCCACGGCCACGATGCGATCACCGCCGGCGAGTGACAGAAAGACGTGCGTCTTGTCGCCCAGGAATTCGACGAAAGCGACCGTGGCGTCCATGTCGCCGGCTCCCGCGGCACAAAGCCGAACGGCTTCGGGACGAAGGCCGAGCTGTAAGGCCCCCTTTCGAGACGCGGCCGGCACTGCCGTGTCCACCATCGCACCGTCGGCCAGCGCGACGCGCTGAAACGCGCCGCCGCCCGGCACCGCCGTCACAGGCAGCATGTTCATCGCCGGCGCGCCGACGAAGCTCGCGACAAAGGCCGTCGCCGGGTTTCGGTATATCTCGAGCGGCGTGCCGACCTGTTCGATGCGCCGCTGATTCATGACCACAATGCGATCGGCCAGGGTCATGGCTTCGGTCTGGTCATGGGTGACGAAGATCATTGCCGTGCCGATCCGGCGGTGGAGGCTTGCGATCTCCTGCCGGGTACGAACGCGCAAGGCCGCGTCGAGATTGGACAGCGGCTCGTCGAACATGAAGAGCCTGGGTTCCTTGACGATGGCGCGGCCGATGGCAACGCGCTGGCGCTGGCCGCCGGACAGCGCCGCCGGCCTGCGGTCCAGGAGCTGTTCCATCTCCAGCATCCGCGCCGCATCCGAGATCCTGCGCGCCGTTTCCGTGCGCGAGACGCCGATGTTGTCGAGGCCGAACGCCATGTTCTCGCGCACGGTCATGTGCGGATAGAGCGCGTAGCTCTGGAAAACCATCGCCACGCCGCGCTTGCCGGGCGGCAGATGGTCGATGCGTTCGCCGCCGATCTCGATCTCGCCCGCGTCGATGGTCTCGAGCCCAGCGATGACGCGCAGGAGCGTGGACTTGCCGCAGCCGGACGGCCCGAGCACGACGACGAATTCGCCCGCACCGATCTCCAGCGAGACATTGTCGAGCACCAGGGCATCGCCGAAACGCTTGCAGATGCCTCTGAGCGATACGCCGCCCACGCTATGCCTCCCGCCTGACGTCTTGTTTTTTACCAGCCGCCGCCCTCAATGATTATGGCGGGGTATGCCTTTCGTGCGCGCGATACGCTGATATTTGACGGCCGGTTCCAGGACGGCGCCCGTATCCATCTGGCCGATCACGCCGCGCTGCATTTCCTGCCACGGCGTCTGACTCGCGGGATATTTGTAGCCGCCCGACGCGGCGAGCCCCTCCTGCCGCCGGCGCATTTCACCATCGGACAAAAGGACGTTGACCACCCCCTTGCGCAGGTCCACGCGCACGCGGTCGCCGGTCTGCAGAACGGCCAGTCCCCCACCGACCGCGGCTTCCGGCGAGGCGTTGAGAATCGAGGGCGACGCCGACGTGCCCGACTGCCGCCCGTCACCGATGCAAGGCAGCAGATGCACGCCCTGCGCAATGAGCTGCACCGGCGCGCGCATGTTCACGACTTCGGCGCCGCCCGGATACCCGATCGGCCCCGTGCCGCGCACGAACAGAATGCAGCGCTCATCGATGTCCAGCGCGGCGTCGTCGATGCGCGCGTGATAGTCCTCCGGCCCATCGAACACGATGGCACGGCCTTCGAAGGCGTCGGGATCGGCGGGATCGGAGAGATAACGCGCGCGGAATTCCGGCGCGATGACGCTGGTCTTCATGATGGCGGCATCGAACAGATTGCCGCGCATCACGATGAAACCGGCCTTCTCGGCGAGCGGATTGTCGAACGGACGGATGACGACTTCGTCCTCGATCGTCGCGGTGGCGCAATTCTCGCCGAGCGAGCGGCCGTTGACGGTCAACGCATTTTCGAGAATCAGCCCCTGACGCATCAACTGCGCGACCACAGCCGGTACGCCGCCGGCCCGGTAGAAATCCTCACCCAGATATTCGCCGGCCGGCTGCAGGTTCACCAGCAGCGGTACGTCGTAGCCGAAGGTCTGCCAGTCGCCGATCGTGAGTTCGACGCCCATATGGCGTGCCAAGGCGATGAGATGCAACGGCGCGTTGGTCGAGCCGCCCAGCGCCGAATTCACGCGGATCGCGTTGATGAAGGCGTCGCGTGTGAGGATGTCCGACGGCTTGCGGTCGGCATGGATCATCTCGACGATCCGCCGCCCCGTCTCGTAGGCGCATTCCTGCCGGTCGCGATGCGGCGCCGGGATGGCCGCCGATCCTGGCAGCGACATGCCCAGCACCTCGGCCAGGCTGTTCATCGTGCTCGCCGTGCCCATGGTGTTGCAGTAGCCGGTCGACGGCGCGGCAGATGCGACCAGCTTGATGAAAGCCGCACGGTCGATCTCGCCGGCGGCCAAGCGCTCGCGCGCCTTCCACACCACCGAGCCGGAACCGATGCGCTTGCCGCCCGACCACGCGCTCATCATCGGGCCGACCGACAGCGCAATCGCCGGGATGTCGACCGTCGCCGCCGCCATCAGGCAGGCCGGCGTGGTCTTGTCGCAACCCGTCGTCAGGACGACACCATCGATCGGGTAGCCGTAAAGAATCTCGACGAGACCGAGATAAGCAAGATTGCGGTCGAGGCCCGCGGTCGGACGCTTGCCGGTTTCCTGGATCGGATGCACGGGAAACTCGATCGGCACACCGCCGGCATCGCGGATACCGTCGCGTACGCGCTGGGCCAGCACCAGATGGTGGCGATTGCAGGGAGACAGGTCCGAGCCGGTTTGCGCGATGCCGACGATCGGCCGGCCTGACTGCAGCTCTTCGAGCGTGAGACCGAAATTCATATAGCGCTCAAGGTACAGCGCCGTCATGTCGGTGTTGTCGAGGTCGTCGAACCAGGCGCGGGAACGAAGGCGGCTGGTCGGGGAGGCCGATGTCATTCTTGTTGTCCGATCACAATGTCGCGCCGAGCGGCGCAAGGCCATCGCGGACGGCGACAAACCGTCGTGGAAATCTGCCGCGCCCAAGTGCCTGAGCCGGGCCGCATGCAATAAGCTGCAATATCATGCGGATTGTCTGGGATGTGGCGACATTCACGGCGAGCTCGAAATCAATCGGGCCGTAAAGGCTTTGCGCGGCGCCGCCCTGCCCGTATTTACTCAGACAAATTGCCATAGCCACTCACCCTTGGCAAGGCCGACAACATCCGATCGGAACGCCGGACAAGGCAAAAACGGCGCTGAATGCCTTGCCGCTGGCCGGAATTTCAATTGTCTGATTTAATGCCGCAGCGACCGATGAAAACGTGTGATGAGCATGGCCCTTGCCCGATTTTGCGCGACCGCCATTCTGTCGGCGGCGATCATGGTGTCGGCAATTCCGGCGGCAGCCGGAGCGCCGCGTCACGCCATTCGGAAATCGCCTTTCGGGCATGCGGGGACCAACACCGTGGACATTTACACGCTGACCAACGCGGCGGGCATCGAAGCGCGAATCATGACCTATGGCGCAACGATCGTCTCGCTGAAGACGCCGGACAGGCATGGCCGCCTGCAGAACATCGTGTTGGGTTTCGACACACTGGAACCCTATCTCGCCGGAGTTCCTTATTTCGGCGCGACGGTCGGCCGCTACGCCAACCGGATCGCGAACGGCCGCTTCACGCTGGACGGAAAGACCTATCAACTGCCGCACAATGACGGCCCCAACAGCCTGCATGGCGGGCTTCGCGGCTTCGACAAACGAATCTGGACGGCCGAGCAGCACGACACGCCGCAGGGTCCGACACTGCGCCTGACCTATGTCAGCGCCGACGGCGAGGAAGGCTATCCCGGCCGGCTCACGGCGCATGTCACCTATCGGCTGGGCGATGACGACACGCTGACCATCGCCTTCGAAGCCACGACAACCGCGCCGACACCGGTCAATCTCGCCAATCACGCCTATTTCAACCTGAGCGGCGATCCCAGCCATACGATCCTGGATCACGTCCTGACGATCGACGCCGATCGCTTCACGCCGGTGTCGCCGACCCTCATCCCCACCGGCGAGCGTCGCGGCGTGGCGGGAACGCCGTTCGACTTCCGCATGCCCACCGCCATCGGCAGCCGCATCGAGAGCGGCGACGACCAGCTGCGGATCGGCAAGGGCTACGACCACAACTGGATCCTGACCAAGCCCCAACCGGGTGCGATGACGCGCGCGGCCGTGCTGGCCGATCCGGTCAGCGGCCGTTCGCTGGAGGTGCGCACCACGCAGCCGGGGCTGCAGTTCTATTCCGGCAATTTCCTGGACGGCAAACCGGCGGGCGGCGGCACGGTGTTCGCGCACCGCACCGGCCTCTGCCTGGAGACGCAGCACTTCCCGGATTCGCCGAACCATCCGGACTTTCCGCCCACCATCCTGCGCCCGGGCGAGACCTATTCCGAGACCACCGTGCTCGCCTTCTCCGCCGTGAAGTGACGCCGCCTTGAGGCGCGCCAGGGCGACGGCAGCGGCGCGCAGCTTCAGCGTCGCGCGCGCCGCGCGGATCAGCGCGTGAACCTCGGCAAGGAACATCCGCATCTCGGCGGTGCAGGCGCCGTGCTTGAGGGCGCGCGTGTTGCCGATGGGAGCGCCGCGCCTACTCATGCTTGTGGCTCCCCTGCCCCGGATCCACAACGTACTGTTTTCGAGATCTCGCGAAAGCGATCATCTCTGGCGGCAGCGATGTGCCAACGCGCCGTAGCGCGCGCCGTGTCCCGCGCATGCCGGGCCGGATAGATCATCGCGAGGGCTCCTTTCGCCGTTTCGAGCCGCGCATTATCCGCCCGTTTTCGCGCGGCTGGATAAGAAAACGGCGGAAAAATTCGATTGCCCAGGCCGTTCAATGGGTTGGCGCGGCGCGTCCGGCGCCGGGCGGCGGACTTATCCCATGCTTGGTCGGCGCGGCTTGAATTGAATCACCCAAATCCGTCATCGCCCGCCCTAGTCATACCAAAAACCAATTGTCATGGCCCGCGAATGCGGGCCACCCAGCTAGGTTCTGCACCCTGCAAACCAGTTTTGCCGAAAATCCTTTGCTCGAAAGAAAGTGCAAGCGTCACCTGGGTGGCCCGCATTCGCGGGCCATGACAGGTTTGTTTTGTGATTCCGTACGTTCACAACCTGATCTCGCCGGGCTCTTACCGTCGGATGCCGATCGTGAAGATGTCATAGCCGCGCGGCGCGAGACCAGCATCAGTTCAGCGTGAGGACGACGACAGACTTGGCGGGCAGGGTCAACGACACGGTGTCGCCGGCAAGGGCGGCGCCGGTGAAGGCCGCCGGGTGTACGGCGTTCGGCGCCTCGAAACTGTTGCGCGCATCCATCATAGACGCGGTGAGGATCTCGCCGGAGACATGCTGCGCCGAAGCGCCGGCGAGCACGGTAGAGACGGCAACCGCCCGACCTGGATCGAGATTCACGAGCGCGACGACGATGTGACCGTCCGTGGTGCGGGCGGCGGACATGCTGACGGCCGGGACCGTTATGCCGTTCAAGCTGTAGCCCGGTGCATTCAGATCGGCCGGCAGGAACGTCGCGTCCTGGAATGGGCGGAACATGCGGAAGACATGATAGGTCGGCGTCAGCACCATCCGGGGGCCCTGGGTCAGGATCATCGCCTGCAGCACGTTGACCATCTGCGCGATGTTGGTCATGCGCACGCGATCGGCGTGATGGTGGAAGATGTTGAAGTTCAGTGCCGCCACGACGGCATCGCGCAACGTATTCTGCTGGTACAAAAAGCCGGGCACGCGGCCTTGCTCCGGATCGTACCAGGTGCCCCATTCGTCGATATCGAACGCCACCTTCTTCTGCGGATCGTATTTGTCCATCACGACGCTGTTCTGCGCGATGAAGCCGTCCATGCGCAGCGTGTGCGCGAGCGTCGAGATCCACTGATCCTCGCCGAAGCCGGTCGACGGGCCCTTCGCCTCCCATTTGTCGTCGGGGATCGTGTAGTAATGGAACGTGATGGCGCCGAGGTTGCGCGGCGGGACTTTGGACATCAGCGCCTCGGCCCAGGACGTGTCGTTGTCGTTGCCGCCGCTGGCCACGATGACGGGGCGTGCGCCATTGGGGGCCTTGAGGAAGTTCGCATATTGCTTGAAGAGATCGACATAGCGGTCGGGCGTCATGTCGCCGCCACAGCCCCAGGCTTCGTTGCCGACCGCGAAATAGGCGATTTTCCAGGGCGCGGGATGGCCGTTGCGCGCCCGCTCCGCGGTCAGCGCGGTCGGCTTGTCCGACGTCATGTATTGCAGCCATTCGGCCATTTCACGGGAGCTGCCGGTGCCCAGATTGGCATTGATGTAAGCGTCGGCGCCGATCATCTGCGCGAAGTCGAGAAATTCGTGCGTGCCGAACGCGTTGGTTTCCGGAACGCCGCCCCAATTGGTGTTCAGCGTCACGGGCCGCTTGCCGCGCGGACCGATCCCATCGCGCCAGTGGTATTCGTCGGCGAAGCAGCCGCCGGGCCAACGCACCACCGGAACGTGGAGTTCGCGCAGCGCCGCCACCACGTCGTTGCGCAAGCCGCGCGTATTGGGAATGGCGGAATGCTCGCCGACCCATACGCCTTCATAGAGGCCGCGGCCAAGATGCTCCGCGAACTGACCGTAGATATGCCGGTCGATCGTCGCGCCGGGCCGATCGGCGTGGATCGTCACGTTGACCGATGGCGCCGTCTGCGCCGATGCCGGCACCGCCAACGCCAGAACCGCCGCGAACGCCAGACCATAGCGTGCTGAAAGCATCACGGCTCTCCTTCGTTGCGGACGGTTAGAGGATGACGGACGGCCATCCGTCCGGTGTCCAGCCAATTGGGGAAATGCGCAAGGTCGGTATGCCGCCATTCTGCGCGTCATACGCATGATAGACGAGATAGTCGCGGCTCGGATCGCGCAACACGGACGCGCCGCCCGGCCCCTTGAAGCGTTCGTTGCCGACCAGCAATTGCTGGCCGTAGCCGTGCATCATGTCGTTGCCGTCCGGACCGAGAAACGGACCAGTGATATCGGTGGAGCGGCCCGCCACGATGTTGTAGTTGCTGTTGGCGCCGCGGCAGCAGAAATCGAACGAGACGAACAGGTAGTAGAATCCGCCGCGCTCGATGATGAAAGGCGCCTCGATGGCGTCGGGCGGCTGCGGCCGGTAGGCGAGCGCGTGGACGGTGGCATCGTCGGCCGACGGCTTTCCCGTCGTGGGATCGAGACGGATCATCTTGATGCCGGTCCAGAAACTTCCGAAACACAGCCAGTGCTTGCCGTCACGGTCCACGACATGGCTGGGATCGATGGCGTTGTATTTGTCGAAGCTGTCGGACGAGAGAACCAAGCCCTGGTCCTGCCAAGCATAATTCGGCGCGGCAGGATTAAGCGCCGCGTTGGTCGCGAGGCCGATGACCGAATGATTGGAGCCGAAGGTCGAGACCGCATAGTAAAGATGGAAGCGACCGTTGAAATAGGAGATGTCCGGCGCCCAGATGCCCTTGGCCCCAGGCACGGCATCGGCGGCCCATCCCGGCAGCGCCGGAAAGACCGCGCCGCCGCGCGACCATTGCAGCAGGTTCTTGGAGGAGCGCCAGGGGATCAGACCGGAATCGGCGCCGCTCGGACCCGTGCTGAAGACATAGTAGGTATCGCCATCCTTGACGGCACAGGGATCGTGCACGGGCGACAGGTCGCCCGTCAGCCGGTCGTTGATCACGCCGCCGCCGGCGCGGTTCAGACCGACGCAAAACAAGCCGCTCCCACCCAATGCGAGCGCCGTTCGCAGCATGGTGCGCCGGCTGAGCACAGATCCGGTCACGGGCTTGCTCCTTTCAAAAACGCCGCGGCCGGCCGCCCTTGCGGACAACCGGCCAGCGTCCATGTCTTCCCGCAACCGCCTCTTACAGCCTGAAGCGGACACCGAGCGCGATGGTCTGATCGAAGATGCGGGTGTCGCGCGGATCGACGGTCGGGTTGGTGAAATAGTCCTGATACTTGCTGTCCAGCAGGTTCGTGGCGTCCAGCGTGAAGGTGATGTTGTCGGTATATTTATAGCTCGCCGAGAGATCGAGCCAAGGCTGCGATTTCGCGAAGATGGTTCCCGGCTGCATGCCGCCGCCTGGCGCTGGCCCGACGTTGAAGCCGCCGCGCCAGTTATAGGCCGCGCGGAACGAGATCGGCCCGCGCTCGTAGATACCGACAAGGTTGTAAGACCATTTGGAGATATTCTGGAAGGCGCCTTCCACATAGGTCGCATTCACTTGCGCACCAAAACCGCTCCAGAACCCCGGCAGGAAGTCGAAGAACTGGGTATAGCCGAATTCCGCGCCGTCGATATGACCGGCCGGCGAGTTGATCGGCTGGCTCACCTGGTAAGTAATGCCGCCGATCACTTCGGGCGTGATCGTGCTGCCGATGTAACCGTCGACCGAACGGTAGAACGCCGCCAGGCTGACGACATTGGACGGGCCGAAATAGTATTCCAGCGACACGTCGCCATTGTCGGACTTCTCCGGCCCGAGGTTGGGATTTCCGCTGGCACCGGAACCCAGGAGCGTCGCCGTCGACGCCGAAAGGCTGAGGCCGGGGTTGAGCTGGGCAAAGGTCGGGCGGGTGACCGTGCGGCTGGCAGCCAGACGCAGGAAGAGATCGTCCCGCAACTCGAGCCGCAGGTTCATGCTGGGAAGCCAGTCGAGGCTGCTCTTCTTACTCTCCGTGGGCGAGTAGGTGAAGGTGAAGCCCGCGCCTGTGTTGGTGACGATCAGCGTGTTGCCTTTCATGTCGGCATCGGTATCGACGATCCTAAGGCCGAAATTGCCGTCCACAGGCAGAGAGCCGAGCTGAAATCCGAAATTGGCCTTGCCAAAGACCGCATAGCTCACCTCGCGATCGTCGAAGGATTGGGTCGGATCGGCCGGTGGCGGCGCGCCGGTGGGCGACTGCCCGAAATCGGTCCGCAGGAAGCCGATATTGTTGTTGAGCCAGTTCGGATCGGCGTCGACCCAATTGACGATGCCGAACTTGCCGTCGAACTGCCGGCCGCTGGTCAGGTGCCAGGCCGTTCCCGGAAGCGTCGGATTGTTGAGCGCCGTGAAGCAGGCATGCGACGCGATCGCCGCGGCGACGGCTGCGAATTGCGGGCTCGACGGATCGGCGAAGCCGCGGCAATCGAGACCACCAGCATTGTCGGCGCGGTTTTGTGCGTAACGGTTGGCGTAGCGAACGCCGAGATTAAAGGAGTGAAAGAACGAGCCCTCGTCCATCGTGAAGGCCGCATCGCCACGCCAGTCGAACTCGTTGCCGGACTGCCGGGTCCACTGATCGTAAAACTGACGCATGTGAAACTGCGACGGATCGGTGAGATCGACGCCGGTGACGCTCATAAAGGGCGTACCCGTGTTGTGGTAGTTGAAGTCGGCATAGTAGCCCGGAAGCCCGGGGCCGCTGCCCACCGCAGGCGGCCCTGGGGGGTAATATTCGGTGTCGAGGATGTAGCCGGTCTGCGAAAATTTGCTGTCCGTATAGTCGACCTCGGACGAGAGCGTCAGATTGTCCTGCGTCCAGCTCACTCCGCTGGCTGCCTGATAGGTGTCCGTCTTCGGCACGAAGGACTGGTTGCTGGTCAAGTCGTAGCAGCCGCCGTTGACCGTCTTGACCTCGCTGGTGCCGGGAAAAACCGTAGCGGTGGCGGGATTCGCGCAAAGCCACGGCAGCCCGACGAAGAAGTCGTTGCTGTTCGGATTGCGGTAGCGGGTATAGAAAACTTCCGCATAGGCTTCGACGTGGTCGTTCGGACGCCACTGCAGGGAGACGTCCGCCGCGGCGCGCTGGCGGTTGCCGGGAATCGATTGCGCGCCTTCGGTCAGGGGCAGGAAGGCGACGCCGCCGACGCCGGTCGAGCCGGGCACCGGCCCGATCGCCTGGGACGAGATGTAGTTGTCCAGGATCTCTTCCTTGTAGTGATCCTGCTTGACGGAGACATCGACCAACAGGCCGACTTCGCCGATCGAGGTATTCCAGCGATTGCTGAGAAGGATGCTGCCGCTCGGATCGAATTTGTTCGACAGCGAACTGTGCGTGCCCTGGATTCCGCCGGCGACCTCCAGACCGTCGAAATCGAACGGCCGGTGAAGCCGCACGTCGATCAGGCCGGCAATGCCGCCTTCGAGATCGTCGGCGCGGGAGGACTTTTCGACGTCGACGCGCGCCAGGAGCTCGGCGGGAATGTCCTGGAGCGTTATGAAGCGCCCCGTCGAGGTGAAGATCTCGCGGCCGTTCAGCAGCGTCGCGATGTCGGGCAGGCCGCGGATCAGCAACTGGTTGGCTTCCGCGGCGTTGCGGCTTACCTGAACGCCGGTGACGTGCTGCAGCGCCTCGATGACGTTGTTGTCCGGCAACTTGCCGATGTCCTCGGCGACGACCGAATCCCCGATCTGGTCGGCATTCTTCTTGGTGTCGATCGCCGATTTCAAACTGGCGCGAACGCCGGTCACGATGACGGTCTCGATCTGGTTCGATTGATCCGTTGCCGTGGCGGTTGCCGCCCAGGACGGGTTCGCCGCGAAAGAAACGATGATGGCCGTCGAGCAGGCCAATGCCGTACGCAAATTCATGATTCCCCTCCTGCGCGAACGTCGTCGCGAGCGCGCGACGTCCTTTTGTATAACTCAGACAATATGCGAGTCCGAAAACGCCGACAAGGTTGCCGCACGCCTTTTGTCTGAGTTTTTTTCCGGGGGCCAAAAGTGTGCCCTGCCCGCAACGGTGGGGCCGATTGGACAATTGTTTCAACGGCCTATAAATGAGCGCTGGGTCAACAGGCATCATTGATAGAGATGAACGTACGGTCGCGCACCCCAGGGGCGCCGGGCAAATCGCTACGCTTGCACGGTACGATAGCGCGCGAACTCGGTATTGCGATCGTGTCCGGCCGCTATAAGCCGGGCGATCTCCTGGTGGGCGAAATCGCATCCAGCGAGAAGCTCGAGGTTTCCCGCACCGCCTATCGCGAGGCCGTGCGCATCCTGGCGGCGAAAGGCCTGGTCGACGCCCGTCCCAAGGTCGGAACGCGCATCAATCCCCAGACGAAATGGAACCTTCTGGACCCCGACGTGCTCGACTGGACGTTCGATACCGAGCCCGATCTTAATCTGCTGAACAGCCTGTTCGAGCTTCGCAACGTGGTGGAATCGGCCGCGGCGGGCCTGGCCGCCCAGCGGCGGTCCGCGGCGCATCTCAAAGCCATGCGCGCGGCGCTCGAGGGCATGGCGAAACACACGCTTGCGACCGAGGTCGGACGCCAGGCCGATCTCGACTTCCATGCCACGCTGCTGGACGCCACGAACAACCCCTTCATCATCTCGTTGACCAACGGCGTCAGCGCCGCGATCAGCACGACGACGATGTTCAAGCAGCGCAAGCGGCCCCTGCGGCGCGACCCGCTGCCCGATCATTTGCGGGTCTTCGAGGCCATCGCCGAAAAGGATCCCGGCAAGGCGCAGCAGGCGATGACCGAGCTCATCGAGCTGGCGCGCCTGGATACGCCGATTTCCGGCAGCGCGAGCCGGCGCCGCGCCGGGTAGGCGTGCAGCAGCCAAAATTTGGGCTGACATATTGTCTGAGTTATCCTAGGGTCCGGCGTCTCTTCGCAAAGGACCATCGGCCGCCCATGCCCGTTACCGGCCAGAATTTAGTCGGCTTCGATCGGCTTCGCGCGCTACAGGAATTCCGCGCGGTGGATGCCGCCTCGGGCGACGCGATCGATCCGCCCTTCAGCATTGCCGCCACGGCAGAGGTCGAACGGGCCTGCGCCATGGCCGACGCGGCGTTCGATACCTACCGTCAGGTGGACCTTGGGGTGCGGGCGCGGTTTCTCGATCTTTGCGGCGACAATCTCATGGCGCTGGGTGACGAACTGCTCGATCGCGCGGTGCGCGAGACCGCCCTGCCGCGTGCCCGGCTGGAAGGCGAGCGCGCGCGCGCTGTTGGACAGCTTCGCATGTTCGCCGATCTCGTCCGGCAGGGTGACTGGCTGGGCCTGAGGATCGATCCGGCGCAACCCAAGCGAAAGCCCTTGCCGCGTGCCGACCTGCGGCAGCGCAAGATTCCACTGGGACCCGTTGCCGTCTTCGGCGCGAGCAATTTTCCTCTCGCGTTCTCGGCGGCGGGCGGCGACACCGCGTCCGCGCTTGCCGCCGGCTGTCCGGTCATCGTCAAGGCGCATCCGGCGCATCCCGGCACGTCGGAGCTGGCGGCCGGCGCAATCGCCCGGGCTGCAAACGCCTGCGGCTTGCCTGACGGCGTATTCTCTCATCTCGCCGGCCCCTCGAACGAGCTTGGTGCCGCGCTGGTCTCGGATCGCCGCATCAAGGCGGTAGGCTTCACCGGATCGCGCGCCGGCGGCCTGGCACTCATGAAACTCGCCGCCGCACGCGCCGAGCCGATACCGGTCTATGCCGAGATGAGCAGCGTCAATCCCGTGATTCTCTTTCAGGGAGCCCTGAAAGCCCATGCCGAGGCGATTGCCGCCGGCTTCGTCACATCGCTGACGATGGGCGTGGGACAGTTCTGCACCAATCCGGGACTGGTGCTTGTCGTCGACAGCCCGGACCTGGACCGGTTCGTGGCGGCGGCAACCGAGGCGCTGGCGATATCGGCGGCCGGCGCCATGCTGACGCGCGCGATCTGCACCAGCTACCAGGCCGGCGTCGGCCGCCTGAAAAAACATGCCGGCGTCGCGCACATCGCAGCCGGAGCCGCCTGCGACGGCAAGAACCTGGCGGCCGGCGCGCTGTTCCAGACCAGCGCGCGCGATTTCCTCGCCAACCGCGCGCTCGGCGAGGAGGTATTCGGGCCCGCGTCGCTGATCGTGCGCTGCCGCGATGCCGCCGAGCTGACCAGTGTCGTCGCGCAGCTCGATGGACAATTGACCGCCACGCTGCATGTCGAACCGCCGGATCATGCGCTGGCGTCGCGCCTGCTGCCATTGCTGGAACGCAAGGCGGGACGCATTCTGATCAACGGCTGGCCGACCGGCGTCGAGGTCTCGCCGGCGATGGTGCATGGCGGGCCGTTCCCGGCGACTTCGGATTCGCGCAGCAGCTCGGTCGGCACGCTCGCCATCGAGCGCTTCCTGCGTCCGGTCTGCTATCAGGATTTCCCCGAAGTGCTGCTGCCGCCGGAACTGCGGCGCGATGACAAGACGGCATTCCGCCGGATGGTCGACGGAAGATACTGAACGAAGGTTTGCGACATGCGACTGGTGCAAATGCTGGATGCCGACGGCGAGCGCATGGTCGTCGCCGCCGATGGTGCGATCGCCCGGCGCGTGACTGGCACCGGCAGCACCTATGCGCTTGCCCGCACGGCGATCGAAAAAGGCAGCCGCCTGGCGGACGTCATCGCCGAAGCGGGGTACGGCGAAGAGGTGGACCTGGACGCGGCGCTGGCGGCGGGTCGCATCCTGGCGCCGATCGATCACGCCGACGCGGCGCACGTCTTCCTCACCGGCACGGGGCTGACGCATCTGGGCTCGGCGGACGCGCGCGACCGGATGCACGCCAAGGCGCAATCCGCCGACGCGACGGATTCGATGAAGATGTTCCTCATGGGACTGGAAGGCGGCAAGCCCGCCGGCGGCGCGACCGGCGTGCAGCCGGAATGGTTCTACAAGGGCGACGGGCGCAGCATCGTCGCGCCGGAAAAGCCGCTGCCGTCGCCGGACTTCGCGCTCGACGGCGGCGAGGAGCCGGAACTGGCCGGCATCTATGTCATCGGCGCGGATGGAACGCCGTTCCGGCTAGGCTTCGCGCTGGCCAACGAGTTCTCCGACCACGTCACGGAGCGCATGAACTATCTCTATCTCGCGCACTCCAAGCTGCGGCCCGCGGCGCTCGGCCCGGAGCTGCTCGTCGGCGAGCCGCCGGCCGATATCCGCGGCACCGCGAAGATCACGCGCGGCGGCAAGACGATCTGGGAGAAGCCGTTCCTGACGGGCGAAGCGAACATGTCGCATCATCTGCGCAATCTGGAACACCATCATTTCAAATATGCACTGTTCCGGCGGCCGGGCGACATCCACGTGCATTTCTTCGGAACGGCCACACTGTCCTTCAGCGAAGGCGTAAAGGCTGAGGCGGGCGACGTGTTCGAGATCTCGGCTGCACCCTTCGCGCTGCCACTGCGCAATCCGCTTGCGATCGTGCCGGCGCCAGCGAGCCAGGTGCGCAGCCTGTGAACCGACGCGCGCCAAGACAAGGGGAAACAAAATCGTGAAACCGACCCGCATCGGCATCGTCGGCATCGGCAAGATCGCGCGTGACCAGCATATCCCAGCCATCGTCGGCAACGACGCCTTCACGCTGGCGGCGGTGGCGAGCCGGCACGGCACGGTCGACGGTGTGCCGAACTTTCCGACCATCGAGGCCATGCTCGAAGGCTGCGGCGACATCGACGCGGTGGCGATCTGCACGCCGCCGCAGGTGCACTACGCCGCGACAAAGCTCGCGCTCGAAAGCGGCAAGCATGTTCTGCTGGAGAAGCCGCCCTGCACGTCGCTGCTGCAGCTGGACAACCTTGCGCGACTGGCGGCGCAGGCGAAGCGCACGCTCTACCAGACCTGGCATTCGCGCCATGCCCATGGCGTGGCGCCCGCCCGACAGCTGCTGCGGCAGCGCAAGCTGCGCGGCATACAAGTGATATGGAAGGAAAACGTGCGCCAATGGCATCCGGGCCAGACCTGGATCTGGCAGGCCGGCGGCTTCGGCGTGCTCGATCCGGGCATTAATGCGTTGTCGATTCTCACTGAAATCGTGGCGGAGCCGTTCTATCCGCGCGCCGCGCGTCTGTTTGTCCCCTCGAACTGCGACGCACCCATCGCCGCCGATCTCGAATTCGTCACCGACAGCGGCGTGGAAATCTCCGCAGCCTTCGATTTTCGCCACACCGGCGTGCAGACCTGGGACATCGACATCGATACCGAGGAAGGCGCCATGAAGCTTTCGGCGGGCGGCGGCATCCTGACCATCGGCGACGACGAGGTGCCGCGCGACCCAGGCGCGCTCAACAACGAGTACCAAGCGATCTATCGCGATTTCGCAGGCTTGATCGCGCGCGGCGCGTCTGAGGTCGACGCCCGGCCCCTCAAGCTCGTCGCCGACATATTTCTGAACGCGAAGCACATCACGGTGGAACCCTTCGAGGATTGAATGGCGGCAGCGGAAGGTCGCGCCGGAGCAGAGCAGTTTCGGATTGGCTTGAATCAGAAAGAGCTGTCATGGCCCGCGACTGCGGGCCACCCAGGTGGGCGTAGAGCGTGGTGAGGAAACTTGTGAACGGCTCCAACTTCGACGGCCATGCGGTGTCAACTGGGTGGCCCGCGACTGCGGGCCATGACAACGTTTTGGTGCGTAGACGGAAACCAAAGCGACTCTAGAGCGGGAGGAATGCATGAACGCCACGCGCGGCGCCGTATTCAACGGCGAGGACTGGCTCGTCGTCGCGGTGTTCGTCGCCGCGATGATCGCCGTCGTGCTCTATGCGATGCGCGCCAAGGCGCGAAGCGGCGAGGACTATTTTCTGTCGGGCCGCGACAGCAATTGGCTGCAGATCGGTACCTCGATCTTCTCGTCCAATATCGGCTCGGAGCACCTCGTCGGCCTCGCCGGCGCCGGCTTCGCCACCGGCATGGCGATGGCGCATTGGGAAATCCAGTCCTGGCTGATCCTGGTGCTCGGCTGGGTGTTCGTGCCGCTCTACAGCCGGATGAAGGTCTTCACCATGCCCGAGTTCCTGGAGCTGCGCTTCAGCCAGGGTTCGCGCAACGTCCTTAGCTTCCTGACCATCGTCAGTCTCGTCCTGACCAAGATCGCGGTGACGATCTATGCCGGCGACGTCGTCATCCGCACGCTGCTGGGAATCGACAGCGTCGGCATCTTCGGCATGCGGATCGACATCTTCTGGGTGATCGCGCTGGGGCTCGCCTTCACCACGGGACTTTACACGGTGCTCGGCGGCCTCAGGGTCATCATGTACACCGCCGTGCTGCAGGCGCCGGTTCTTATTCTCGGATCGGTCTGCATTCTCTATACGGGTTTGAGCGCGCTGGGGCACGGCGACCTCATCGCCGGGTGGCACGCGACGGTTGCGGCGGCGGGCACGAACATCCATCTCATCCGTCCGCTCGGCGATCCGGAATGGTCGTGGGCGGCAGTGATCCCCGGTTCGGCGATCATCGGCTTCTGGTACTGGTGCACCGACCAGTACATCGTGCAGCGCGTCCTCGCCGGCAAGAACCAGCAGCAATCGCGCCGCGGCTCGATCCTCGCCGCGTTCCTCAAGCTGACGCCGGTTTTCATCTTCCTGGTGCCGGGCATGATCGCCTTTGCGCTGACCAAGAGCCCGGGCAGCGGCTTCACCACCAGCGGCGATGCGGCCTATACCTCGCTCGTCGCGCAGATATTGCCGCACGGCCTGCGCGGCATGGTGGCCTGCTCGATGATCGTGGCGCTGATGGCGTCGCTGGCGTCGAAGTTCAACGCCTCCGCGACGCTGTTCACGATGGATTTCTTCCGCGAATGGTATCCCGACGCCTCGGGCCGCACCGAAGTCCTGGTCGGGCGGATCGCCACCGCCGTGATCGTCGTGCTTGGCATTTTCTGGGTGCTGGTGATCAAGAGCCTGCATTCGGATCTCTACGTCTATCTGCAGAGCGTGCAGGGCTATCTCTCGCCCGCCATCGCCGTGCTCTTTCTGTTGGGCGTGTTCTGGACGCGCGCGACGGCGCCGGCGGCGCTGTGGGCGTTCGTCGTCGGCGTTGCGGGCGGCTTTGCCCGGCTGGCGGCCGATCTCGTCATGCGCGACGACGGCGCCGCGGTGGCGGCGCTCAAGCAGAAGCTGTTCCACCATGCCATCACACAGGCGCAATACGCCGCCGCCATCGCGCCGATCCGGGCGGTGCATGGCTGGATTTTCGATTTCTGGAGCATCAACTGGCTTTATTACACGCAGATCCTGCTGGTCGTGACCGCAGGCCTGATGATCGCGATCAGCCTGCTGACGCGCGCGCCGGACGCCGGCACACGCCGCTTCACCTGGTATGGCGCGACGCCCGAAGAGAAGGCCGCGACGCGCGCCAGCTGGAACGGCTGGGATGTGGCGCTGAGCTTCGTCGTGCTGGCGGCGGTGGCGGCGTTCTACGTTGCCTTCTGGTGAGCGGTCAGCCCGACACCGGCTGGTACAGCCGCGTGGTCTCGCCGCCAATCGCGAAATAAGGCTTGAACGTCTGCGCCCCGTCCGCCGTGACGACGCGCCAATCGGACGCGCGCGCCGCGACCTGACGCACGGCGGTCAAATCGCGGCGCTTCAGCGGCAGGAAGCGGTTGCCCACCGCGAACAACGCGAGTGGCCCCTGCATCACGGCAAGCAGATCGGGATGCTTGTCGTCCACCGCCTCCAGCCGCAGCGTCCGGTCGAGGGTGAGCTCGATCCTGTCGCCATCGTGCCAGGTCCGCCGGATTTCGTGGAACCTGCCCGGCACGACCGGCTCGCCGATGCGCCGGCCGTTGACGGCGATCGTCGTACCTGTCCCCGCCCAGGCGGGAATGCGCAAGGCGACCGAGAACGTTTCGGCCGTGGCCGTGCCGACGGTGAGCGTGACGCCGGCATCGAGCGGATAAGAGGTTGTCTGTTCGAGCGTGATCGCGCGACCATTTTGTTGCCAGGTCAGGCGCGACGGCACGTACAGGTTCACGTAGATCCCACGCGCGCCGGTGCAGTAGGCGCTGATGCCGTAGTCGGCCACGATCTGGCCCAGCGTACCGGAGCAGCACGGACAGCGGTATTCGAAATAAGTCTTCGCGCCATTGCCGTTGTAGTCGGCATAGTAAAAGGCCGTGCCGTCGGGCTTCATCGGCAACGCGCCGAGCACGGTGTTGTAGAGAACGCGCTCCATGCTGTCGCCGTAACGGCTGTCGCCGGTCTCGCACATCAGGTAGCGCGCGATCTTGAAATGGCCGTAGGCGCCGCAAGGTGTCTCGAAACTCGCATGCGTCGTACCCAGCGAGTCGCCCAAGGCGCCGGAACCGGGCACGACGAAGCCTTCGTTCGGCCCCCAGCCGCCGGTGGCGAAGCTCTGCGCCAGGACGAAGTCGAAGCCGTTCTTCGCTGCCGCCAGATGCTTAACTTCGCCGTCGACCAGCCAGGCCTGCATCGCCGAACTGAGCGCGTTGACGTGGCTATAGGCGTGCCGCCCGGACAGGACATTCTTGCCGCGCGCCAACGGATCGAAGTAATCCTCGTCGAGCAGATAGCGCGCCGCCATTGTACGATAGCGATCCCCGGCCCCGCGCCGCCAGGCGAGATAGAGGTTTTCCGGCAGGGTGTAGGACTCGTCCCAGGTATGGGCAACGTTCGGATGCGGCCGCGCCGCCATTTGCGGCCGCGTCAGCGCCTTTTCGGGCAGATGCGGCAATGCCGCATCGGTGGCGCGGTTCAGCACCGCGAGCGCCGTCTCGTCGCCCGCGAAGGCATGGGCGTCGATCAGGCCGATATTGATCTTGTCGAAGGTGTAGGCCGGCAGCGTGTAACCATCGTAAAAGCGCGACGTGATGGTTTGCGCGAAGCCGGCGACCAGCCGGTGCACTTTTTGCCGCGTCGCGTCGTCGCCGGTGACGGCATGGGCGCGCGCCAGCCCTGACACATATTGCCCGAAGCTGTGGCCCGGGATGAAGCCGTGCATATCGGCCGGCGGATTAAAGGCCGGCGATGCATTGTACCAGCCGCCTAAGTCTTCGCCCGGCGCCGGCAGTCCGGCGGCGGCGCGGAACGGCTTCAGCAGCGCATCCTCGTCCAGCGCCAGCAATGTCGCGTGCTGGGCGCGGAATTGCGCGCGCAGCGGCCCGTCAGACAAAGTGACATCGGTGTACCGCGCCGGCGCCAGTCTCGAAGGCCGCGCCGGCACATCGTCCGCAGTGGCACCGGCCGGCAATGCCGCACCCGCGGCGGCGGCGCCGGCCAGCCGCAAAACCGATCGCCGCGAGAGCGCCATGCGCATTGCCTTTCTTTTGTCTGACATTTAGCCTGCCACGATCGCAGGCCGCTTTCAACGCAACGCGGTGCCAATCGTGCTGACGCCCATCGACATCGTCCCCGTGCAAAACACGCTTGGCGAAGGCATCGTGTGGGATGGACGGCGGGCCTGGTGGACGGACATTCAAGAGAAGCGCTTATTCCGCTACGATCCGGCGAAGCGCGCGCTGGAGACATTCGACCTTCCCGAACGGTTGGGATCGTTCGGCCTGACCGAGGGCGACGAGCGGATCGTGACGGCGTTCGAATCCGGCTTCGCATTCTACCAACCGCATGACGGCGCGCTCGCATGGATCGCCCGGCCGCCGCACGACGCTGCGAAGGTGCGCTTCAATGACGGCCGCGTCGACCGTCAGGGACGCTTCTGGGCCGGCAGCATGGTCGAAGGCGGCGGCGCCCCGAGCGGCAAGCTGTATCGCCTGGACGCAGACGGCCGCTACGAAATCTGCGTCACGAAGGTCGCGATTTCCAACAGCCTGTGCTTCAGCCCTGACGGGCACGTCCTGTATTTCGCCGACACGCCCCGGCGGCAAATTTGGCGTTACCGGCTGGACCCGGTCAGCGGTGCGCTGTCCGAGCGCTCGGTGTTCGCCGAGACGCCGCCCGGCGCTTTTCCCGACGGCGCGAATGTCGACAGCGAAGGCTGTGTGTGGAGTGCGCATTGGGGCGCGGGTCAGATCGTGCGGTACGATCCGCGAGGCCGGATCGAACGGACCATTGCACTGCCTGTGACCCAGCCAACCTGCGTCGCGTTCGGAGGCGATAAGCTCGACCACCTGTTCGTCACCACGGCACGCGAAAATCTCGACAAGGCTGCCATCAAGCAGCAGCCCTTGGCGGGCGCCCTGTTCGTCTTCGCCGTCGGCGTGGCGGGCTTGCCCGAGCCCCGCTTTCGTCCAAGGCCAGGCACCGCGTGAATTGCGCGCGACCTTGCCCAGTGGACCGCGGATATATGTGCTGAATCGAACCTGTGACCCCTCCCGTGTCAAAGTTTTCCGTTGCAGCCGCTTCAATGGGTTAGCGACCGCAAATTTCTCGTTTTTGTGGTTTTTTCGCGCTATCGCCTTACAGCTGTAAGGAGCGAACGGGCGTGTCAGAAGGCCTTGTAAGGCAGGCACTCAGTCAAGGCTTCCAATCCTGTCGATGTCCTTCTGCTCCAAAGCCGCGCGCAAAAATCCACGTTGGAACATCTGCCGCAGCGTCGGAAATGATTTAACGATCAGTTCCTTCAAGTCTTTGTTGTCCGAGGCTCCCAGCGTTTTTGCGAGTTGGGTCGCCACGCTCTTTCGCTCTGCGACTCGAAGGAACATTGGAACGTGTTCAAGATACGGGAAACACCAAGGTCGCCAGTGTTGGCCGTTGTTTGGCGAAAGGGCGCCCCATGTCCTGAGATAGAGAAGATAGTCGGCTTCTACGAAATCATCGAATGAGACGGCGGTCGCCGGCGCCCCTTTGGTATGCCGCGCCTGGATCAGGTCTGCTTGGAATGAAAGACGGCCTTTCTGTTCTCCATAACCCCAGAGCATCGGTGGGTAATCAGATAGCCGATCCCACATCACAGAACCCGGCCCTTCACTTCGTCGGACATACTTGACTGGTATCGGCTCACCCAGAAGATGTTGAAGGAGTGTCCATCGCCCTTCGCGCACTAGAACCGCGACGAGGCCTGTGAACATCTCGTAACCCAAGAATTTGAAATAGTCGAAATCGGCGTTGTTGTACTGGCCGGAGAAGTTTCGCGGCAAGTCGTACCGTTCTAAGACCGCGCCGAACCATCGATATATCTCAAGAGCCGCATCTTGATCTGACATCACAGCGACGGTCTCCGACAGCCGCGCAACATCGGCAACCGCCTCTTGTGACTCATTAAGGGCCTTCAAGAGGTCATCGATGGTGCCGCCAACGCGCGGCATCTTCGGCTGTTTCGCATCCAGTCGCGCGAGAATGTCCCCCAGCGCGCGTCGGAGCAGTAGAATGCGTTTAGGTTCGGCATTCTCGATTGCAACCAAAGCTGGCCCAACCAAGCTAGGCTCCGCCTCCTCCTCTCCCGTCGCGAGCGCAGTCCTGAGCGCAGCTTCGAGCTTTCCTGCGAGGGCTTTCCTGCCCGTCGCCCTATCCGCATTCTTCTCAGGCTCATTGTACGCAATGATCCGCCGCATCTTGAGATCGAAAGGAAGATCGGAAATCTTGCCATACGCCTCGTTGAACACCATGAGGACCTTGTCGGGACCCCGTGCCCTCAGGGCGTAACCAAGTTCGATCATGACGTTGGGGTTCGGAGTCGGCCGTCCCTTACGCGGCTTCGCGATAATTGAGACATCGGCAACGAATACATCGGCTGTTGCGATCTTTGCGAAGATTGTCGCGGATATGTCAGGTGATCCCGAAACGCCCTGAGTATCGCGGTCGATCACAGGCTCGATCTCAACGGATTTGTCTGCTGCGATCTGGCCCGCCGCAATCTCAAGCGACTGCTGAATGAAGCCACGATTAGTGGCGTTCGGAAGATCGGATTGCCACGAGTAGAAGACGACCCGTTTCATTTGCCTACGTCCAACCTCATGCCTGTCTGGAGAACCATGATCCGCCGGATCGAGCCAAGCGCGCGATTCTCGCCGAAAGCGGTCGCAAGTGGCGACTTAGGTAGTGCCCTCCTGCCGCCTTTCAGCTGTAAGGCAGGTAGTGCCCGCTCACGCCTTACAAGCTGGCTAAGTCATTGAAAGGCTGGTGGGCGCGACAGGGATCGAACCTGTGACCCCTACCATGTCAAGGTAGTGCTCTCCCGCTGAGCTACGCGCCCGTGCCAGTGACGGCGGGCGGTCTCTATAGCCTTGGGCCTGGGGGCGGGCAAGCGACCCCGTCGGCCGGCCCTACGCGCGCATGGTGGGCCTCAAGACGGGCAAAAAAATCCCGCGGCGTTTCGGACGCCGCGGGGGAATGGGACGGCGGCCAGGCCGCCCTCGAACGGTTTAGCGCCGCGCCAGTTTCAGATCGAATTTGACGGCGGCCTGGGTCTGGCTCGGCATCGGGACGCCGCCCTGAAGCGCCGGCTTGTACTTCCAATGCGCCACCACCCAGGTGACGGCCGCCGAATCGAGTTCCGGAAAGCCGCTCGACTGCACGACGTTCGCCGACATCACATCGCCTTGCGCCGATATGGCCAGTTGGAGCAGCACCGTGCCCTGATGCGATTGCGCCCGTGCCTCGACCGGATAGGGCGGCGTCGAGTGCGTGCCGGCGAGACCCGAAGCGCCGCTGTCGACCGGCGGCGGTGTGTTGGGCGGCGCCACAATGGTCGCGATCGGCGGCGGATCGGTCCGGGCGATGTCGATGACGGGCGGAACGACGACGACCTGCGGTATGACCTCGGTCGGCTTGACCAGCGTCGGCGGTGGCGGCACCAGCACCTGTTTGGGCGGCGCGGCGGTCTCGATGATCGGTACCTGGATGATGTGCTCGATCTGAATCAGCGCCGTCGTGGCCATTCCGTTGATCAGAGCGTAGATCGCCGCGACATGCAGCAACCCCACACCGGCGATCGTCAGCGCGCGACGCGGCGTCATTCCGGTCGCGCCGATGCCGGTCATCTCGTTTTTTTGCAGCAGCATTTGCCTCTCCCCATTTTCGCCGGGGCATGAGCGCCGACCGGCGGCCCCGGCAGGAGTCGTCTCGGACCCCGCCGGACCCATATAGGGATAACGCTCAAATCCGGCGCTGCGCGGGCGTGAATGTGGCGGCGCCGCCGCATTGACCACGTAAATATTCGCCGCGGGCGCGGGAACGATCGGGAGGTTGGCGAAACAGGGGCCGCGCGTTCAGGCCGCGATCATCCGGTCCACTTCGGCGACGATCTCGCGCAGGTGGAAGGGCTTGGAGAGCACCTTGGCCTGTTTGGGCGCATTCGAAGACGGGTGCAGCGCCACCGCCGCGAAGCCGGTGATGAACATGATCTTGAGCGCGTTGTTCAGTTCGGCGGCGCGCTTGGCCAGTTCGATGCCGTCCATGCCGGGCATGACGATGTCGGTCACCAGCAGGTCGAAGCGGAAGCCCTTCAGACATTCGAAAGCGTCGCCGCCGTCGCCGAAATCGGTGACTTCGTGGCCGGCCTTGACCAGCGCCTGCGCCAGGAACTTGCGCAAGCTCTCATCGTCTTCCGCCAAAAGGATATGCGCCATGGGCCCGCTCTCGACTCGCAATAGACCGTATATTCCTTAAGCCGTAAACGCCGGTTAACGAGAAGCTTCCCGCGGCGGCGGCGAGCGGGCCTTCTGCCGCTTGATCGCGGCGGCGGCTTAGTGGTCCACTGGCGGCCCAGAAGACGAATCGGGCGGACATGGTCCAATCAGGCACAGAGGCGCCGAGGGGCGAGGAGGAGGCGACGGAACCCAGCCTGGCCGCGCTGTTTGCCGAGCCTTTCCGCATCCTGCGACCGTTCCGGCAGACCGTACCCTTCGTCTTCGCTTCACCCCATTCGGGCCGCTTCTACCCGGCCAGTTTCGTCGCCATGAGCCGCCTGAACGCGACCTCCCTGCGCCGTTCGGAAGACGCCTTTGTCGACGAGCTGTTCTGCGGCGCCGTGGCGCTGGGGGCGCCGATGATCGCAGCCCGCTTCCCGCGCGCCTTCCTGGACGCCAACCGGGCGCCGGCCGAGATCGACAGCGCGATGTTCGACGGCGCTCTGCCGGTGGCGGTGGATTCGCCGAGCCCGCGCGTGACGGCGGGGCTGGGCGTCATTCCGCGCATCGTGCGCGACGGCGCGGAGATCTATCGCGGCAAGCTCTTGCCGCATGAGGCGGAAGAGCGCCTGGCGAAACTCTATCGTCCGTATCACGCGGCCCTGGCCCAGCTGGTCGAGGAAACACGGGCACGCTTCGGCGTCGCGGTGGTGATCGATTGCCATTCGATGCCGTCGGCAGCGGCCATTCCCGACATCGTATTGGGCGACCGCTACGGCATGGCGGCGGCCCCCTCGGTGACGCGCGCCGCCGAACTTGCCTTCGAGGCGCAGGGCTTCAGCCACGCCCGCAACGTACCCTATGCCGGCGGCTACACGACGCATCTGCACGGCCGCCGCGAGCGCGATGTGCATGCGCTGCAGGTGGAGATCAATCGGGCGCTCTATCTGGACGAGGAGCGCATCTCCCGAGGGCCAACCTTCGAAGTCGTCCATGCCAGGCTGACCGACGCGCTGACCCGGCTGGTCGCCATCGAGCCGGCAGCGTTGGCCCGCCATCGGCGGCACAATCTGGCGGCCGAGTAATTTTCCCAAAAAGTCCAAGAAAAAAGGCCGCTCCGGAAAGGAGCGGCCAAGTTCAGGGAGGAAACGCCCAGGAAGGGCGGGCGGCATGACAAACGGGAGGTCGATCATGCCGCGCTGCAACAATATGGACTCACGATAGGGTTGACGCAAGTCCAAAATATCGGCATTTCGTCGCAAAAATCCAGTATTTCAGCGCCATTTCGCCTCCTTTCTCGGCAGCTTCTCCCCCAGAAGGTGAAATGGTGCGATGCAAAATTCGCGCTTCGAAAAGCCAGAATTCCTTAACGAATCCCTAACGGGTCACATTCCTGTCGTTGCGCCGCAATAAAAGATTCGCGTCCTAGCGATAGGCATGCGCCCAGAAAGCGGGCGCCGATTCGCGCCCACCTTTTAGGACCGCGACGCATGGCCCGCATCGCCTGGCTGGTTCCGCCGCCGTCCCTGGTCTCGCGGGCCCCACGGCCGCCCTCTGGGCCGGCGCAGGGCCGCCCGCAGCGCTCCCACCGCACCATCTTCATCTCGGACGTCCATTTGGGCACGCGGGGCTGCAAGGCCGAGTTTCTGGCCGACTTCCTGGCCCGCAATTCCTGCGAGACACTCTACCTGGTCGGCGACATCGTCGACGGCTGGCAGCTCAAACGCCGCTGGTTCTGGCCCGAAGCCCATGGCCGGGTCGTCCACGAGATCCTGCGCAAGGTGGACGACGGCACAAGGGTGGTCTTCGTGCCGGGCAATCACGACGAATTCCTGCGGCCCTTCTGCGGCCGGAATTATGCCGGCGTCGAGGTCCTGCGCGAGGCGGTGCACCAGACCGCCGACGGCCGGCGCCTGCTGGTCATCCATGGCGACCAGTTCGACGGCGTCATCAACTTCGCCAGATGGCTCGCCCATCTGGGGGCCTGGGCCTATGACAAGGCGCTGGCCGCCAACGAGATGCTGCACGCGGCGCGCCGGGCGGCCGGCCTGCCCTACTGGTCGCTGTCGAACTGGCTGAAGCACGCGGTCAAGGACGCCTGCGAATATGTCTGCCGCTTCGAAGAGGTGGTGGCGCATGCCGCCCGGAGCCGCGGCCTGGACGGTGTCGTCTGCGGCCACATCCATCAGGCCCAGATCCGCATGATTGGAGACGTCCTTTATCTGAATGATGGAGACTGGGTTGAAAGCTGCACGGCCCTTGTCGAAGATGCCCGCGGACATCTGGAGATCGTCCGTTGGGCCGCTCCTCTTTCAACGCCAGCCTACGACATCGGCCAAGCCGCGCCTGTACCCGCGTAGGGTTCGCCGCGTGACGGCTGGCGGCCTGATGCCGGCCGCTTTCCCGTGCCCGGACAAGAATCCAGCACGGATCCAAACAATCGACGATGGGCAGAATGAGTTAGTTTGTTGGTTTTCGCCGACGCCCAAGTGTGACCAACGGGTTCCCGATGAGCTTACCCACTCCCCAAAGAGTTTCCCACTCCATCAATTCTTCACCAAGGCGCTTATTCACGTCAGATTCAATCAGTCGAATTCTCAATACAACGCGCCTGTAGTCACGATCAATAGCCCATACAAGTGTGGAAAATAACACGGTCACAGCACCAAACAGGAATAGAATTGTTGTTCTGTCTAGGTTGGCCGCGAACGCGGCGGTTAAACCAATGAGGACGGCCGCATATGCACCAATGACTTGAAAAACCAGATTATTTCGATTTAAGAGTTCATCCCGAAGTGCGTCGTATTCGTGAAGCAATACCGATATTTTCAGTTGTAATTTTTCGTCGGCATCGGTCATTGTTGGAATCCTCCGATTCCTATACTACTCTTAACATATCACCAATCTTCCATAGGCAGTCAGTGATTTGCCTGCCGCGTCAAGCGGACCGGCCAATCGACAAATCGGACCGAGATCGAAGGGGCCGACTACCAGATTGGGTTGAAAACCGCGTCTTCCTTGTTAAAGATGCCCGCGGACATCTGGGGTTCGTTCGTTGGAGCACCCGTCTTTCAACGCCAGAATGCGACAACGGACAAGTGGCGCCTGTACCCGCGTAAGGTTCGCTACGTGAGCGCCAATGGCCTGATACACGCCAGAGAAATTCGGGAGTCCGGGCAGAAACACATCAAGGTCCTGATCGTTACCGACGCTTGGCACCCGCAGCTTAACGGCGTCGTGACGACGCTTGAAGCGCTGGGACGCGAGCTTCGCGCACTCGGCCATGACGTTCGCTATGCGACGCCCGAAGGCCGCTTCACGTTGCCGCTGCCGACCTATCCCGACATCCGCCTGGCGTTTTTTCCGCGCCCGGGCCTCGAAAAACTGTTCCGCGAATTCGCGCCCGATGCGGTGCATATCGCCACCGAGGGCACGATGGGCCTTTCTGCCCGCGCCATCTGCCTCAAAAACGGCATCCAATTCACCACTGCGTACCACACGCGTTATCCAGAATATGTACATGTTCGCTTTCCCTTTGTACCCGAAGGGCTGGTTTGGAGCCTAGAGCGCTGGTTCCATCGCGGCGCAATTGCCACGATGGCCCGCACGCCATCAATGAAGCGCGAACTGGAAACCCACGGCTTTCACAATGTGCGGCTTTGGGAAGGCGGCGTGGATGTCGATGTCTTCCGGCCAATAGAGGATGCAGAACTGCCGTATCCCCGACCGATCTTTCTGTATATCGGCCGGGTCGCAATCGAAAAAAATGTTGAAGCTTTTCTCAAACTCGACTTGCCCGGCACGAAGGTAGTCGTCGGACCTGGTCCAGAACGCGGCGCAATGGCGAGAAAATATCCTAACGCCAAAATCTTGGGGCCCAAATGGGGCGAGGACCTGGTCAGGATGTATGCCGGCGCAGACGTGAACGTATTCCCCAGCCTGACCGAGACCTTTGGCCTGGTCATGCTAGAGGCGCTGGCCTGCGGCACCCCGGTGGCGGCATTTCCGCATGAGGTGCCCAAGGATGTGGTCGGCAACTGCCCCGCGGCAGCCCTGGACGCCGATCTGGGGGCGGCCTGCCGCCGGGCGCTGACCCTTTCCCGGACGGCGGCCCGAAGCTTTGCCCTGGAACGGTCGATCCGCGCCTCGACCCTGCAGTTCCTGGGCAATCTGGTGGTCGAACAGCCGCATCAGGGCTGATTTATCGAATGGCCGACCTGGGCTAGAACAGCAGCGATTTAGCGAGCGCGCGTCCCCCATCCCCATGTCCGCAGACAGTGTCGACTCGCGTGCGCTCCGCTTAAGCCTCCAGGAATGGCTGTTCCTGGGCGCGACCATGGTTTTCTGGGGCGTCTACGTCCTGTGGCTGGGCAAGGACACGTCCTGGGATTTCCGCAACTATCATTGGTACATCCCCTACGCCTTCCTGAACGGGCGCGAAGGCATCGACATGCTGGTGGCGCACCAGGCCACCTACTACAACCCGTTCCAGGACATCCCCTTCTATCTGCTGGCGACGCACACGCCGGCCTGGTTCGCGCTGTTCACGCTGGGCGCGGTGCAGGGCGGCAATGTCGTGCCGCTCTACATCCTGGGCCGCCAGACGCTGCGGATCGAGGAATACAAGCTGGGCGCCGCGGCGCTGGCGCTGCTGGGGCAGACCGGCGGGCTGGGCCTCAACATGTTCGGCACGACCTATCACGACAACACGATGAGCATTCTCATCCTGTCGAGCATCGCGATCCTGGTGGTCAACCGAAAGCGGCTGAACGAGGGGCCGTTGTGGCTGGCCGCCGCCATTGCGGCAGCCGCGGGCTTGCTCACCGGCAGCACGGTGGGGCTGAAGCTGCCCGAAGCGCCGTTCGCGATCGGCTTCGCCGCGGCGCTGGTGGCGCTGGGCGGCAGCTGGAAGCACCAGACGGTGCGCCTCGCCGCCGGCGGATTGGCGGGCCTGATCGGCGTCGTTCTGTTCATGGGCTATTGGACGGTGCATCTGGAGCATCTGACCGGCAATCCGCTGTTTCCCTATTTCAACGACGTGTTCAAGTCGCCGCTGGCGCTGCCCGCGCCTTACCGGGATATGCGTTTTCTGCCGACGCATTTCTGGATCGCGGCGGGATTTCCGATCCTGTTCTCGCTCAACTGGTCCATCGCCGACGACATTCCGTTCCGCGACATCCGCGTCATGCTGGCCTATGTCACGGCCATCGTCGCGATCATCGTCTGGCTCGCCGGGCGGCGCTCCAAGGATCCGCTGGTGATTCCGGACGCGGCGCGGCCGATCCTCGCCTTCGTCGCGGTCTCCTACCTGGTCTGGCTCAAACTGTTCGCGATCTATCGCTACATCGTCCTGCTGGAGATGGCCGGGCCGCTGATCGTCGCCATCGCCATCGGGCTGCTGCCGATCCCGCGCCGCATCCAGCTCATCAGCCTGGCCCTGCTGTTCCTGGTGACCGCGGCGGTCACCCATGTCGAATATATCGAGCGCTCGCCGATCAGCGATCCATTCGTGCAGGCCGACCTGCCGAAGATCGAGCATCCCGAAAAGGCCATGGTGCTGCTCACCGGCGAGGGGCCGCTGGGCTTCATCGCGCCGTCCTTCCCGCGCAATATCGCCCTCGTCCGCATCGACGGCTGGATGGTGCAGCCGCAGGACGGCACCAAGATCACCAAGACCATGAAAAACCGCGTCTGGGGCCATCTGGCGCACAAGGGCGACCTCTACGTGCTGTCGGACGCCTATGACATGGGCCGGGCGCGCGACGCGCTGGTGGAATACCATCTGCGCATCGACTGGCTGAAATGCACCGTGTTCGACACCAACATCATTGGCGACTATGAATTCTGCCCCCTGTTCAAATGGCCCCGCCAATGACCGACGCCAACAAGACGCCCGCCCGGATCGCCGTCATCCTGCCCTGCTACAACGAGGAAGCCGCGATCGCAAAGACCGTGCGCGACTTCCGCGCCGCGCTGCCGGACGCCAAGGTCTACGTCTACGACAACAACTCCAAGGACCGGACCGCCGAGGCGGCGCGCGACGCCGGCGCCATCGTGCGCAACGAGCTGCGCCAGGGCAAAGGCAATGTGATGCGGCGCATGTTCGCCGACGTCGAGGCCGACATCTATGTCCTGGCGGACGGCGATGACACGTACGATGCCTCCGTCGCGCCGGCGCTGATCGCCAAGCTGCTGAACGAAGAGCTCGACCTGGTGACCGGGCGGCGCGTCCATACCGAGGCCGCGGCCTATCGTGCCGGGCATGTCTGGGGCAACCGGATGCTGACCGGGCTGACCTCGCTGATGTTCGGCATCACGCTGCGCGACATGCTCAGCGGCTATCGCATCATGTCGCGACGATTTGTGAAATCGTTCCCCTTCACCGCCGAAGGCTTCGGCATCGAGACCGAGCTGACGGTGCACGCCGTGCGCCTGCTGATGCCGATGGCGGAGGTCGACACGCCCTACAAGGAGCGTCCGCCCGGTTCGGCGAGCAAGCTGAACACCTATCGCGACGGCTTTCGCATCCTCTTCACCATCGGCCACCTGATCCGCGAGGAGCGGCCGCTGTTCTTCTTCAGCGTCATCGCCGGATTGCTGGCGCTGACCTCGGTGGGCTTCGGCTGGTCGCTGCTGCAGGAATTCATGCGCACGGGCCTGGTGCCGCGCCTGCCCACGGCGCTGCTCGCCACCGGATTGATGGTCATCGCCTTCCTGTCGCTGATGAGCGGGCTGATCCTCGACACCGTGACGCGCGGCCGCTGGGAAGCAAAGCGCATGGCCTATCTCGCGCTGCGCGGACCGCTGGACCGGCGAAATTCGTGAACCTCGGCCAGACGCTCCGCGCCCTGACGCGCTCGCGCTTCGCGCGCTTCGGCGTCGTCGGCGGCGCCGGCTTCCTGGTCGACGAGACGGTGCTGACGCTGCTGCACTACCTGATCGGGCTCGACCGCTACAGCGCGCGCGCGCTCTCGATCTTCTGCGCGATGACGTTCACCTGGTGGGGTAACCGCAACCTGACGTTCGCCGAACACGCCGCGAGCGGCGGGCCGGCGGAGATGGTGCGTGAATGGGGCAAGTTCGTGCTGGCCAACGGGATCGGCGCGCTGGTGAACTATGCGATCTATTCCCTGTTCGTCAGCTTCGCGCCGGCGCCGTTCGCCAATCCACTGCTCGCCACCGCCATCGGCGTCGGCGTGGGCCTGGTGTTCAATTTCACGCTGTCGAAGAGATTTGTTTTTCGAGCGCCCTGATCACCAGATCTTCACGCGCGCTTTCGGTGCGCGGTAGAGTTTGTCGCCGGGCTTGACGTCGAACGCCGTGTACCACGCATCGATATTCTGCAGCGGAATCTCGGTCCGTGCGCCGGGCGGGGAGTGCGGATCGCTGACAATGCGCTGGCGGGCGCTGTCGTCACGCACTTTGAGACGCCAGACCTGGGCCCAGCCGAGGAAGAAGCGCTGGTCGCCGGTCAGGCCGTCGAGCACCGGCGCGGGTTTGCCGTTCAGCGATTTGTGATAGGCGTCATAGGCGATCAGCAGGCCGCCGAGATCGGCGATGTTCTCGCCCATCGTCAGGTCGCCGTTCACATGCACGCCGGGCAGGACTTCATAGTCATTGTACTGCGCGCCGAGCGCCTTGATGCGGCCTTCGAAGATCTTGGCGTCGCCGGGCGTCCACCAATCGGCGATGCGGCCGGCGGCGTCGAACAGGCGGCCCTGGTCGTCGAAGCCGTGCGTCAGTTCATGCGCCATCAGGCCGGCGGCGCCGTAGTTGACGGCCGGGTCGGCCGAGGCGTCGAAGAACGGCGCCTGCAGATAGGCGGCGGGGAACGCCACCTCGTTGAGGATCGGATTTTCGTAGTCGTTCACGGTCTGCGGCGACTCGGCCCATTCGTCGCGATCGACCTGGCGGCCCGGCCGCGCGGCCTGCAGCGCCCATTCGAAGGCGCCGATGCGTTGCGCGTCGCCGAACAGGTCGTCGGCGCGGACGACGAGCGCGGCATAGTCGCGCTTGTCGACGCCCGAGCCGATCTTGATGGTCAGGGTCTTGAGCTTGTCCAGCGCTTTCTGCTTGGTCGCTGGGCTCATCCAGTCGAGGCGCGCGATGCGGGCCCGCAGCGCTTCCTTCAGGTTGGCCATCTGCGCCTCGGCCTTGGCCTTGACGGTGGGCGGGAAATGCTTGGCGACATAGAGATCGCCGACCGCCCAGATCAGGGCGCCGAAAATCTCGCTGCGCTGGCCGAACAGGATGTCGCCGCCGGCGACGGTGTGCACGCCGCGCTTCCAGCGCGGCTTCTGCTCGGCCTGGCCGGACAGGGCGCGGCCGTGGAATTCGAAACTGGCATCTGTGAACGGCTTGGACAGATAGACCGCGGCGTTGTCGGCGATGGCGAAGGCGGCCCAGGCTTTCAACGTGTCGAGATCGGTGGCGGCGAAGATCGCGGCGAGCTTCGGAATGGCGGTCTTCTCGACGATCACGAGATTGGCCGGCGTGCCCAGGTCGTTGGCCTTGAGGAAACCGCGCCAGTCGAAGCCCGGCGCCATCGCTTCCAGCTCGGCCAATGTCATTGGATTGTAGGTTTTGACCACGTCGCGCTCTTCGACGCGGCTCCAACTGGCTTCAGCGATCTTGGTTTCCAATGCGACGATGGCGGCCGCGTGGGCGTCGGCGTCCGGCCAGCCTTCCAGCGCCAGCATCTTGCCGACATAGGCCTGATAGGCCTGTTTCTTCGCCGCGAAGGATGCCTGCAGGTAGTAGTCGCGGTCCGGCAGGCCGAGGCCGGACTGGCTCAGATAGATCGCATAATGCGACGGGTCCTTGGCATCGGGCGCCACGAAGGCGGAGAACAGAGAGCCCTCGAAATCCTTGTTGGCCAGGCCCATGAGCGCGGCCAGCGCTTCGCGGCTCGGCGCGGCGCGCACGGCGTCCAGGCTCGGCTTCAATGGCGAGGCGCCCAATTGCTCGATACGGGCTTCGTCCATGAAGGCGGCGTAGTAGGCGCCGACCTTGCCGGCGACCGTGGCCGGGTCGGCCTTGGCGGCGTCTTCCATGATGGTGCGCAGCTGCAGCAGCACGCGCTCGGCCAGCGCGGCATGCATGCCGTAATTGGAGCGGTCGGCCGGGATCTCGGTGCGCCTGAGCCAGGCGCCGTTGGCGTAGGCGAAGAAAGCGTCGCCCGGCTTCACGGTGGCGTCGCGGGCGCTGAGATCGTAGCCCCAGGAGCCGAACGGCGCGTCGGACGCGCTGGCGCCCGCGCAAATCGCCGCCGCGATGGCCAGACCCGCCAGTGCCGCCGTGAGCCGCTTCATCGGATGAACCCCTGTCGAAAACGAGGCACGTCATACAACCCCGGCCGCCCGGCGCCAATCACAAGCGCGGGAGGTGCGCGGCCGGCGCGTCCACCGTGACCGATTTGACGATGGCGAAGACGGGTGTGCCGGGGCCGAGGCCGAGGCGCACAGCGGAGGCGCGGGTGATGCGGGCGACCAAGCGCGTGGCGCCGCAGGCCAGTTGAATATCGGCATGGCTGGTTTCTTCGCGGCTGAGCGCCAGCACCTGCGCGGCCAAGACATTGTTGGCGCTGATGCCGCGCGGCTCCTCCAGCGCCAGCATGATCTCCTCCGCCCGCACGCGCAGGCGCAGGCGCCCGCCGACGGGCTGGGCCAGATGCGCCACGTACAGTGTGCCGCCGTCGAAGCTCAGCGCCGTGAGGCCGTCGCTCCGATGCGCCGTGATGGTCGCGGGGATGACGGCGCCGACCGGCGGCGAACCCGCCAGCGCCGGCAGTTCGAGGCCGGTTAGGATGTCAAATACCGAGCCCTCCGCCGCCATCCGGCCGTCGCGCAGGACGACGATGTCGTCGGCCAGCCGCGCCACTTCGTCGAGCGCGTGGCTGACCAGCAGCATCGGCAGCCGCATCTCGTCGCGCAAGCTTTCGAGATAGGGCAGGATTTCGGAGCGCCGCTGCGCATCCAGCGAGGCGAGCGGTTCGTCGAGCAGCAGAATCTCCGGCGACGACAGCAGGGCGCGGCCGAGTGCGACGCGGCTCTTCTCGCCGCCGGACAACGCGCGCGGACGGCGCTGCAGCAGGGACCGCAGGCCGAGCAGTACGACGACGTGCTCGATATCGGCCGCACTCGCCCTGCTCGCGGCGCGGCGCCAGCCGAACAAGAGATTGTTCTCGACGCTCATATGCGGAAACAGGCGCGCGTCCTGGAAGACGTAGCCGGTGCGGCGCTGTGCGGCGGGCACAAAGATACCGGCTTCGGTGTCGAGCACGACGCGGCCGTTGATGACGATGCGGCCCTGGCGCGGACGGAAGGTGCCGGCGATGGCGTTCACGATCGTCGTCTTGCCGGCGCCCGAGGCGCCGAACAGGGCGGTGACGCCGGGCTTGGGCAGCGCGAAGGCGATATCCAGCGCGAAGCCGGGAAATTCGTGGCGCAGTGCGATCTCGACGCTCATGCCCGGCTACGGGCGCGGCGCTGCGCGAACTCGGCCAGCGTCATGAAAATCAGCGCAAGCAGGATCGACAGCAACGACAGGCGCATGGCCTCGGCCTCGCCGCCCGGCGCCTGCAGCGCGGTGTAGATGGCGAGCGGCAGCGTGCGGGTCTCGCCGGGGATGTTGGAGACGAAGGTGATGATGGCCCCGAACTCGCCGAGGCTGGCGGCGAAAGCGGTGATCACGCCGGCCGCGATCCCGGGCAAGGCGAGCGGCAGTGTCACGTTGAAGAGCCGGTCCCACCAGCCCGCGCCGAGCGTCTGGGCCGCCTGGGCGAGACCGCCATCGATCGCTTCCAGCGACAGGCGGATGGCACGCACCTGGAAGGGAAAAGTGATGATCGCGCTGGCCAGCGCCGCGCCGGTCCAGCTAAAGACGAAGCGAATGCCCAAATTGTGCAGCAGGAAGCCGCCCAGGGGTCCACGCGTGCCGAACGCCATCAGCAGCAGGAAACCGATCGCCACCGGCGGCAGCACCAGGGGGACGTGGATGAGACCGTCGACCAGCGTCTTGCCGGGGAACCGCGTGCGCGCCAGCAGCAGCGCCGCCAGGAACGCAAGCGGCAGCGCGCCGAACACCGCCACGAAGGAGATGCGCAGCGACAGCAGCAGCGCCTCGCTCTCGGGCGGCGTCAGGAAAGCGTCCATGCGGCGGTAACCATGTTGCTTCGCCTCGTTATATCGCGCGCGATGCAACGAGGCCACGCTTGACGCCGCAAGGCCGTCCAGTACCGTTCGGTTTGTCGGGGGCAGCGTGAACAGGTTAACAGGAACGATCTTGGCGCTGGCGGCGCTGCTGCTGTGCGGCGCGGACGATGCGCCGCGCGCGGTCGTCATCACGCCGGCGATTGCGCCGTCCTCGCTCTATCTTGTGCGCTACGACCACTGGACCCAGGAGGACGAGCGTGGCTTCGGCGAATTCCTGACTTCGATCGGCGATTCGGATTGCCGCACGGTGGACCAGTGCCTGCACGGCGCGGGCAATCCGTTTCGCGCCACCGATCCGGACGGCATCTATTTCCGCTCCGACTGCGCCGACCTGCCCTATGTGCTGCGCTTCTACTATGCCTGGAAGCGCGGCCTGCCATTCGCCTATGTCAGCGTGGCCGAGCCGCGCGGCTGGACCCGCGACATGCGCTACACCAGGCGCGGCAATGCGGTGGCGGAGCGCGTCACGGTGCAGAGCGGCGAGAGCAGCGGCTATGCGGTGATCGAGACGCTGCGCGAAACGATCTCGTCGGCGACGTTCCGCATGCATCCCGAACTCGAAGACCCCCTGCCGCAGGATTTCTATTCGCCGGCGATCACGCCCAAGGCGATCCGGCCCGGGACGGTGATCTACGATCCCAACGGCCATCTGGCGACGGTCTATCGCGTCGATCCGGACGGGCGCATCCACTATCTCGACGCCCATCCCGACAACGCGATGACGCGCGGCTTCTACGACCTGCGCTTCGTGCGCGCCTCGCCGAGCATGGGTGCCGGCTTCAAGAACTGGCGGCCGGTGACGCTGGTGGGCGCGACACGGCAGCGGGACGGAACGTTCAGCGGCGGCCACGCCGTGCTGCCAGCCAACAAGGCGATCGCGGATTTCTCCGTCGAGCAATTCTTCGGCAACGGACCGCGCCCGGCCGACGACGAGAGCTGGCGCGACGGCACGTTCAAGCTCAACAAGGAATTTCTCGACTACTATGATTATGTGCGGGCGCGACTGGCGGGCGGGACGCTGGAGTTCGATCCGCTGAAGGAAGTCCACGACCTGGTCGATTCCAACTGCGCCGACCTTTCGTACCGCGGCGATGCGGTGAAACTGGCCGTCGCCGCCGGCATCATGAACGCCTCCGAGCCCGGGCGGTTGCCGTCCAACATCTACGGCACCGACGGCGACTGGGAGACCTATTCGTCGCCGTCGCGCGATGCGCGGCTGAAGACGGCGTTCAAGGAGCTGCGCGACGCGGTGCAGCGCTTCATGACCATGTATCAGGCGAACGATCCCAGGCTGAAATATAGCGGCCAGAATCTCGCGGTTGACATGCTGACCGTCAACGACCGCGAGGCGGCGGCCTGCAAGATCAGCTACAGCCGCACCGACGGATCGGTGATCAGCTTCGGTTACGAGGAAGCGCGGCGGCGGCTGTTCGCGATGTCGTTCGATCCCTATCACTGCATCGAGCGCCGCTGGGGCGCCAGCGATCCGCGCGAACTGGCCAGTTGCGAGGACGGCGCAACCAAGCGCGCCTGGTACGCCGCCGAACAGAACCTGCGCAACCAGCTCGAACGGACCTATGACGTGCAGATGAATTTCTCGCTCGCCGATCTCAATGCGCATGTGCCGGGCTCGGGCGTCGCCGTCGCTCCCAACACCGATGTGCGCACCTATCTGTGGACCATGCGCAGCGCAGTGCGCGGTTCGAAGCCCGGCAAGCCGAAATGAAAATGGCCGGACCAAAGGCCCGGCCATTCTCAATCGTTTGCCAGCTTATTCAGTGCGTGCGGGCGTAGATTTCCCACACATGGGCGATGACTTTTTGCTTGGGATCGTCGACCGACGTGAAGGCGCGAACCGCCTGATCCTTCTGGCCGCTGGCCTGCAGGGCCATGCCGAGGCGGATCTGGGCATTGGACTTGTCCGACACGCCCTTGGCGATGCCGCTCTGGATGAGCTTCACGGCGTCGGGGAAGCGGCCCTGGCCCCAGGCGTCTTCGCCCAGCTTGACCAGCGCGTCGCCATTGCCGGACGCCATGATCCGGCCGGCGTTGGCGGCGTTGGCGGCAGCCTGGCCCTTGGCCATCCCCAGCAGCGCGCCGGTGCGGCCGCCCATCTGGACCTTGGCGTCGGTCGCTTTCTGGATCACCGCCGCCGATTCGGCGGCGAAGCCGAGCTGCAGCGCCAACTGCGCCAGCAGGCTGTAATCTTCGGGCTTGGTCAGCGAGCCGGTCAGCAGTTTGAGGCGATAGACGTCGAGCGTGCCGTGGTCGCTGAGGCCCTTGGTTCCAGCTGCCGTATCGAGCAGCTGGCTCCAATAGGCCGGCTTGTTGGTGCGCTGGACGAGCAGTTCCAGCGCCTGGCGCTGGCCTTCATTGTCCTGGCTCTCATAGGCACAGCGCTGCTGCATCACCAGCGTGTTCTCGCCGGCGCCGCTGCCGAAATTGTCGCGGATATAGCGGACGCAGCTGGAGAAATCATGCGTCAGGTAATAGGACTGCGCGGTGAGCGTCATGCACTGCGCATCGCGCGCGTGCAGAGCGATAACACCGCGGTAGTCGCCCTTCAGGTAGAGACCGGCACAACCGCCGCCGCCGCCGCTGGCGCCGGATTTCTGGGCGATGTAGGACTTGACCTGGTCGATGGCGGCGCGATCGCCGGCCGTCAGGCCGCTCATGCCTTCCGCGGACGCGACGCTGGCGCGCGCGCCGCTCAGATTGCCGCCACCCGCCTGGCTCACCGCCTGCTTGAGCAGGTTGGCGACCGCGGCGCGCGCCGCCGCCTCGGCCGGTACCGTCATGGAAAGGGTTCCCGCCGCAAGCGCAGCGGTTCCCAGAACGAACGCCGCCGCGGCGGCACGCAAAGTCTTGGACAGCATTATCAGAGACCTCTACCTCAAAACACGGTGCCGGACGCACGCAACCGCATGCTCTTCACCGCGATCGCCCCTCACGTCATTGCATAGTTTCGATGCCGGTGAACCCGATGTGAGTTACCCCGATACGCTGCGCATCGGCCAACACCATGGCGACCTTGTCGTACTTCGCCAGGCGGTTGGGCTGCAGATGGATTTCCGGCTGCGGATCGTCGCTTTGCGCGGATTCAAGATACTGGTCGAGCGTGGCGCGATCCACCGCCGTGCCGTTCCACAGGACCGTGCCGTCGAAGTCGACCACCAGCGTCACCACAATCGGCGGCTTGTCCGGCGGCTTCTGGTTCGGCTTGGGCATGTCGAGCTTCACGGCATGAGTCTGGATCGGCAGCGTGATGATAAGCAGAGTCAGCAGAACGAGCATCACGTCGATCAGCGGCGTGGTGTTCATTTCCACCATCACCTCGCCTTCGCCGCTTTCGTTACCAACATTCATTGCCATGTGGCGATACCTTTACTCGGGTCTTTGACTATTGCGGCTCGTCGTTGTGCGGTTCGGTCAGGAAGCCGACTTTCTGGATGCCGGCGATCTGACATGCGAGCACGACACGGCCGACGGCCTGGAAACGAACCTGCTTGTCGGCGCGGATATGCACTTCCGGCGGCGGCTTGCCGCCGCAATTGCCGCCGGGACAAGCTCGGGTCAGCGCTTCCTCGAACTTGCCCTTCAACTCGGACACGTCGATCGGCTGGTTGTTGTAGTAGACGTTCTCTTCCCGATCGACCGCGATGACGATGTTTTCCGGCTTCGTGATCGTCGCGATATTCCGGAAATTGGGGAGATTGACCTTCTGCACCTTCACGATCACCGGAATGGTGACCAGGAAGATGATCAGAAGCACGAGCATCACGTCCACGAGCGGCGTGGTGTTGATGGTCGTGTTCAGATCCGGATCGTCGCTGTGATCGCCGGATTGAGCGTTCATGGCCATGGATGAAATCTCCGCGCTTTACGCGTTCCTTCCGTTACTTGGCCTTGGTGATCAGGTAGGTCTGCAGGTCGCCGGCGAAGCCGCGAAGCTTCTCGTTGATGACCTTGTTGCGGCGCACGAGGTAGTTGTAGAGCAACACCGCCGGCACCGCCGCGGCCAGACCGAGGGCGGTCATGATGAGCGCTTCACCCACCGGGCCCGCGACCTTGTCGATCGAGGCCTGTCCCGCGACGCCGATCGAGATCAGGGCTTGCAGAATGCCCCACACCGTACCGAACAGACCGACGAACGGGGCGGTCGAGCCGACCGACGCGAGGAAGGCGATACCGCTTTGCAGACGCGAATTGGCGTCCTCGAGCTGGCGGGTCAGCGACATGGCAATCCAGTCGTTGAGACCGACCAGGCTGGTGCCGCCCTGGCTGGCGCGGATGCCGGAATCGGCGATGCTGCGGAACATCGAGTTCTTGGGCAGCTTGTCGACGCCTTCGGCCAGCGTGCCGGAGGTCCAGAAGCGCTTCTCGACCGTGCGCGCCTGGGTCAGGATGCGCGACTGCTCGAAGAACTTCATGAAGAAGATGTACCAGGTGCCCACCGACATGATGGCGAGCAGCGTCAGGATGGTCAGCGAGACCGGATTGCCTTCCTGGACGATGTGCGTGAGGCCGTAGGGGTTGGACGGCGCCGCGGCCGGAGCCGGAGCCGGAGCGACGATCGCCGGCGCGGGTGCGGCCGGAGCGGGCGTTGCCGCCGGAGCCGGCGCCGGAGCGCCGCCCGCGGGTGCGCCGCCGGGTGCCGCCATGGTCGGCTCGGGGGGCGGGGTGCTTTGGGCCAGAGCCGGGCTTGCGCCGAGGCCTGAAATCAGGACGAAGGCGGCTGCGATCGTCAGGTTCTTCAAGATCATTTTCCTACTACTCCGTATATCCAGAATGACGAATGGATCGTCGACTTAGTGAAGACTGTAACGAACTATGGCCTGGTGGCCGGGCGAGGCTACGGCTTGGGTTCCCTGCATGGCGGGCGTGTTACGCCACTTGCTGGAAACGCATGAAACGGCCGCGTTATCCAAGCGATCGGAACCGCTCGACTTGGCAACGCCGACATTCGAGATCGAACCGTCGACGCCCACATCGTAGTGGATGAGCACGTCGCCCGATTCGTTCAGGCGGCGGGACAGGTCGGGATAGGTGCTGGTGCAATCGTGCGTGCGGCCCACGGCCTTGGAGGGCGTGACGACGGGCTGCACAACCGGCGGCGGCACCGGCGTGGTGGCCTGGACGGCCACAATGGCGTTGGTTATCGGCGTATCGGCCGCGATGTTGATTTCCGGCGGCGGGACGAAGGGCGGCGGCGGCTTTTCCAAATCCGGCGGCGGCGGCGGCGGCGGTTTCACTTCGTCCTTGGGCTTGACGACTTCAGCGACCAGTTCGTCCGGAATCTTTTGAATCAAGCCGGAAGCAAGGCCGGCGATGAGCGCCCAGACCAGGCCGACATGCAGCAGGCCGACGCCAATCAGGATAACCGTGCGCCGGCCGGTGTTGGCGGCGACACTTACGGGATGGGCTCTAAGGTCGTGTAGTGGTTGTTCCATGGTTTCTTCCGTCGCCTACACAAAACTAATCCCGGCGCAATTGCACCGGGATTGGCGGATTTGGGCCAAGTACGCGTCCCCCTCCCGGCACCGGTTACCGTCCAGTGCGCTTGTTCTTAAAGCCAACGTAATCACGGTTCGCAAGGGGGGTCCAGTCTTTCAGTTTGGTAAACGCAACTTCGTGAACAGGCTAGTTAATTCGCAACACTCGCCGACGCGCGCCGGGGTGACGATGCCATAGCGCATACGCTTCCAGTCTGCACGCGCGATGTGACGGTTTCCCGGATGCGGCTAATCGTTCCACCGCGCGCTCGTCCTTTCGACAACATTATTCCGCAAGGTGGCGAAAATAGGCCTCTCGCGCTGCAGCATTTGTTGGCGACGATGCGACGAACGCGCCCTCAGGCCGGAACCGATTATTCGTCATCGTCGATTTCATTGATAACATAAGCCGTTAGAACCGCCGATCGACAGGGCTCCGGCACGCGGAGGCCAGCCAAGGGCGGGTCATCACCAATGTTTGAGGACAAGCGCATGCACTACCTGCACACTATGGTTCGCGTCGGAGACCTCGATGCGGCGCTGGACTTTTATTGCGCGAAGCTCGGACTGAAGGAATTGCGGCGGGTCGAGAACAAAATGGGCCGTTTCACGCTGGTCTTTCTGGCGACACCGGAGGATGCCGAAAAGGCCAGCGGCGACGGCGTCCCGATGGTCGAACTGACCTACAATTGGGACGAGAAAGATTATTCCGGCGGGCGGAATTTCGGCCATCTCGCCTATCGGGTCGCCGACATTTACGCCGTTTGCCAGCGGCTGATGGACGGCGGCGTCACCATCAACCGGCCGCCGCGCGACGGCCATATGGCGTTCGTGCGCTCGCCGGACGGCATTTCCATCGAGCTGCTGCAGGACGGCGGTGCCAAGCCGCCCCAGGAGCCTTGGGCGTCGATGCCCAATGTCGGCGCCTGGTGAGCCGCGCCCGGTGAATTTCGTCAGCGACAATTGCTACGGCGCTTCGCCGGAAATCCTGCGCGCCGTCGCCGCCATCGGCCAAAGCGCGGCGCCGAACTACGGCGACGACGCCATCACCGCGCGCGTGCGCGAGCGTCTCTGCGAGATTTTCGAGCGTGAAGTCGCGGCCTTTCCCGTCATCAACGGGACGACGGCCAATGCGCTTTGCCTGGCCACGCTGGTGCCGCCGCATGGCGCAATTCTATGCCATGCCGAAGCGCATATCGCGGTCGACGAATGCGGCGCGCCGGAATTCTTCAGCCATGGCGCCAAGCTGGCGCTCATCGAAGGCACGGACGCCAAGCTGACGCCGGCCGCCATCGAACAGACGCTCAAGCATTTCCAGAAGGGCGTCGTGCATCACGCCCAGCCGATGGCGGTCAGCCTGACGCAAGCCACCGAACTGGGCACGGTCTATACGCCGGACGAAACCGGCGCCATCGCCGAACTGGCGCATGGCCACGGCATGAAGCTGCATGTCGACGGCGCACGCTTCGCCAACGCGCTTGCCGGTCTGGGCTGCACGCCGGCGGAACTCACCTGGAAGAGCGGCGTCGACGCGCTGTCCTTCGGCGCCACCAAGAACGGCGCGCTGGCCGCCGAGGCGGTGATCTTCTTCGATCCCAAGGACGCGCGCGACTTCGAGTATCGCCGCAAGAAATCGGGGCACCTGCTGTCGAAGATGCGTTTTGTCTCGGCGCAGCTGGAAGCATATCTGGCAAACGATCACTGGCTGGCCAATGCGCGGCATGCCAACGCATTGGCGCGGCGTCTGGTGCAGGGCCTTGCCCAAGCCGGCGGCATCGAAATCGCCCACGCGGTTTCGGCCAATGCCGTGTTCGCAAGCATGCCGGCGGCGCTGGCGGCCAAGCTGCGCGCGGCAGGCGTGCAGTTCTACGATTGGGGCGTGCCGCAGGACGGCAAAGTCCTGGCGCGGCTCATGCTGTCCTTCGCGACGCCGGAAGCGGACATCGCGCGCCTGATCGAACTGGCGCGCGACGGCTAGATTGACGCGCAATTTACGGGCGAAGCTGGAGTACGCTGCGCCCGATTGCGCTTAAGCCCTAGATCCTGCCGAGCAGCGAGAGCGTGCCGACCTGTTCGGTGGCGTTGTTCGAGCCGCGCACAAAGTCGTAGTTCAGGCCGATGGTCCAGTTCTCGGTCGTGGCGGCAAGGTTCAGGCCCGCCACGTAATTGCCGCGCGCCGGATCTGGGCCCTGCACCGTGAACGGCGCGCCGGGCTGATTGAGCGCGGTGTTGGGATCGATGTCCGCGAAGGTGGCGTGCAGCTTGGCCGGGTCGTTGAGCAGGTCGTAGCGGTAGCCGATGCGTACCGACGGCTGCAGGAAGAAATCGCCGATGTTGAGGTCTTCGCGAAATTCGCTGCCCAGGAAGACGCGCAGCGAATTGGCGTAGTAGGGCTTGACCGTGAGGTTAAAACCGGTGCCGCCATTGACCTCGGTGTAACCCTCCTGGCGCAAGGACATGCCGTCGAGCGACAGCTGCGGGATGACGGTCGCCGAGCCGTATCTCAGATTGGCGCCCAGCGTCGCGCCGATCGAGCCGATCAGTCCGGCGCGCTTGCTGTCGGCCTCGCGGCTGAAGGTCGCTCCCGTGGTCGAGCCGGCCACCGGAATCGTCAGATCCAGGAAGCGCTTGCCCTTGAAATTGGCGTAGCCGACGGTGAGTTGGGTATCGACGAACAACCCGCGGCCGCGCCAGTCGGAATAGCCCGTCAACATGTACCAGAGCGTGCTGGTCTTGGAGATGCGGTCGCCGCCTTCGGCGATGTCGCCTGTGTAGAAGGTGAAGGCCGCGCCATACCAGCCCGTGTTCGCCGCGCCTTCGTCGATGCCAAGCGAGAAGCCGAAGCCGTGATCCTTGAAGCCGGGGGCGGGACCGGAGTTGAGGTAGGCGGTCGAACTGATTGCGGGGGTTGGACTAGCAAGTTTCGGATCGGGGCTGACGGTTCCAATGGGCGTGCTGATATATTCGCCGAATTCGTTGCCCCACAGCGTCAGATCGCCCGGCTGCTTGCCGAACAGTCGCAAGGCCCGCTGGCGCGCGGCGACGACGCCGGTCGCCTGGTCGGTCAGCGAGATGGCGATGGAACGCGCCCCGCCCGAGACGTCCGGCGCGAAGGCGTCGTAAGCGGCCTGCGCCTGAGCATTGGGATTGGCGGGATCGGAGGATTTGTTGATGCCGACGATCATAGCCGCGCCCAAGGTGGGATCTTTATTGATCGCGACATTGGCGAGGGTGAATAAGGAGCGCGCATAGCCGGTCAAGCCAAGCTGCAGGGCGGTCTTGGGCACCACGGCAAGCTGCAAGATATCGTGGCCGGCGCCGTCCGTGGTCAGCGAGATCGTCGCATTGTTGAACAGAAATGGCAGCGTCGAAGCGCTGCCGACCTGGGCACTGTAGCGCAACACATCGGACGGGCTGACCAACAAACCGCCCGTCGGCGCCGAGATCAGGGTGAACGATCCGCCAGCCGTGATGAAGCTGCCATACACGACGCTGAGATTGGCGTTGGTGCCGAGGGTTGCCGTCTGCGAGGCGGTGATCACCGGAACGCCGGTGGCCTGCGAGACGGTGATGTTGACCGTGCCGGAGTTCGATGTGGTGGTGCCGGCGCCGACCGAGAAAGTGCGCGTGGCAAGCGTCGTGCCGACATTTTGTACGGACAGGATTCCCTTGGCGTCGACCATGACGTCCAGCGTGCCCTTCGCCGAAATAGGGCCGGCGACGTTGGCGTATTGCGCGACATGCAACGAGTCCGCGCCGGTGCCGGTCAGCACATCGCTGTCGCCGAAGTTGATTGCGCCGGTATGCGTTGCCGGGGCATTCGACGTGCCCTGGATCGTGTAGCTGTCATTGCCGGCGCCGAACAGGACATCGCCGATGACCGCACCGTTGTTCGTGAAGGTCATCCCCACCGTATTGGACGAGGCGTCCACCGCGTGGGCCGTAGCGGCCACACCGTTCGCCAGGGTCGCGACCGTGGTGGTCACACCGTTCGTCAGGGTCGTGACCGTGGCGCTGAGCGTGCCATTGTTGGTGAGCGTGATCAGCGAATTGGACAGATCCTCGATGCCGACGGCCTGCAGCGTCTTTGCATCCGCGCTGGCGGGATTGGTCACCGTGGCGCTGACAATGAGACGGGCGCCGCTTTCGATCACGATCACCGGTACGCTCGTGACCGATTGAGGTACATTGTTTATGTCCTTGACCGGAGCGCCGGTGATCAGAATGCCCGCGGCGCCGCCGCCTTCGGGCCCGCTGATCGACACCGAAATCAAGCCGTTGTTGCCGCCCGCAACCACGCTCTGCGATGAAAGGCGGATTTCCGGCAGCGTGACAAAGGAGTCGACCTGGAAGCCGACGGCCGTAACCGTTGCGGCTGTCGAGGTGCTCGTGGTCAGCGTGCTGCTTGCGCTGGCGCCGATGGAGCCGGAATTGAGAAAGCCTTTGGTGAAAACGACCGGCGCACCCATCGCGCCGCCGATCTCGACGGCCCGCGTGCTTTGATTGGGATCGACCGGCTGGGCCGTGATGGTGCCCCGGTTGACGAAGCTGAACGTGCCGTTGGTTGCGTCGGCGGCACCGAGGGTGCCGATATTGATGCCGACGCCGGCGATCTGCGGCGAGATCACGACGACCGCCGATGTCGCGCCGGTGCCGTTGCCGTCGATGACGGCAGCCAGATTGACGGTATCGGCTGCATTGGTCGCACCGTTGTTCAGGATACCGCCGGCGACGCTGCCGCCAATGACGAGAGCAGGGCCACCTTCGGCGTTCGCGGCCACCAATGAGCGCGTGGGCACGCCGGAGGCGGAGATCGAACCATAATTCGCGAAGGTGCCGGTTTCCGTGCAACCCGGCACGGCGGCCGTATTGCAAGCCAGCAGCGGGCCGGTGATGACGATGCCTTGAGCGCCGTTGCCGATCGAGGTGAGGGCCGAACCCGCCGCGACCGTCACATTGCCGTTGATCGTGCCGTTGAGCAGCGCGACCGCAATACCGGATGGGGCCGACTCGTTGTCCGAAGTCGACGACACCGCGATGGCGCCGCCGAGCGTGATATCGCCGTTCAGAATCGTGCCCGTATCCGTGAGAACAGCCTCCGAACTGTCGCCGACAATGGACGTATTGCCGAGGATGAAGCTGCCCGTGAACGCGTTCGGCGTCGTCGTATTGGTGATCAGGTGCAGACCGATCTTGTGATCGCCGACGCCGGTCAGATCGATCGTGCCGCTGGTGCTGGTGAACGAGCCAGTCAGCGCCGCCGCCGTCGTATCGATCAGGACCGCGGTCTCGGTGGTCTGCCCCGATCCGTTTATGGTGCCGCTATTGATGACGGTGTTGCTGGAGTCGATCGTGATGATCGGAACGGTCGCCGACTTGAACGTGACGCCGCCGCCCGTCTCGATGGTGATATTGCCGTCCGTGCTGGTCTTGTGCGAGGCCGTATTGACGGCGGTGATGTCGGTGTCGGCCATGGCCGGGACGGACAGCAACGCGAGCGTTGCAGCCGAAAGCATGAGAGTACGCTTGTTCAAGTCGAACCTCTTGTAACTATGGCCAAAATGGAACCGAAAGGGGCTAGCCCGGGCCCTGCTCTCGAATCACCCTCATCTCAAACAGCGGCCTCACCCCCGGGAACCGGCCACAGCGGGCGCACCATAACCACTTTTGCAAAAGTCACCTAGCCGCAGCCCGCGCCAAAGGCAAATTTCAGCTTCTTAATCAGGTATTAGCCCCGTCCGGCCAGTATGGACCTGTAGCAAAGTTAACAACCGCCGGCCTGCGCCTCGATGACGACCCTTGCCCGCACCAGTTTCGCCAAGCTCAGCCAGAAGGAAGCATCGGCCGCCGCGGCGCGCCACGAAATGCTTTATTCGGGCCGGATGGGCGGCGCGCGGGCGGTTTTCGCCTTCACGGACCTCTCCGGGCTGGATCTTTCGGGCCGCAACCTGGCCGACGCCGACTTCACGGGCGCCATCCTGGAAGAAACCAATTTCTCCGGCGCGCGGCTCGATTCGTCCAGTTTCTTCGGCGCCGATCTGCGCCGGGCCAATCTCAGCAACGCCAGCGCGCGGCGCGCTGACCTGCGAGGCGCCTGCCTGCGCGGTGCCAACATGATCAGCGCCGACCTGTTCGAGGCGGACCTGCGCGAAGGCACCATCGCCGAGAAGGACAAGTATGGAAACCTGCGCGTGCTGCAGCATGACGTCGGACCGTCGGAGATGCCGGCCGCGCTGATGCATTCGGCCAACCTGGAGCGCGCCAAGATGTCGGGCGCCATCGCCATCCAGGCCGACTTCACGGACGCCATCATGAAGGGCTGCCGCCTGGTGCGCGCCAATCTGCGGCAGGCCAAGCTGACCGGCGCCAATCTGGAAAACGCCGACCTGTCGGGCTGCAACCTCACCGGCGCGGACCTCAACGGCGCGATCCTGGTCGGCTGCCGTCTCGACTTCGCCACCACCCAAGGCGCCGATTTCAGCGAGACGCTGACCGAACAGACGGCGGGCCAGGCACAAGGCGCCGTTTCGATCGAGGAACTGCTCGAGTCGCATGCCCGCTGGGTCGACAGCGACGGCCGCGAGGGCAAGCCGGCCGATCTCTCCAACATGGATCTGCGCGGCGTGACGACGCTCGGCCAGCGCCCGCTGACCGCGCTGATCGCGCCGGGCGCGCAATTCTACGGTCTCAATCTCGAAGCCGCCTCGTTGCAGGGCAGCAACCTGGCCGGCGCCGACCTGCGCTCCTGCCGGCTCGGCGGCGCCGATCTGCGCGGCGTGAACTTCGCCGGCGCGCGCCTCAGCCACGCCGATTTCCGCGACGCCAAAATCGGACCGCTGATGATCTCCGACGCCCGCCTCCTGCCGGCGCGCATGGACAAGGCGGTGGCACGCTATGCCGATTTCCGCGGCGCCGATCTTCGCCGCGTGCGCTTTTCCAACGCGGATCTGTCCTATGCCAATCTGAACGACGCGGACCTGCGCGACACCGACCTGACCGACGCCGACACCAACGGCGCCAAGCTGGCGATGGTATTCGCGGAAAACGCGCAAGCCATGACGGCGGCGCAGTAGACCTTTACCGCTTGTTCCGCCGGAACGCCGCAGGCGGCTCCGCAACCTGCGATGCGCTGGACCCGATATCGCCGAAATTGTTGATCTTGACCGAGCGGTCGGGAAACCGCGCGATGATCTCAAGTTCGCCGCCCATCGCCTCGACGAAGCGGCGCAGATTGCTGACATACATGTCAGCCCGCTTTTCCATCTTTGCGATGGCGGCCTGGCCGACCTGCAAGGTCTCGCCGAGGGTTTCCTGAGTCAGCTGCCGCGCATGACGGAGTTCCGTCAGCGTCATCTCCGCTTCCATGGCGGCAACCTTCGCATCGATGCGAGCACGCCGCTCCGGGGTCATCTTATCCAATAGCGTCTGAAACGGCTTGTGGCCGGTCATGGGAGCAATCCTTCTTTTTTCAGCACAGCCAGATGTTCATCATAAAGCCGATCGGCGATAGGAACGAAAATCTTGTAGAACCGGTTGTTGCCGGTCTTGTCGCCACCCACCAACAGAATGGCCCGGCGCCGCGGATCGAAGGCGTAGAGCACTCGCAAAGGCCTGCCTTTGCTCTGTACGCGCAATTCGCGCATATGCCCATGACGCGATCCGTTGATGGCCGAAGTCTTCGGATGACCAAGTCCAACGCCGTGTGCCATCAGTAGTCGGACGTCACCCGCGACATCATCCTGCTGGGCGCGGCTGAGCGTGTCCCACCACTCTCCAAACTCGTCGGTGTATTCGACGATGCATTCCACCGGTGGAATATGCCGGCGGCGGCATGTCTGGTCAAGCGAAAGCTATTGCGCCGCTTTTTCCTGCGCGCTCGTGCGGTTGCGGATGAACTGGCCCAGGCGTTGCAGGCTGACCTTGGCTTCGGGAATGCCGCGGCTGCCCTGGAAGACGTGCTGCATGCCGTCATAGATCTCGACGCTCACCGGCACACCGGCGTCGGCGGCGCGGTCACCCAGACGCGAGGCGTCGTCGCGCAGCATCTCCAGGCTCCCGGCATGCACCATGACCGGTGGGAAGTCCTTGAAGTTGGCGAACACCGGCGAGGCGTAGGGATCGGACGGGTTGGTCTTCTTCAGATAATGCCGGGCGCTGACGAACAGCAATTCCCAGTTGAGCGAACTGTCGCTCTTGGCGTTCTGCAGCACCGACCAGCCGGAGAGCGACAGGTCCGCCCAGGGCGACATCGCCACGCAAGCCGCCGGCATGGCGAGATTGGCGTTGCGCGCGGCATGCAGCACCGCGAAGGCGAGGCCGCCGCCCGAACCGTCACCCGCCAGCGCGATCTGCTGCGGCGAGATATTCCTGGCGATGAGATGACGATAGGCGTCGATGCCGTCGCGCACCGCGGCGGGAAAAGCGAACTCCGGCGCCAGGCGGTAGGCGAGCGAGAAGACCGTGGCTTCGCTGGCTTGCGCCAGTCGGGCGATCAGCGCGCGGTGGGTCTCCGGCGAGCCCGCGATATAGCCGCCGCCGTGGAAATAGAGGATCAGCCTGTCGGGCGAGGAATTGGGCACGCGCACCCATTCGCCCTTCAAGGGGCCGACCTGGGCCGGCTCGAACGTGGCGTCGCGCGGGGCGGAGCCAAAACGGCCGGAGAGATAGGCGTACTGCCGGCGCAATTCGGCGATGTCGGTTTCGGCCGAGGCGCCTTTGGGGCGCCCCATACGGCGGAAGCGGTCGACAAAGGAACTTTGCCAGCTGGGCATGTGTTGTCCCGGAGAGTTGCAGGCGTCATCATAAGACAGCCGATGCAAGCATATACAAGCCGACCTGACGCCGCCTCATATCCGCGGCAACCTGAATAGGCCGAAGTCTTAAGGCTGAATCCGGCCCTTGGTTGGATAAGCCAACTGCGCCGGCGAAGTGAGGATTTCCGTCCAGTTTCCAGATGTGTTGCCCGAGCTTTCCACTCGAAAAACATTGTCGTGAAGGCGCGACACGGTCAGGCTTGGCTTGTTGTCAACGCCCGACTTCGCGCGTTCATCGGCCGGCTGAACGGTCACCTTTCCCGGATTCTCAAGGACTGCCACTTTCGTCATCCTCGCTATCTAGTTACTGCGCGACCGAAGCGCAACCGGTGTCGCTAGCTGGGCCGAAGTGTGGCGCCCGCCCGGGCCCCGATTCGTTCCACGGTATTATACAGATTCAGGGGGTGGAATAATGCGTCAGCAAACGAAAATAAGAGGTTAACATCCCATTCCGCATTGAACACACCGCGCGATTCGCTGTCGATCGCCAGAAATCCCAAGAGCTGTGGATTCTTGTATTTTGTGTCGTCTGTTGCCGGATGCCGGATCGCACAGGTAACCGTGCTCTTGTACGGCAACGACCATCTGGGCGCTTCAAAGAGCTGCGCGAACCGCGACGGCGTGTAGGTGTTCAGCCCTTGCTTGCGGTCATATGCCGACAGGCTTGTGGAGTGAAAGTTTTTGTCCTTTGTCAGATTGTTAGAAAAGAAATACCAGGACGTAGCGCGCTCGTCCGACATCCGCGAAAACTCGCTGTTGTTGAGAAGTGCGTCGTGATTGATCTCTCGGCGCTTCAGATCGAGCGCGAGATGGTTGTCTTTGGACTTCTGGTCCCGGCAGAGCGTGTAGGTGTAAAGCACGTCTTGGACCGAATAGAACGATTTAAGGGCGGCGCGGCAGCGCGTACCGGTGATCACCGAAAACAGAATGCAAATACGGTCCAGGATGAGGGTGAAGTCGTTACGCATGGCACGGATGAGCAATTCGTATTCGTCGGCCGATCGATTGTCGGCGGAACTGGCATCGGAGTATCGGCTGATGAAATTCCTGACATGATGATTGATCTGATGAATCTCGTCCGTGACGTTCGCATATTTCTCCTTCTTGATAGTTTCATAGATGCGCCACGCCCAGATCAAGAACATCACGACAAGAAAGACGAAGAAATAGATGAGAGATATTCGCGCCAGCAAGCCGGTATCCTGTTTCCACAATTCCGGAAAAATCGAGAAGCTCGAGAAATAAGTCGCCACGACGCCCAAAACGGCGACGCCGTAGTTGATGGCCAATCGAAACCGGTGACCCTTGTCTGACATTTTTTGGATTTCGTTTTGCCGAAAACGGCCAATTGCGAATGAGGGCGGCGTCCGTTGTATGCCGACAATTACACATTAGTTTGACTACAACCGTCAATTGAAAAAGGGCGTACGCGTTCGCGAACGCCCTTTTTCGTCTTCATCCCAACGTGACTAAGCCGCCTTGGCCTGGCCTTCGATGGTGCGCAACTCCGGCGCGTTGATCGTGATGCGGCGAGGCTTCTTCTCTTCCGGAATCACGCGTTCCAGATCGACGTGAAGCAGGCCGTTTTCGAGCTTGGCGGCGCGCACTTCGACATGCTCGGCCAGCTGGAAGCGGCGCTCGAAGGCGCGGCCGGCGATGCCCTGATGCAGGTAGGACGCCTTGTCGGCCTCTTCGCGCTTGCCGATCACCGTCAGCACGCCGTCGCGCACTTCGACGCTCAGGTCCTTGTCGCCGAAGCCGGCGACCGCGACCGAGATGCGGTAGTGGGTCTCGTCGGTGCGCTCGATGTTGAAGGGGGGATAGCCGTTACCCGCTTCGACGGCCTGTTCAAGCCGATTGAAGAGCTGGTCGAAACCGACGGTCGAGCGGAAGTAAGGGGAGAAATCACGCATGGGTACAACCTCCTAAAAGCGTTGTGTCGAGGCCCCGTCCGGGATGGACCAGAGCCGTTTTCAAGCGCCGGACGCCGTTTGGCCGCCCGGACAGATCTTAGGTAGGGAGGGGCATTTGGGGGTTCAAGGCCCCGAAATGGGGAACTTCACCACCACAACAGATGGCTGAGCCCCGCCGTCCACAGCAGCGCCAGGACGAAATAGGTGAAGGCGTCGATCTGCCAGGGCTTGAAGGGGTAGCCCAACAGGTTGGTCGCAAGAGTCAACAGCCAGGCGCCCTCCTCCTTGTTGTGCGGGTCGCGCCATTGGCCCGTGCGCATCAGGGATTCGATGTTGTTCAGCACGCAGGAATTCTTGTTGAACTGCCATTGCAGCGCGACCAAAGGCAGGAACGCCATGTAGAAGATCAGCGCCGCGTGCAGCGGCACGACCCAGCCGATCACGATGTAAATCATCACCGCGAAGTGCAGGTAGAAACAGAAATTTCCGAGCAGATCTCGCTTCTCGGCGACATGCGACGGCAACGCGCTTGCGGCTGCCGGAGATTCTTCGTCGTCGGCCAGGCTCATGCGATGCGCCTCTTAACAAACGCGCCGGCGCGCGCGATGGCGTCGCGCCCTTCCGCCAGGATCGGATGGAAGGCGTGCCAGACATGGATCATGCCGCCCCAGGATTCGAAGGAGACTTCGACGCCGACGCTTTCGGCGCGCGTCTTCAGAGCGACGGCGTCGTCATGCAGCGCTTCCTCGGTGCCGACCTGGATGAGCAGCGGCGGCAGACCCTTGAGATCGGCGAAGACCGGCGAGGCCAGTGGCGTTTTGGGATCGAGGCCGGCGAGATAGGCGGCAGCCATCACGTCGACACCTTGCTTGCTGACAATCGGATCGCGCCTGGCGCGGGCGCGATGGGACTCGCCGCCCTGCGAGAGATCGACCCAAGGCGAGAACACGACCGCGCAGGCCGGCATCGGCAGGCCTTTGTCGCGCGCCGCGACCAGCGTCGCGATGGCAAGGCCGCCGCCGGCGCTGTCGCCGGCGATCGCCAGATGATCGGCGGCGATGCCGCTGTCGAGCAATCCCTTGTAAGCCGCAACGCCATCGTCCACCGCGGCGGGAAACTTGTTCTCGGGCGCCAGGCGATAATCCGCGGAAAAAATCGGCACGCCCGAATCGGCGCTGAACGGCGCCAGCATGTGGCGATGCGACTGGGGCGAGCCGATCGAATAGCCGCCGCCGTGCAGATAGAGCAGCGCGGCATCGTTGCGCCGCACGCCCTTGGCGCGCACCCATTCGCCCTTGACGCCGCCGAGCGTCGCGGGCTGAACCTCAAGACCATCGGCGGCCGGAAAGTTCGCGCCCAGCGCGTCGATCTGCGCGCGCTGCTCGGCAAGGCTGGGACTTCCGATCGGCGATCCGGCCGCGAACAGCGCGGCGAGCGTTTGACGGTCTTTGACGGACATGTGCTGCCCCGTTCGTTTGGCGGCCCAAGGTTCTGCCGAATGGCCGGGCAATGCAATGTGAAGGCGCGCCCTGTTGTTTCGAGGCCGGCAAATGCTCATACTTGGCGGCAATTGCCTGACCCCAGAGGTCGAGGCAAACCTCGAGAAGGAACGGCCATGAGCTCGGCAGCGGTTCAGCAGATCATCGCGCAAATGGGCACTGCCTTGGGCGCCAATTCCGGCCTCGGCGGCACTTTGAAGTTCGATTTCGGCGACGCCGGAAGCGTTTTGCTCGACGGGAAGTCGACTCCCAACAGTGTGTCGGACGGCGACGGAAAGACGGCGGACACCACGATCTCCGTCACGCTCGAAACCTTCGAGAAGATGGCAAAGCAGGAGCTCGACCCGACATCCGCCTTCATGCAGGGCAAGCTGCGCGTGGCCGGCGACATGGGCCTGGCCATGAAGCTTGGGCCGGTGCTGCAGAAGGCACGCGGCTAGACGACTTGGCCCCGCTGGTTTTTTCTCCGCATTTCATCACCACGCCGAGCGGCGCGAGGCTGCGCACCGCGACGTTCGCCGCGCCCGCGGGCTCCGCACAACGCGGCGTCTGCGTGCTGCTGCACGGGCAAACCGAGTTCATCGAGAAATACGGCGAGGTGATCGGCGAGCTGCAGGGGCGCGGCTTTTGCGTCGCGACCTTCGACTGGCGCGGACAGGGCATGTCGAGCCGGGCGCTGGCCGATTCGCGCAAATCGCATATCGGCGATTTCAAGGAATATGACGAAGACCTCAAGGCGTTCCTGGAGCAGGTGGTCGCGCCGATCGGCGCCGGCGCGCCGCTGGCGCTGGCGCATTCGATGGGCGCGCATATCCTGTTGCGGACGTTGCATGACCAGCCACGGGCCCTTGGCGCCGCCGTGCTGAGCGCGCCGATGCTGGCGGTGTCGACGCGCGGCTATCCCGCCTGGTTCGCCGACGGCGCCACCGCGCTGATGAACGCCATCGGACGATCGGAGAGCTGGGTGCTGGGCATGGAAGCGCGCGATCCCCTGAAGATGCGCTTCGAAGACAATCTGGTGACGTCGGACCGCATGCGCTTCCAGCGCCAGCAGGACTTGATCGCGAAGAATCCCGACATCCGGCTGGCGGGGCCGACCTGGGGCTGGCTCAAAGCTGCCGGCGAGTCCATGGCGCGCGTGACGGCGCCGGGCTACGCCGAGGCGATCACGCCACCGGTGCTGGTCTGCGGCGCCGGCAAGGACCGAATTGTGCTGACGGATGCGGAGCGCGCCTTCGCCAAACGCCTGGCCCACGGGACTTATGTCGAGTTCGAGGATGCCGAGCACGAGATCCTGATGGAGAACGACGCCATCCGGGCGCGGTTCTGGAAGGCGTTCGACGAATTCACAACGACGAACAAGATCTGAGGAGCCCATCGGCATGACACCCGACCAGGCGCAAGCGCTGACCGACGCCGTTGCAGGCTGGGTGCGGTCGCGCGCCGACTTGCAGTCGCTCGGCCTCGCCGGCTCCTGGGCCCGCAATGCGGCGCGGCCGGATTCGGATATCGACCTGATCATTCTCGCCGACAAGCCGGACGAATACCGTTCCGACCGCTCCTGGCTGGCGCGCCTGCTGCCGCCGTCGTTTCGCATCCTGTCCGAACGGGACGCGACCTACGGCATCGTGTGGTCCTGCCATGCATTGCTGGAGCCGGACGCCGAACTGGAACTGACCTTCTGTCCGCTCGCCTGGGCCGCGACCGAGCCGCTCGATGCGGGAACGCGGCGCGTCGTCGGCGACGGCTTCCGTATCGTCGTCGACAAGGACGGCCGGCTGCTGCGCCTGGTCGATGCCGTGAAGGCGGCGCTTTAGCGGTTCAGGCGTTTTTCATTTGGGCGGCGCGGGCGGCGCGGGAGCCGCGATGCCTGCGATCTTCAATGCCGCACGAAGCGCGGTTTGCACAATCGGCTTGACGTTCTTCTCGCCATTGTTGCCGACGACATAGACGAAAATATCCTGCTGCGGCAGCCAGCCGAAATAGGCGAAGAACGTGCCGTCCGATCCGCTGTGACCGATGCGATAAGGCTTGCCGTTGCCGTCGAGCCGGACCGCGAGGCCGAAGCCTTCCCAGGCCTCGCCCGAAATGGGGTCCTGCGGCGTGGTCATGCCGCGCACCGCGCCGGGCGGAATCCCCGGCAACCTGCCGGTCAACCCGCGCCAGAAGCGCTCCATGTCCAAGGTCGAGGACTGCACGCCGCCATTGCCTTTGAGATCCCAGTCGTTGCCACGCAGTTTTGCGATGTTGTCCGAGATGACGCCTTGCGGCTTGTCGTCGAGGTAACCGATCGCGAAATCGCGCGCCGGCACGGCGTCGAAATGCGCAAAACCGGTGCGATGCATGCCAAGCGGCCGCCAGATATGGGCGCGCAGATAATGCTCCCAGCTTTCGCCCGAGATTTTCTCGACCACCGCCGCCAGAATGCTGAAGCCCATGTTCGAATAATTGTCCTCGCCCACCGGATGGGCGAGCGGCAGCGCCATGCAGCGATGCAGGAGGGTTTCCTTCGACACGGAGTCGAAATCGTCGCCGCAGGTATCCGTCAGGCCGGCATGGTGCGTGAGGATTTGATGCAGCGTGGCGGAGCCTGCCGGATCGGCCGCATCGGGCAGATAGGTCTTGACGGGTTTTTCGAGGTCGAGCTTGCCCTCATCGGCCAGTTCGAGAATGGCCAGAGCCGTCATCGGTTTGGTGATGGAGCCGATCTGCGCGACGGTGTCCAGGCTGAAGGGAATTTTTCGCACCCGATCGGCATAGCCATAGGCCTTTGCGAAGATGGGGGCGCCCTTCGACTCGATCAATATCGCGCCGCCGAAGCCATCATGCACCGCGGGAATCATGGCCGCATCGATGGTCGACAGCGCGTCGCCGGAATCGTCGGCGTTCGCAGCAGGGGCCATGAGCGCCAGCACGGCGAGCGCGGCGAGCGCGATGGTTCTCATCTGTCCTCAGCCGTTCAGCAATTTCATCGTCGCCTCGTGGATGCGCTTGTCGCCGGCGGCCAGCACCTGGCCTCCGGCCGCGCACGAGCCGCCCTGCCAGTTGGTAATGATGCCGCCGGCGCCTTCGATCAAGGGGATGAGCGCCGCGACATCCCAGCGATGGAACGTCGTCTCCACGATCACGTCGCAGAAGCCCAGCGCCATGGTGCCGAAAATGTAGCAATCGCCGCCCCAGCGGGTGAGACGCGCCTCTTTCTGCACACGCCGGAACGCCGGCCACTCGCCGGGCTGGTGGTAGGCATCGGGATGGGTGGCGCAGAGGATGGCGTCGGACAGCTTCTCGCATTGGCGCACGTGCAGCGGCGTGATGGCGCCCTTGTAGTGGAGATGAGCCTGTCCATTGGCGCCGACGAAGCGCTCGCCGATCCAGGGCTGGTCGAGGACGCCGAGGACGGGCTGCAGATTGTCTTCCAGCGCGATCAGCGAGCCCCACTCATGGCGGCCGTTGATGAAGGCGCGCGTGCCGTCCACCGGATCGAGCACCCAGCGCAAGCTGTTCTTGCCGGGTTTTTCGCCGAATTCCTCGCCCAGGATGCCGTCGTCGGGGCGCTCGGCGTCGATGATGGCGCGGATGGCCTTTTCAGCGTGTCTGTCGGCCTCGGTCACCGGATCGAAGATCGCCTGGCCGTTGACCATCATCGGCTTGTTGGCGACCGCTATGCGCTGGCGGAAATAAGGGCGGATCACCTCGCCGGCCGCGTCGGCGAGGCGGTAGGCGAAGGCGATGGTGCCGGCGGGGACGGTCATGCGGGAATCCTTGAAAGACGCACTATATTGCACGGCAGGCAGCAGAGGGTCAGCAGATGAAAAGCGTCGTGGTCACCGGATCGTCCACCGGCATCGGCTGGGGAATCAGCAAAATCCTCGTCCAGAAGGGCTTTCGCGTCTTCGGCAGCGTCCGCAAGGCGGCGGATGGCGAGCGGCTGCAAAAGGAATTCGGACCGAACTTCGTGCCGGTGCTATTCGACGTCACCGACGAGGCGGCAGTGGCCAAGGGCGCCGAAATGGTCGCTACGGCGCTCGGCGGCGAGACGCTGGCGGGGCTGGTCAACAATGCCGGCATCGCGGTGGCGGGACCCCTGCTCTATCTGAAGCTCGACGAATTCCGCCAGCAGATCGACGTCAATCTCACCGGCCAGCTGATCGTGACGCAGGCCTTCGCGCCGCTGCTCGGCGTCGATCGCAGCCGTAAAGGCGAGCCGGGACGGATCGTGATGATCTCATCGGTCGGCGGCAAGAACGCCAATCCCTTCATGGGACCCTATTGCGCCTCGAAGTTCGGCCTCGAGGGCATGAGCGAGGCGTTACGCCGCGAGCTGATGGTCTTTGGCATCGACGTGATCATCGTCGCGCCGGGCGCGGTGGCGACGCCGATCTGGAACAAGGCGGATCAGGTCGACGTGAACATCTACGCCAACACGCCGTACATGAAGTCGCTGCTCGGCCTGAAGGAATACATGGTGCGGCTGGGCAAGGTCGGCCTGCCGCCGGAAAAGCTCGGCCAGGTGGTGCATACGGCGCTGACCGCGGCGAGGCCCAAGACGCGCTACACTGTGACGCCGGAGCCGTTCCAGAACTTCCTGGTCAACACCCTGCCCAAGCGCATGGTGGACAACATGGTGGCGGGGCGACTGGGACTCAAGAAGCAGTAGTGTACGTACACTTGTAACTACAGCTGCGAGGGGGTAGCGTGGCGGACAAGATCAGATTCGAATGGGAAGTCGGAAGCGACCCGGCACAAGCACGGTTTGACGTTCGAAGATGCCATTCGACTTTTCCAAGATCCGCTGAAGCGACTTGATATCGAAGGTGACGAGCATGGAGAAACCCGCTGGCGTACGACAGGGGCGATCGACGGAATTCTCTACGTCGTCTCACACACCATCCGTGAAGACGGCGAAGTCGAAACCTACCGCATCATCACGGCGCGAAGAGCCACACCTCGTGAGGGTAAAGTTTACGAGGAAACTCCCTAAGCTGACCGAAGAGCAGCGCAAACGGCTCAAAGCGTTTGCTGAAATGCCGGCCGATCAGATCGACACGAGCGATATTCCGGAATTGCCACCCGATTACAAAGGTCCAACCTATATTGGTCTTTTTCCCGGCTTCGCAACGAAGAAGAGCGTCACCATCCGCCTCGACGACGACATCGTGAAGTGGTTCAAGAGCCAGGGCAAAGGCTGGCAGACCAAGATGAATTGGGTGCTGCGGCTCTATTTCGCCAGCCATAGAAAAACCGGCGTAAAAGTAGGAAGACCCTAGATTCTCCAATTGGCGCGCAATTTGCCGGCTTCGCCGGATTGCGCTTAAGCCGCTTCCGAGCGCGTGGCGCGCTTGCGGTCGTGCGGCGAGAGCGCCTTCTTGCGGATGCGGATCGACTGCGGCGTCACTTCGACCAGCTCGTCTTCCTCGATATAGGCGATGGCCTGCTCCAGCGTCATCGGCACGATCGGCGTCAGGCGCACCGCTTCGTCCTTCGACGTCGTGCGGATGTTGGTGAGCTGCTTGGCCTTCAGGGGATTGACGTCGAGATCGTTGTCCTTGGCGTTCTGGCCGATGATCATGCCCTGATAGACCTTGGTGCCGGGCACGATGAAGAGCTTGCCGCGCTCTTCGAGATACCACAGCGCATAGGCCACCGCCTCGCCGTCGCCGGTCGAGATCAGCACGCCGTTGACGCGGCCCTGAATGTTGCCCTTGTGCGGCGCATAGCCGTGGAACATGCGGTTCATCACGCCGGTGCCGCGCGTGTCGGTGAGAAATTCGCCGTGATAGCCGATCAGGCCGCGCGCCGGCGCGGTGAAGATGATGCGGGTCTTGCCCGCGCCGGTGGGACGCATGTCGGTCATCTCGCCCTTGCGCTGCGAGATCTTGTCGATCACCACGCCGGTGTAGGGATCGTCGACGTCGACTGTGACTTCTTCCATCGGCTCGAGCTTCTCGCCCTTCGGGCTCGTCTGGAACAGCACGCGCGGGCGTGAGATCGAGACCTCGAAACCCTCGCGGCGCATGGTTTCGATCAGCACGCCGAGCTGCAATTCGCCGCGGCCCGCGACTTCGAAGGCGCTCTCGCCGGTCTCGGAGACCTTGATGGCGACATTGCCTTCGGCTTCGCGCAGCAGACGGTCGCGAATGACCCGGGACTGCACCTTGCTGCCTTCGCGGCCGGCCAGGGGCGAATCGTTCACCGAGACGGTCATCGCCAGGGTCGGCGGATCGATGGGCTGGGCCTGGATCGGCTCTTCGACCGTGAGATCGCAGAGCGTGTCGGCAACCGTGGTGTGCTGCAGACCCGCGATGGCGATGATGTCGCCGGCTTCGGCGCGCTCCACGGGCACGCGGGCGAGGCCGCGGAAGGCCAGCAGCTTGGTGGCGCGGGCGCGCTCGACGACGTCGCCCTTGCCGTTCAGCGCCTTGATCTGGCGGTTGACCGTGATGGCGCCGGATTCGATGCGCCCGGTGAGGACGCGGCCGAGGTAGTTGTCGGCTTCCAGCGTCGTCACCAGCATCTTGAAGGGAAATTCGTCGCCGGCCAGCGCGATGGGCTTGGGCTTGGGCACGTCTTCGACGACAAGCTGGAAAAGCGGATCCAGGTTCTTGCGCTCGTCTTCGAGCTCCTTCACCGCCCAGCCATTGCGGCCGGAGGCGTAGAGGTAGTGAAAATTGAGCTGGTCGTCATTGGCTTCCAGGGCCAGGAAAAGATCGAAGATCGATTCCAGCGTCTCCTTGGGCGCCGCGTCGTGGCGGTCGATCTTGTTGATGATGACGATGGGCTTGAGGCCCAGCTTCAGCGCCTTGGAGAGCACGAATTTGGTCTGCGGCATGACCGATTCGGCCGCGTCGACCAGCAGCACGACGCCGTCGACCATCGACAGGATGCGCTCGACCTCGCCGCCGAAATCGGCATGGCCGGGGGTGTCGACGATATTGATGTGGGTGCCGTGCCACTCCACCGAGGTGCATTTGGCCAGGATCGTGATGCCGCGCTCGCGCTCCAGGTCGTTGGAGTCCATGGCGCGCTCTTCCATATGCTGGTTCTCGCGCACCGAGCCGGACTGCTTGAGGAGCTGGTCCACGAGCGTCGTCTTGCCATGGTCGACATGGGCGATGATCGCGATATTCCGGATATCCATAGGCTCTGGCGCTCGGGCTGGGAGAGCGCGGGCTTATAGACGTGCCCCTCCTTAGGAGCAACCGAGAGGTTTTCGGGCCCGAATTGCCTGTCAAATTGACGGATTTGGCGGGTCTTGGGATAGTTTGACGACAGTTAACGGCGACAGACCGTCATCCTCTTCACATTCGCGTTCAAACCGTCTGGAAATTGCCCCTGACCATGCTAGGACAGTCGCGGGAGCGTTGCATGGCGGGTCCGCCCGCCAGGCGCACGAAGTCTTGGCTAAAGACTTGTGCGAAGATCAGCAGGCCGTGGACTGAGTGATGAACATTCGCTTCCCCAATACGCTTCAGACGATGCCAGCAGCCGTCCAGGGTTTCCCGGACCGGATTCGGCGTGCGAGTTCGCGCACCTGGCTCATTTTGGGTATCGCGGCCGTGGCCGTGCTGGGCTATGCCGCCTGGCGGATATTCGGCGGCCCGAGCGCGCCGCAGCGGCCGGTTCCGCCGGTGCTGGTGGCGGCGGTACAGCGCCAGGACATGACGATCGCGGAGCGCACCATCGGCACGGTGGTCGCCAATGCCACGGTGCAGCTGACGGCGCGGGTGCAAGGTCAGCTGCTGCGCGCCAATTTCAAGGAAGGCCAGATCGTCCATGCCGGCGATCTGCTGTTCGAGATCGATCCGAGGCCCTATCAGGCGGCCTATGACAGCGCGATGGCCTCGCTGGCCTCCGCCAGGGCCAAGGCCGACCGCTACGCCAGGCTGCTGGCGCAGAAAGCGATCGCGCCGCAGGATGCCGACGACGCCCGGGCGTCCTATCTCGAGGCCAAGGCCGCCGCGCAAACGGCGCAGCTCAATCTGGAATACACCCGGATCCGTTCGCCGATCGACGGCAAGACCGGGCCGATCCTGATCCAGCCCGGCAACCAGATCACCGCCAGCGGCGGCGCCAGCGGCGCCAGCGCGGCGGCATCGCCACCGGGCATGAACCCGCTGGTGGTCATCACCCAGATCCAGCCGGTGAAGATATCGTTCTCGCTGCCGCAGGCCGATCTGCCGCGCATCCAGGATCGGGCACAGCAGCACGCGCTGGTCGCGATCGTCCAGACCCACGGCGGCATCACGGGTTCGCTGTCGGTGCCCATCGACTTCGTCGGCAATGCGATCGACGACAAGACCGGCACGATCGAATTGCGCGCCACCTTCGCCAACACGGACGGCGTCCTGGTGCCCGGACAGATCGTCGACGTCGGCGTGACGCTGAGTTCGGTCAAGAACGCGCTGGTGGTGCCGCGCGAGGCCGTCAATCTGGGGCCCAATATGCGCTACATCTACGGCATCAAGGACGGCAAGGCGGTGATGATTCCGGTGACCGTGCTGTTCGACGACGGCACCAACATGGCGATCACGGGCAAGCTGAAGCCCGGCGACAAGGTCGTGATCGACGGCCAGCTGCGGGTGTTGCCGGGCAAGCCGGTCGCCATCGTCAAGCCGGCGCCGGGGGCCATGACGCGGGATCCGACCCTGGTCCAATGAACATCTCTGAACCCTTCATCCAACGCCCGGTCATGACCACGCTGCTCATGGCGGCGCTGGTGATCTTCGGCCTGTTCGGCTATGCGACGCTTCCCGTCAGCGAATTGCCGAACGTGGATTCGCCGACCATCGTGGTGTCGGCATCCCTGCCGGGCGCCGACCCCGAGACCATGGCGTCCGCCGTGGCGACGCCGCTGGAGAGCCAGTTCACGACCATCGCCGGCGTCGACTCGATGACCTCGTCGAGCACGCAGGGCTCGACCAACATCACGATCAACTTCAAGCTCGACCGCAACATCGACGGCGCGGCGCAGGACGTGCAGTCCGCGATCGCGGCCGCGGCGCGCAAGCTGCCGCCGAACATGCCCAACCCGCCGACGATGCGCAAAGTGAACCCGGCCGACACGCCGATCATCTTCATGGCGCTGCAATCGGACACGCTGCCGCTGTCGAAGGTCGACGAATACGCCGAAACGCTGCTTGCCCGGCAGCTTTCGACGCTCGACGGCGTCGCCCAGGTCAACGTCTACGGCGCGCAGAAATTCGCCGTGCGCATCCAGGCCGATCCGGCGGCGCTGGCCAGCCGCCAGATCGGCATCGACCAGCTGGCGGCGGCGACGGGCGCGTCGAACGTCAATGTCGCGACCGGCACGCTGAACGGCCCGACGCGGGCCTCGGTCATTCACACCGCCGGCCAGTTGATGAACGCGGCGGCCTTCCAGAACCAGGTCGTCGTCTTCCAGAACGGCGCGCCGGTGCGCTTCAAGGACGTCGCGCGGGTGATCGACAGCGTCGAAAACAACCGCGCCGCCAGCTGGTTCAAGGGCAAGCGCGCCATCGTGCTGGCGGTGCAGCGCCAGCCCGGCTCCAACACCATCGAACTCGTCGATTCGATCAACAAGATCCTGCCGACCTTCCTGCTGCAGCTGCCGGCCTCCGTCCGGATGACCACGATCTACGACCGCAGCCAGACCATCCGCTCTTCGGTCTCGGACGTGCAGATGACGCTGCTGATCGCCGCGATCCTGGTGGTGGGCGTGATCTTCGTCTTCCTGCGCCGCGTCTCGGCGACGTTCATCCCGTCGCTGGCGCTGCCCATCGCGGTGATCGCGACGTTCGCCGGCATGGCGCTGTTCGGCTACAACCTGGACAATCTCTCGCTGATGTCGCTGACCCTGTCGGTCGGCTTCGTGGTCGACGACGCCATAGTCATGCTGGAGAACATCATCAGGCATATCGAAGAAGGCGATACGCCGATGGCGGCGGCCCTGAAGGGCTCCCGGGAGATCGGTTTCACCATCCTGTCGATGACGGTGTCGCTGGCCGCCGTGTTCATCCCCATCGTATTCATGGGCGGCATCATCGGACGGCTGCTGCACGAATTCGCGGTCGTCATCATCCTGGCCATCACTTTTTCGGGCCTGGTCTCGATCACGCTGACACCGATGCTGTGCAGCCGCATGCTGAAGGCTGAGGAAGGCCAGGCGCACAACGCCTTCTATCGCTGGAGCGAGCGCACGTTCGACAACGTGCAGGGGTTCTACGAGCGCACGCTGCGCTGGAGCCTGGAGCACCGGCCGGTGATCCTGGGCATGTTCTTCCTCAGCCTGGTGGCGGCGGTTGGGCTGTTCATGGTGCTGCCGCAGGACTTCCTGCCCAATGACGACACCAACCTGGTGCGCGGCGCCACCGAAGCGGCGAACGGCACCTCGTTCGACCAGATGGTCCGCCTGCAGCAGCAGGCGGCCGACATCATCAACGCCGATCCCAACGTCGCCGGCGTGATGTCCGCGGTCGGCGCCGGCGGCACGACGACCGGCACCAATTCGGGCTTCCTGGTGATCCATCTGAAGGAACACGGCGACCGCGCCCTGGGGATCGACCGCGTCATTCCCGAGTTGGGCCGCAAGCTGAGTCAAATTCCGGGCATCAACGTGTTTCTGCAGAACCCACCCGTCTTCCGCATCGGCGGCCAGAACACCAAACTGCCTTACCAATATACGCTGCAGGACCTGGACCTGAACGAGCTCCAGGACACGTCGGTACGGCTGGCGGCGGTCATGGCCAACGATCCGACCTTCGCCGGCGTTACCAGCGATCTCAATCTCTCGACGCCGGCGGTGAACGTCGCCATCGATCGCGACCGCGCCGCGTCGCTCGGCGTGACACCGCAGCAGATCGAAACGGCGCTGGGCTCGGCCTATGGCGGCCAGCAGGTTTCGTCGATCTACGCCGCGTCGGACCAGTATCAGGTCATTCTCGAGCTGCTGCCGGAATACCAGCAGGATCAGGCGGCGCTGTCGCGGCTCTACGTCACCGGTGCCAACGGCACGCTGGTGCCGCTCAACGCGGTGACGCATGTCGGCGCCGGCACGATGCCGCTCAGCATCAACCATCTGGGCCAGATCCCGTCGGTGACGATCTCCTTCGACGTGGCGCCGGGCAAGGCGCTGAGCGATGCGGTGTCGGCGATCAACCGGCTGTCGCAGCAGGTCGGCATGCCGGCGACCGTGCAGACAAGCTTCCAGGGCACGGCGCAGGCGTTCCAGAGCTCGACCCAGAATATGGGCCTGCTGCTGCTGATCGCGGTCATCACGGTCTACATTATCCTGGGGATTCTCTATGAGAGCTTCATCCATCCGCTGACCATCCTGTCGGGGTTGCCCTCGGCGGCGGTCGGCGCGTTGCTGGTCCTGCTGATCTTCGGCGTGCCGCTGAGCCTTTATGCCTTCGTCGGCATGATGATGCTGATCGGCATCGTCAAGAAGAACGCAATCATGATGATCGACTTCGCGCTGCACCGGCAGCGCGACGAGGGCGCGACACCGGCGGTGGCGATCTTCGACGCGGCGATGATCCGGTTCCGGCCGATCATGATGACGACCATGGCCGCGATGATGGGAACGATGCCGATCGCCATCGGGCTGGGCTCGGGGTCGGACGCGCGCCGGCCGCTGGGCCTGTGCGTGGCCGGCGGGTTGCTGCTGTCGCAGCTTTTGACGCTCTACATCACGCCGGTGCTGTACATCTATCTCGACCGGATCGAGCAGCGCATCGGCGGCTTCAGCCTGCGCCGCGCCGCACCCCGCGGCGCACCGGCGGAGTGAGCATCCTTCGGGGCTCGCCTTCGCTGCGCTACAGCTCGCGCCTCAGGATGACGAGGGCGGAGTTTGATATTGAACGGCCATCCTTCATCCTGAGGTGCGAGCACAGCGTCCACACGCCGTCACTCGGACCCCGAAGGACTATTTGGCACTGAGCCGGTCGACTTCGGCGATCTCGGCGGGGTCAAGTTTCCAGGCGGCGGCCACCACGTTCTGCTCGATCTGTTCGGGACGGGTGGCGCCGGCGATGACGCTGGAGAGATAGGGACGCGACAGCAGCCAGGCGAAGGCCAGTTCCAGCAGCGTGTGACCGCTGGCGGCCGCGAAGACCGTGAGCGCTGCGACGATCTTCCAGTTCTCCTCGGTCATGTATTGCTCGCCGAAGCGGCCCATGCGGGCGAAGCGGGTGCCGGCCGGAATGTCCTTGCCCTTCTCGTATTTGCCGCTGAGCAGGCCGCTGGCCAGTGGGAAATAGGGCAAGAGGCCGATGCCTTCCTTGCCGATGGTCAGCGCCAGCGCGGTTTCAATGCCGCGGACGAGCAGGCTGTACTGGTCCTGGGCGGTGACATAGGCGGCCTGGTGATTGTGGCGCGCGGCGTCCTGCGCCACGGTGAGTTGATCGGCCGGCATGTTGGAACAGCCGATGGCACGCACCTTTCCCTGTTTGACCAAATCGTCGAGAGCGCCCAGCGTTTCCTCGATCGGGGTCTTGGGGTCGGGCCGGTGCTGCTGATAGAGGTCGATCCAGTCGGTCTTCAGGCGCTTCAGGCTGGCGTCGCAGGCCTCGCGGATATAAGCGGCGGAGGCGCCCGACTTGGCGCCGCTGTCGTCCATCGGCATGGCAAATTTGGTCGCCAGGACGATGTCCTTGCGGCGGGCGCCGAGGATCTCGCCGAGCTGCTCCTCCGAGCCGCCGCGATTGCCGTAGACGTCGGCGGTATCGAACAGGGTGATGCCCATCGCCAGCGCGCGGTCGACGACGCGGCGCGAGGCGTCGATTTTCATGGCGCCGAAATTGTTGCAGCCGAGGCCGATCACCGAGACCTCGATGCCGGATTTGCCGAGCTTGCGTTTTTCCATGGGCGAGGACCTCTGTCGCTAAGGAAGGGGACGCTATTGCATCCGTCGGGATGGCGAAACGGGCGGCGCAGCGCCAGCGACATCTGGGCCCGAAGGCGGCGCCCGGGGGCGAACGGCGAGGTCAGGCGCGCCCAAGAAAAAGGGCGCCGCTTGCGCGGCGCCCCTGTTCTTCGAACCGCTTGTCGGCTCAGAACTTGTAGTGCACTTCGATGCCGTAGGTTGCCGGCGGCGTCACGTAGTAGGTCGAGACGTGTCCGGTGGCGTCTTCGCCGCGGACTGCGCCGTAACCGACGGGGTTGTTGACACCCTGAACGAAGTTGCAGGTGCCGGGACCGCCGCCGCAAGCCCGATCGATCGTGCCGGCGAGACGCGCGCCGGACGCACCGGAGTCGTAGCCGATGGTGTCGAAGATGTTCTTACCGAACAGGATGGCTTCCCAATGGTCATCCTTCGACATGTAGCGAACGCGGGCATCGACCTGATCCCAAGACGGCGCTGCGTTGTAGGAACGCGTGAACAACGTGCCGTATTGCTTGTCGCGCCACACATAGCTGATGGATGGCGTGAAGGTTCCCTCGTCACCGAACACATTCATGAAGTTGTAGCTGATGTTGAACGCGATCTTGTTGCGCGGCGCGTTCGGCAGGTCATTGCCCTTCAAGTTCTGGGGAATGTTCCAGTTGAGGCCATTGGCCGTGCCGGGAACGCCGTTCGTGCCGCCCGATGCGACGGGCAACGCCACATAGATGTCCGGCGAACATGTTGGTGTTAAGAGAAGCGCGTTCGCGTTGCACTGAGCAGGCGTAAACATAGGCGTGGCGCCCGCCGCGGTGGCATTCGGATCGGCCGGATCCGGCGCCGAACCCTTGGTCGTGTGCGCATCGAGGTACGAGTAGTTGAAGATGATGTTCATGTTCTCCATCGGAGAGATGAACGTCTCCAACTCGACACCCTGCGAGATCGCGTCCGGCACGTTGTAGAACGACGTCGCCGACTGCGAGAGACCGCCGGCCGAGTTCACGACCGCCAGCGGGATTTGCAGGTTCTTATAGTCGTAGTGGAAGACCGCCACGTTGGTGGTCAGCCAGTTGCCGAAGGTGTGCTTGGCGCCGACTTCGAACGAATTGACGTGTTCGGAGTCCGTCCAGGGGGTGTAGCTCAACACCGTGAAGATACCGACGTTGAAGCCGCCAGACTTATAGCCGCGGGCGTACTTGCCGTAGACCAGGGTCTGCTCGTCAGGCGTCCACTCGACGCCGGCCGTGCCGGTCGTCGCGCCCCACGTCGCGTCATACTGGCGCGAAGCGAAGCCGGTAGCGGCACTGTAGGTGGTGATACCCTTGACACCCTTGGGGATGCCGTAGGGCGGCAGGCCGTTGTCGACGACGTTGCCGAGCTGCGTCAGATCGAAGGCCGGCGTGAAGGAGCCGGCTGCTTCTATCGTCGCGCCGCAAGCAGGAACGGCGAAGCACAGCAGACGCACATTCTCGACGCCGTTCTTGCGGTCGTAGGAATAGCGCAGGCCGCCCGTCAGCTTGAGCGTCTCGTCGAGCTTGTAGTCAAGCTGGAAGAACGCGGCATAGGAGCTGGCATGCATAACCGGACGGTTGTCGAAGCGGCGGAAGCCGACTTCGGGAGCGCAAACGCCGCCAGTCTGGGCGCAGAAGAAGCCAGGCGCGCCGAACGGCGGGGTGACGCCGCCCCACTGAACCTGAGCCGGCTGCTGCGTATATACTGGCTGGTCGTAATGCTGCTGGAACTGGTAGGCACCGGCCACCCACTGCAGCGGGCCGTCGCCAGTCGACAGGAAGTTGACCTCGTTGCTGATGAAGCCGTTCCGTTCCTGGTAATTAAAGGCTTCCGCGCCATAGATGACGGCGTTACCGGTGCCGGGACCGCCCGGAACTGTGAAGGACAGGATCGGCGAGCGAGCGTCAGAACCGCCGCCTTCGTCCGATGTGTCGCCGGTCAGGATGTAGTGATAGAACGTGCCGCCGCCGATATATTTGATATCGAAGCCATTGGCATGCCACGTCCATTGCGTGTTGAGCGAGAAGTAGTCCGGCAATTTGACGTTGTAGGGCACGGGACGCGAAATCTTCCACGGGTCGCCGACTTCGGGGTTCCGGCAAGCCTGGGCCAGCGTCACGCCAGTCGGAGTCGTCGCGCTGGTGGCCGAGGTCGGTCCGGCAAAGCCGGGGAGGGTTGTGCAGCCATAGCCCGGGTTTAGAGCGGTCGCGGCCACGCCATACTCGTATGTCGGCACGTCGTAGGGATTCCAGCCGCTGGACTGCGAGCCCGCGTTACCGGCGCCGCCATACCAACGGGCGCTCTGGATCTTGGTCCACATATCCAGCTTGCCGTTGAAGAACTTGCCCTGGAGCTGGGCGTCGCCATACCAGTTGTTATAGAGACCGTCTTCCTGCGGCGCGCCCGGGATGATGTTCTTGGCGTAGCCCTGGCTCTGCTTGTCCCAGTTGAAATAGACGCGATAGCCCCAGTCGTCGGTGATCGGGCCGGAGACGGCGGCTTCGAGACTGACGTGGTCGTAGTTTGTGTAGGTGGCGCGAACCTCAGCTTCGAACTGGTCCGTCGGGCGCCGCGTGATTTCGTTGAGCGCGCCGCCGATGGCGTTGCGGCCGTACAGCGTGCCTTGCGGACCGCGCAGAACCTCGACGCGGTCGAGGTCGAGAGACGAACGGCCGGCGGCAACCGCGAAGGTCTCATAAAGGCCGTCGTCGTAGTTGGCGACCGAGGCGTCGGCGGAGAGCACGTTGGTCTGGCGACCGACGCCGCGCAGAGACACGCGGTCGGTCGAGGTGTTGTACTGCAGGCCCGGCGTGAAGTTCGTCATGTCCTGGATCGAATTGATGCCGACCAGGTCACGCTTTTCGCTGGTGAACACCGAGATGGCGACCGGAACGGTCTGCACGTCCTGGAGGCGCTTTTCAGCGGTCACCACGACGATTTCGATATCGGCGAAGGCCGGCGCCGTGAACGCCGTCGACATCAACAAGGCACTGACAAACGTCACCGAGCGGACGGTTACTGCAGAACGCATACCTGACATATTTGATCCCCCGTTTGCGGCCCTGCATTACGCGCGGACCTCGATATTTGTAGCGGTCGCTTGCTCCCCAAGCGAATACCGCGTCATAGCACCGTAGGAATGTATCAGCGATTTCCAATCCGGGGCAAGAACGTTATCCCCCAAGCAAGCGGTCCTGCGAACATTCAGGTCACCCGTTGCTAATATGCCAGTATGGATAAGCCACTAATTTTACAGAATTATTTCTGCCTCTCGCAGTTGCAAAATTGTTAACTGCTCAGCAAATGCGTTAATTGTGCTTAACAACTAGCCCTATCACGCATGCTTCGGAAACGGCCCGATGGGGAAGGGCTGTTCGTCGCGCACGAAGGTGATGAAAGCCAGAAGCTCCCACTCATATTGCAACAGTGTGTTGCAAAACGACTTGAGTTCGTCGTTGACGCGGCCGTTGATCGCCAGCATCGCAAATTGAATGACGGCGAGCACGAAAATTATATGCAAGACGAACCAAGCAATAAAACCATAGCCAACCGAATAGAGCAGCCGAACGATGGGAAACGGCGGATGATGCGGCGCGACAGCCTGCGGCGGGGGCGGCGGCACGTTGCCGGCCGAGTTCGATGCATCGGACATCCAGGGACTCCTAAGCTGCGCGTCGGGACCTGCTATATCTAAGGTGGCTGCGGCGGCCTTCAAGCGCCGGCGCGACGAAGTTTGGCGGCAGGGCCGACAAAATGCTCGAACAACCCCACGAGCAGCAGACCGGCGATATAGCCGCCCATGTGATCCTCCCAGGCGACGGTCTCGACCGCGCCGAACGTGCCGATGGCGAAGTAACCGGTCACGAAATTGAGGCCCAGCCAGATGCCTGTGAACAGCAGGACCTGACGAGACCACAAGGGCTGCAGCGGCAGCGCCGCGACGTTCAAATAAGGCTGACGGATATCCATCATGCGGATCGCGGCGCCCATGAGGCCCGAGATCGCGCCCGATGCGCCGATCGTCTCGACATTGACGCCCCAATTCATCGCGACATAGAGCGCCGATCCCGCCAGGCCGCACAGGAAGAAGAAGACATAGAAGGCGAGACCGCCGAAACGCCGCGCGACCACCGGACCAAAGGCCAGCAGCCAGACAGAGTTGACAGCCAGGTGCGTGAGATTGGCGTGCAGGAAAATCGAGCTGAAAGGCGGCACGATGCGATGGAACAGCGACCCGCCCTGAAGCGCGTAAAACGCAGGATTCAATGCATAATTATACAACACGGCGTCCGAGATCGCGGCCGGCGCCAGGACGCGCGCGACATGCGCTGCGACCAGAACCGCGATCAGCGCGATGACCGAGGCGGGGCTGCGAAACATCGGCTCGCGCGCGGGCCGGGCTTCCTGGAACGCCATTGTCCTTGTCCGGTTCTCAGCGCCTGAGCGCCGCTTCGACCAGTTCCATGCGGTCGTTGCCAAAATACATGTCGGAGCCGTCCACAAACATGGTGGGCGAGCCGTAGCCGCCGCGGGCGATGACTTCGTCGGTGTTGGCGCGCAGCCTGTCCTTTATCGCGTCGCTCTGGCTGCGCTCCAAAATGTGGTCGCCGTCGAGATCGGACTCGGCGCAGACCTCCTTGATGACATGCGGCAGGCTGATGTCCTTGGACAGCGTCCAATAGGCCTCGAAGCAGTTGCGCGCGAATTCGACCAGCTTGCCCTCCTCCTGGGCCGCCAGGGCGCAGCGCATCGCCAGCGTCGCGCGCACCGGAAAGACCGGCGGCGGCATGACGATCTTGAGGCCCGTCAATTTGGCCCAGTCCTGCAGGTCCTTGGCGCCATGGACGGCCTTGCGCGGATCCGGATTGGCCCTGCGCTCATAGACCTCACGGTTAACGGCGTTGAACACGCCGCCGACCAGGATCGGCTTCCAGACGATGTCGGCGCCGGTGCGCGCCGCGATGGGCTGAATCCGCGTGAAAGCGAGATAGGTCCAGGGCGAGGAGCAGTCGAAGAAGAATTCAAGCGTGGCCAAAAGAGAGTCTCCGGGTCATTGCGCCGATAGAGTTTATTCGCATTCACCAACTTCCCCAACTCACCATGGCCCGACGCTCCTGCGCCGTCGCCGAGAGGCCACGCCCTGGTGAGCTTGACGTTTCGCATCAAAACAACACAGCGGCGTGCCGCTTTGATACGGGCCCGGCTCATCGAGCCGCCGTCACCAGCAAACGGCGCTGGCACGGGGGTTGCTCCCACCGTTCGCGAGAGATTTCAGGTGCTATGCCGATGACGACCCCGTTCAAGACACTCGCCGCCGTCCTGTTCGCCAGCGCCGCCTTCGTGGGCGCGGCCAAGGCCGGCGATTACAGCAATGCCAGCACCTACAATGCGCCCTTCGGCTTGCAGCCGGGCCAGGAAAACCAGGCGCCGGCGCCGTCGCTGCGCGATGCCAACGGCAATCTCACCGTCAACAACGGCCAGTTCACCACCGCGAATTTCGGCGCCACCTCCGGCGCCGGCGCGTCCGCTTCCGGTGCATCTTCGGCCGGCGGCGTTGGCACGAGCGGTGCAGGGACCGCTTTCGGAAACGCCACGGCGATCGGAAATCAGCTGAACGTCGTGACCCTCGGAAACAACAATACGGTCATCGTCAACGCCACGCAGAACAACAGCGGAAACCAGACAGCCACCAATACCGTCAACGGACACTAATCCAGAGAAAGTAAGGGAAGCCCCTCCCATGACACGTCGCGGAAGAAAACATCTCCTCAAGCCGTTGGTCTTTTTGATCGCGGCGTTCGCCCTCCAAGGCTGCATCAGCCCGCAGGCCGACAGCGTGACGGGCCGTTACACGGCCCCGATCGGCGGCTCGCCGGTGATCTCCAACGAGACGCCGTATTCGGCAGCCCTGCGCTGCATGGCCGGCTACACCGGCCAGCGCCCGCTCAAGATCGCGGTCGGCCAGATCGCGGACTACACGGGAAAAAGCGAAAGCGACAATTCCGGGCGCAAGATCACCCAGGGCGCCGCCCTGATGGCGATGAGCGCGCTCAGCAAGGCCGGCGTGCAGCTGGTCGAGCGCTTCGACACCTCGGTCGCCGAGATGGAACTGAAATACGCCAACAACCGCCTGATCGGCGCGGACGGCGCGACGCCCGCGGGCGGCGCCGACTACCGCCAGATCATCGCCGGCTCGATCCCGGGCTCCGACTACTACCTGGTCGGCGGCATCACCGAGCTCAACTTCAACATCCGCTCGGTCGGCGCATCGGCCGATGGCGGCGAGACCGCCACAAACGGGCTCAAGGGCCAGACCGGCGGCAACATGTATGTCATGAATGTCGGCCTCGACCTTCGCCTGGTGGACACCAAGACGCTGCAAGTCGTCGACGTGATCAGCTATCAGAAGCAGATCATCGGCCACCAGGTTTCGGTCGGCGTGTTCGACTTCCTGGGCGCCAATTTCTTCGACGCCTCCATCGGCCAGAGCGCCCTGGAACCGATCCAGCTCGCGGTCCGCTCGGTGATCGAGCGCGCCGTCCTGGAGATGACCTCGCGCCTCTATCACACGACCGGCAGTTGCTCGGCCGGCACCGACCCCCTGGCCGGCGCCGACGACGCTCCGCCCGCCAACTACAACGCGCCTTACGCCCACCCCATCACCGCCCGTAACGAGGACCACCACAATGACGACGCGTCTCGCCAAGATCCTTATCGCTTCTACGGTTCTAGCGATCCTGCCGCTGAAGGCCTTCGCGGCGGCGTCAACTAGCACCGCCACCAGTTCGAGCGGCACGAGCGTCAACACCACCGTGAACACAGCCACGGCGGGCGCGACGACGGTCCTCAACGGCCAGCTGACCTTCGGCGCGCAATGGTCGACCGTCACCACGACGGTGGACGGCGCTGGCGGCGACGTCATCGTGCAGAGCCAGGGCGCCGGTAACGCGCTCGACGTGACGACGTTCAACGACACGCATGTCACCAACACCCAGGACGCGGAGAGCACCAATATCGGCTCGACGATCGATGCCAGCGTCTCCAACGTCTATGGCAGCGTCGGCATTACGGGCCAGGCCTTCTGCAACTCGGCGAACATCTCGACCGATCCGGCGATCACCGACGTGACCAGCGACCAGACCTGCCACGCGCAGGACCCCGGCTCCGAAATCAACGCCAATGTCGACGGCGTCAGCGGCGATGTCTCGATCGCGTCGAGCGCCTACGGCAACACCTATGCCGAGGACACCAATGCGACGAGCGCGCCGGCGACCCTGCACCAGACCAACACTTCCAACGTCTTCGGCACGACGAACGCCACGGTTCACAATGTCGGCGGCAGCGTCCAGGTGACGGCGGCGGCCATCGGCAACAACGTCCAGATCGTCCACTACTCGACGGCCCAGAGCACGGGCGGCAATTGAGGTTCCGCGTCGACGCTTCCGGGGGCAAACGGAGGCGTTACGGAAAAGAGGGAGAGCGAAAGCTCTCCCTCTTTTTTTATTGAAAAAGCGGCCTACCGCTTCGCTACATGAGGCCGCTTTTTCGTAACCCAGTTTCGCCGGTGCGCAACGCCCTATCGCTTCGCTATTTGAGGGCGATTTTTCGTAATCCAGTTTCGATAGTTGTGCTTTGTCAGGGCTTGGCGTCGAGCGCCGACGCCAGCGCCAGGACGTGACGAGCCTGTTTGAGGTGGGGCTGGTCGAGCATCTTGCCGTCGAGCGACGCGACGCCGGCGCCGGCGGCGAAGGCCGCGACGACGTCCTTCGCGTGCTCGATGTCGGCGGCCGACGGCGTGAAGGCGGCGTTGATCGGCGCGACCTGGTCGGGGTGGATCGCCATCATGCCGCTGAAGCCTTCGCGCTGGGCCAGGCGAGCGGCGCGCTCAAGGCCGGCGTGGTCTCGGAAATCGGCATGCACGGATTCGATGGCGTCGACGCCGGCCGCCTTGGCCGCGATCAGCGTCATGGCGCGCACCATCTTGTGAATGAACAGGAACTCGCCGTTCTCATCGCGGTTCATCGCGGCGCCGAGCGCGGCGGAGAGGTCCTCGGCGCCCCAGCTAAGGCCCGCGAGACGCGGCGGCGGCGAGCGGTAATCCTTGAGCGACAGAACCGCGGTCGGCGTTTCGGTGGCCACCGGCAGGAGCAGGATCGAACGCTGGGCGAGGCCGGCCTGCGTTTCCAGCGTCAGCAGATGGGCATCGAGGGTGAGCAGATCCTGCGGCCCGTCGGGCTTGGGCACGATCAGGCCGGCCGGCGCGGCAGCGACGACCGCGGCCATGTCGGCGACGAAGTCGGACGAGCCGACCGGATTGATGCGCACCCAGATGGCTTGCGAATTCCTCTCTTGCAGAAACTCGCGCGCCAGGCCGCGCGCCTTGACGCGGTTTTCCGGCGCGACGGAGTCTTCCAGATCGAGGATCAGCGCGTCGGCGGGCGAGGATTTCGATTTCGCGAGCTTCTTCTCGCTGTCGGCGGGAACGAAGAGGAGGGAGCGCAGGATCATGGCGACATCCTGCCATCGGGAACGACCGCAAATCCTAAATTGCTTGCGACCGCATGGAGGCGCTTGTCGCGGGTCCATAGGCCCATGCCCGGAATCAGACGAACCGACGCCAGCAGGTGCGAATCGACATAGCCTATTCCCGTACCGGCCAATCCATGGCTGTTTATGAGGTGGAGAACTTCGGTGTCTCGCGCGATCGGTGCATGCGGCAACCTGGACAGTCTCGACAAGATCAGGTCGCGCTGTCTGAGATGGCCCAGGGCGACTTCGCCGATGACGAAGGGGTGCATGTATATTTCTCCCGCGTCGAGTTTGCGCGCGAGCGTTGCATCGTCCGCCCGGATGTGATCGGCCCAGACCGACGTGTCGGCAAGAATCACGATTTGCCGAAGCGGCGCCTGGGTGGCGCTCTGAACTGAGGTTCCGTGCCCCCAAGACGCGCCAGCCGGCGTGCCGCCTCGCGTTCGATCAGCGACTTCAGTCCAGCGTTGAGAAGCGTCGTCCGTTCCTTGATGCCCGTATATTTCTCCGCGTCCGCGAGCAATTCGTCGTCGAGCGTGACGGTGGTGCGCATGGCAGTCTCCTTAGGCATCAAATCTAGCATCAAACGATGCTAATTTCAATGCCCTAGCCAACCGGCTTTCTGTGCATCAACGCCGACCGTTTGCATTGCGCGACGATCTCGCCGCGCTGGTTGATGGCTTTGTGCAGGAAGAGGACGATGCCCTGGCTCGGGCGCGACTTGCTTTCGCGGATTTCGAGGACCTCGCTTTCCACGCGCAGCGTGTCGCCGTGGAAGACAGGCTTGGGGAAGATCACGTCGGTCATGCCGAGATTGGCGACGGTGGTGCCGAGCGTCGTCTCGTGCACCGAGATGCCGATCATCAAGCCGAGCGTGAACAGCGAATTGACGATGCGCTGGCCGAATTCGGTGGTCTTGCCGTACTCCTCGTCGAGATGCAGCGCGGCGGGATTGTGCGTCATGGCGGTGAAGAGGACGTTGTCGGCCTCCGTCACGGTGCGGCGGATGGCATGCGCGAAGGTCTGGCCGACGGCGAACTGCTCGAAATAAAGTCCGGCCATGGCGGGCGCCTTGGGATGCGCGCTATTGTTACGCCGGATTTGCGGCGGGAGGCCAGAGCCATGATTTTTCGAACTGCTTTTGCGCTGGCGGCGGCGGTGCTGGCGGCGGCGCCGGCCGCGGCGGCGGATTATGTCACCACGCCGATCGCGCGCGAGGAAACCACGATCATCGGGCAGAAATTCACGCCGCCGGCCAATCCGGTCGTGATCGCTTCGTCGAGCGTCTTCGCGCCGGGCGCCAGGACGCCGGTGCACAAGCACCTGTATCCCCATTACGTCTTCGTCGCGGAAGGAACGCTCACCATCACCAATGTCGAAACCGGCCGCAGCTACGACGTGCCGGCGGGGCATTTCCTGGTCGAGATGTTGAACACCTGGCACTACGGCCACAATGACGGGACGGTGCCGGTCAAGACCTATGTCGTCGATCAGGTGCCGCCGGGCGTCAAGGAAAACCGCATCCTGCGCGAAGAACCTCAGGGATCGCGGTAGAGCATCACGGTCGGTTCGCCCTTGTAGGTGGTGCGTGCCGCTTCCCTGAAGCCGGTCTTGGCGGCGACGCGCAGCGACGCGGCGTTCTCAGGCGCGATGATGCAGGCGAAACGCACCTTGCCGAAACGAGCCTCGCCCCACCCGAGCGCGGCGCGCGCCGCTTCGGTGGCGTAGCCCTTGCCTTGCGCGGATTTCGCGAACGCCCAGCCGATTTCGGGAATGCCGTTCAGCGAGGGTTCGATCTCACGACGCACGTCGAGAAATCCGGTCTCACCGACGCGCAGGCCGCCGATCTTTTCTTCCACCGTCCAGAAACCATAGCCGACCAGTTCCCAATGGCCGAACGCGCGCATGAATTTGGCCCAGGCGTCTTCTTCGCTGAGTGGCGCGCCGTTGATGAAGCGCGTCACGTCGGGATCGGCCCACATCCGCGCATAGGCCGGAAAATCGGCGGCGACGGGCCGGCGCAGACGCAAGCGTTCGGTTTCGAGGACGGTCACGATCATTCCACCGCGACGAAGGCGCCGCTGGCGCGATCGAGGATTTCGAGCTGGCCGTCGGCGATGCCGAAACGGGCGCCGCTGAGCGTCAGCTGACCGGCGTTCACGCGCTCGGCCACGAAGGGGAAGGTCATGAGATTGTCGAGGGAGAGGCGGACGCAATCGCGCTCCATCGCGACATGGCGCTCATGCGTGTCGTGGATATGGGCGGAATGTTCGAGCGCGGGTTCGAGGAGCTCGATCCAATTGCCGATGAACGGCACGCCGGCGACGAGGCGGTTGTCGAGCGCCGCGGCGATGCCGCCGCATTGGGCGTGGCCGAGGACGACGATCTCGGCGACCTGGAGCCGGACCACTGCGAAGGCGAGCGCCGCGCTGGTGCCGCGATGGCCGCTGTCGGATTCGAACGGCGGCACGATGCCGGCGACATTGCGGATGACGAAAAGCTCGCCCGGGCTGGCGTTGAAGATCGTGGCGGGATCGGCTCTGGAGTCCGAGCAGGCGATCACGAGGAAGCGCGGGCTCTGGCCGCGTTGCGCCAGTTCCTGGTAGTGCGCATGCTCTTCAGGCCAGCGCGTGGCCTTGAAGGCGCGGTATCCATCGATGAGGCGGTTCATGGAGGCGTTATAGCGCGATTTTGCCGGCCATTCGCAAGGCGTCAGTTGAGCTGCATCGGCGCGAAAACGAGGAGCACGAAAGCCAGGCTGGCAACGATGACGACGGCGTGCCACCAGGCGGCGCGCACGAACATGGAGGCCACGCCCAGCACCACGCCCGCGACATTGCCGAGTAGAATCGGAAACTCGGCGCGCAGGAACGTGGCCGTAAGACCGGATTGGACGAAAGCGAACACCCAGGTCAGCGCATTGAGCGTGAAGGTCAGAGCATAAAGGCTCCAGAACCGGCGTTGGTTCTCAAAATAGTATTTTCTGAGATCGATGCCCTGCTCGGGAACGTCGTCCGGCAAGGTCGCGGCGCAGGCGAGGAACAAGAGAGACAGGGCGGCGGCCGTCGCCAGGAAGGTGAGGAACGTGCGCTGGCCGTGGTTCTCGTTCTGCTTGAGCCACCAGGTCCAGAAGCTGCCGAGCGTCAGGATGGCGGCGTACAGCGCGGTCGCCGGCGCCATCCAGTGCCAGCGCACGCGGCTGCCCGCTTCGACCAGCTTGTGGACGCTCGACAGGATGTTCTGCAGCGCCAGGCCGACGACGAAACCGTAGAAGATCGCGGCGTATTCGAAACGGGTCATGACGTTCTCGGCATCTGATGCAACGCGTTTGAGGTACGGCTACTTCGACCGCTGCGAGTTGTTTGTTACAATTGCCAGCAACTTCTCCGTCGCTTCAGCCGAACGCTTGGCGGAAGCAGCTAGATCGACGGTCGCCGATAAAGAACTAAGGTACAGCGAATCTCTCGCAACGAATCCACCTGATATGTATGCCTCAGATTGAATTTCGCTCTCAGATAGCTTCAAGTGAAGTGCATTCATAATCGAAAATATTAGTGCCGTTTGCTTCGCGGAAGTTTGCACATTTTGCGCAGCCTCGTCGCCAGGCGCAGGCTTGAATCGAACCGCATTCATATAATTCTGCCAAGCTGCCATCACCTTGGCATGCTTATTGAAATAGACGGGTATCAGATTTATCGCCCCATTGTAATTTGGATCAGCCGGCGTAGCACGTGTTGCCAATAGAAAGCGCAAGACCTGCGTGCGTTCATCACGGCGGCGACGGAAGTGTTCTATCGCGAGTGTGATTAGAACCGCAATGACCGGACTCGCTACTACTCCAACAAGCGTTACAAATTCTGCGAGTTTCAATCCAAATATAAATTCCATGCCTTGCATTGAACATTTCCTCCAATTCTCAATCTAATATGACTTCGGCAGATCCAGCACATTCTCCGCGATGAACGACAGGATCAGCTGTTCGCTCACCGGTGCGATGCGGGGGATCATGCTTTCCCGCAGCAATCGTTCGATCTGATATTCCTTGGCGTAGCCCATGCCGCCATGGGTCATCATGCTGCGGGTGCAGGCGTCGAAGGCGGCGCGGGCGCCGAGGAACTTGGCGGCGTTGGCTTCGGCGCCGCAGGGCTGCCCCGCGTCGTAGAGCGCGGCGGCGCGCAGGGTCAGCCACCAGGCGCTCTCCAGCGCCATCCAGCTTTCGGCGAGCGGGTGCTGAATGCCCTGGTTCTGGCCGATGGGACGGCCGAAGACGACGCGCTCCTTGGCGTATTTGGCGCCGCGCGCCAGGGCGTCGCGGCCGAGCCCGATGGCTTCGGCGGCGATCAGGATGCGTTCGGGATTGAGGCTGTCGAGCAGGTAGCGGAAGCCCCTGCCTTCCTCGCCGATGCGGTCTTCATCGGGGACGAAGAGATCGTCGATGAAGACGGTGTTCGAATCGACGGCAGCGCGGCCCATCTTGGGGATGCGGCGGACCTCCACCTTGGAACGGTCGAGGTCGGTGTAGAACAGCGTCATGCCGTCGGTCTGCTTCTTGCCGTCGGCCTTTTTCGCGGTGCGGGCGAGGATGAGGATCTTGTCGGCCTCCTGCGCCGTGGTCGTCCAGATCTTGCGGCCCTTCAGCGTGTAGCCGTCATTGGTGCGCGTCGCGAAGGTTTCGATGGAGGTGGTGTCGAGGCCGGCGTTGGGCTCGGTGACGGCGAAACAGGCCTTCTGCTCGCCCTTGATCAGCGGCGGCAGGAAGCGGCGTTTCTGCTCGTCCGTTCCGTGCACGACGATGGCGTGCGGTCCGAAGATGTTGAGATGGATCGAGGACGCTGCGGCGTAGCCGCCGCCGCCGCGCGCCACGGCCTGCATCATGATCGCGGCTTCGGTGACGCCGAGGCCGGCGCCGCCGAGTTCGACCGGCATGGTGATGCCGAGCCAGCCGGCGTCGGCCATCGCCTTGTGGAATTCGTGCGGGAAGCGCGGCGCCGAATCGCATGCGGTCCAATAGTCGTCGCCGAAGCCGGCGACGATGCGGCTGACGCCTTCGTCGATGGCGCGGTGGTCGGCGGAGAGCGTGATGTCCATGACCTTATCTTGCCTAAGGAAATGCCAGCGCGGAACTCGGGCGATTACAGAACATAATCAACGGTTTGGCGCATTAAGAATGTGGCGCCAGCGCCCCACAAGCCTGTTGCGCGCGCTATCTCCCTGACTAAACTCAGAAATAAGGGGAAATACCGGGCCGACGAGTCTATAAGTGCGCCGCCTAAAAGGGGCACATGAGCCAAAGTCATCCGGCGGGCAAAAAAGCGCTGTCTTGGAGAACACGTACATCACATGAGTGTCACGGCTGAAGGGCGCCCAGCGCCCGCGCCTGCGCGCCGCCCCGGTATGGCGCCAACGAACGTTTCCAATCCCGACTACTTCCACAAAGTGGTGGACTGTCAGTGGGCATGCCCGGCGCATACGCCGGTGCCGGAATACATAAGGCTGATCGCGGCGGGACGGTATTCCGACGCCTATATGATCAACTGGCACTCGAACGTGTTTCCGGGCGTGCTCGGACGCACCTGCGACCGGCCCTGCGAGCCGGCCTGCCGGCGCGGGCGCGTCGAGGAGCAGCCGGTGGCGATCTGCCGGTTGAAGCGCGTCGCCGCCGATTCCAAGGACGATGTCTCGGGCCGCATGCCGAGGCCTGCGACCACCAAGAACGGCAAGCGCATCGCGCTGATCGGCGCGGGGCCGGCCTCGCTGACCGTGGCGCGCGATTTGCTGCCGCTGGGCTATCACGTCACCATCTACGACGCCGATCCGTTCGCGGGCGGCATGATGCGGACGCAGATCCCGAAATTCCGCCTGCCGGAATCGGTGCTGGACGAAGAGTGCAAATACATTCTCGACCTGGAGCCGGAAACCAAATTCGGCCAGCGCATCGACAGCCTGAAATCGGTGCTGGTGCAGGATTATGACGCGATTTTCGTCGGCTGCGGCGCGCCGCGTGGGCGCGACCTGGAAATCCCGGGCCGCGACGAGGCGCGCGAGAACATCCATATCGGCATCGACTGGCTGTCGAGCGTCTCGTTCGGTCATACGACGAAGATCGGCAAACGCGTCATCGTGCTCGGCGGCGGCAATACCGCGATGGATTGCTGCCGGACGTCTCGGCGCCTGGGCGGCGAAAAAGTAGACGTCGTTGTCCGCTCCGGCTTCGACGAGATGAAGGCGTCGCCGTGGGAAAAAGACGACGCGATGCACGAAGACATCCCGATCCACAATTTCATGGTGCCCAAGGAATTCAAGCACACAGGCGGCAAGCTGACCGGCGTGCTGTTCGAGAAAGTGAAGGCCGAGAAGGACGCCAAGGGCCGCCGCAATCTGGTGCCGACCGGCGAGCCGGACGTGCTGATGGAATGCGACGACGTGCTGGTCGCGGTGGGCCAGGAGAACGCGTTTCCGTGGATCGAGCGCGATCTGGGACTCGAGTTCGACAAGTGGGACATGCCGGTGGTCAACGAGGTAACCTACCAGTCGACCAATCCGAAAGTCTTCTTCGGCGGCGACGCGGCGTTCGGGCCCAAGAACATCATCTGGGCCGTGGCGCACGGCCACGAGGCGGCGGTCTCGATCGACCTGTTCTGCAACGGCGAGGACGTCGCCGTGCGGCCGTCGCCGCTGGTCAATCTGTCGAGCCAGAAGATGGGCATCCACGAGTGGTCCTACGACAACGACGTGTCGATGGACCTGCGCTTCAAGGTGCCGCACGCGCCCAAGGAATTGACGTTGCGCGACGTCAACATGGAAGTGGAGCTCGGCTTCAACAAGGAGCTCGGCTTCAAGGAAGCGCAGCGCTGCCTCAATTGCGATATCGAGACGGTGTTCGCCGAGAGCCTGTGCATCGAATGCGACGCCTGCGTCGACATCTGCCCGGTGGACTGTATCACCTTCACCGACAACGATCCCGAGCCGAAGCTGCGGCTGGAGCTGACGGCGCCGGCCAAGAACCTGACGCAGGACATCTACGTCTCAGACTATCTCAAGACCGGCCGCATCATGGCGAAGGACGAGGACGTCTGCCTGCATTGCGGGCTGTGCGCCGAGCGCTGCCCGACCGGGGCGTGGGACATGAAGAAGTTCTATCTCGAGACGGCGAAGGCGGGGTCATGCAGCCGATAACTGCCACCAACGACTTCGTCGTCAAATTCGCCAACGTCAACGGTTCGGGCTCGGCGTCGGCCAATGAGTTGTTCGCGCGCTCGATCCTGCGCATGGGCGTGCCGTTGTGCTCGCGCAACATCTTCCCGTCGAACATCCAGGGCCTGCCGACCTGGTATGAAGTGCGAGTCTCGGGCCAGGGTTGGCTGGGGCGGCGCGGCGGCGTCGACCTGATGGTGGCGATGAATCCGCAGACCTGGGACAAGGACCTGGAATCCATCGAGCCCGGCGGTTACCTGTTCTACGATTCCACCAAGCCGCTGACGTCGCAGAAGCTGCGCGGCGATATCCATCTTCTGGGCGTGCCGCTGACGCAGCTGTCCAACACGCTGGAAGGCACCATCCCGCGCGAACGCCAGCTGCTCAAGAACGTGATCTATCTGGGCGCCGTGGCGCAGCTTCTGTCGGTGGACCTCGACGTGGTCCAGACCCTGATCACCGAGCAGTTCAAGGGCAAGGACAAGCTGATCAAGCTGAACTTCGCATCGATCAAGCTGGGCGCCGACTATGCCGCCAAGAATCTGGCCGGCAAGTGCAAGCTGAAGGTCGAACATTCCGACAAGGTCGGCGATCGCATCTTCATCCAGGGCAACGACGCGGCGGGTTTGGGCGCGGTCTATGGCGGCGCGACGGTGTGCGCCTGGTATCCGATCACGCCCTCGACCTCGCTGGCCGAGGCCTTCACGGCGCACTGCAAGACCTTCCGCATCGATCCGGTGACCAAGAAGAACAACTTCGCCATCGTGCAGGCCGAGGACGAGATCGCCGCCATCGGCATGGTGATCGGCGCGGGCTGGAACGGCGCGCGCAGCTTCACCGCGACGAGCGGCCCCGGCATCTCGCTGATGCAGGAATTCTTCGGCCTCGCCTATTTCGCCGAAGTGCCGGCGGTGGTGTTCGACATCCAGCGCGGCGGGCCTTCGACCGGCATGCCGACGCGCACGCAGCAATCCGACATCCTGCTGGCCGCTTACGCCAGCCATGGCGATACCAAGCATGTGCTGCTGTTCCCCGAAGATCCGCATGAGGCCTTCGAATTCAGCGCGCTGTCGTTCGATCTCGCCGAGCGGCTGCAGACGCCGATCTTCGTCATGCTCGACCTCGACATCGGCATGAACGACTGGCTGTGCAAGCCGCTGGTCTGGGACGACGCGCGCACCTACGACCGCGGCAAGATCATGACGGCGGAGGAATTGGAGGCGGGCAAGTTCTTCGGCCGCTACACCGACGTCGACGGCGATGCCATTCCCTATCGCACCCTGCCCGCGACGCATCCCTCCAAGGGCGCCTATTTCACGCGCGGCTCCAGCCGCAACACGATGGCGAAGTATTCCGAGGAGGGCGCGGACTACGTCTACAACATGCAGCGCCTGCTGCGTAAGCTGGAGACAGCCAAGAGCCTGGTGCCGGCGCCGGTCAAGCGCGACGCCAAGGAGAAGACCAAGGTCGGCGCGATCTATTACGGCTCGACCTCGCCGGCGATGGACGAGGCGCTGGACAGCCTGGAACAGCACGGCGTGCGCCTGAACACGCTGCGCATCCGCGCCTTTCCGTTCAGCGAGGAGGTCGTCGAGTTCTTCAATGCGCACGACCAGGTGTTCGTGATCGAGCAGAACCGCGACGCGCAATTGCAGAAGCTGATGGTCAACGAATGTTCCATCGATCCGGCGCGCTGCATCTCGATCCTGCACTATGACGGCACGCCGATCACGGCGCGCTACATCACGGCGGCCATCGCCGAGCGGATGGGCGTGGCCAAGCCCAAAGCCAAGGAAGCGGCCGAGTGACATCGAGCGAGAGGAATGCCGCGCGCCGTGCGCGATTTGGCCTGCTCGGTTCCATGTTCACGACCTATGGCTATGCGATCATAGGTGCGGCAATCATTCAGCCATTTTTGACCGGTCAGATGCAAATGACCGAGTCACGCGGATGGGCCATTTTACTCGCTCTGGCGTTTCAAGGTGCCGCGCTTTACATTGCGCCGAGAGGAGAAAAGCCATGATCTGGCTGTCATCCCTGGACACTTGGTTAAATCATCTGAGCCCGCTGGACTTCATGGTTTATGCCATGTCTCCGCCGTTGCTACTGGTAGCGGCGGTCGCTGTTTATTTCGCCTGGCGCGAGAACCATCGACCCAACGATCCTCACGCGGCAGAATAAAGAGCACCTCCGATGACCTACATCGCCAAGCCGAAGATGCATCACCCCGGGCTGGTGCCCAACAAGCTGGGCTTCACGCACCGCGACTATGAAGGCTCGATCTCGACGCTGTGCGCCGGCTGCGGCCACGATTCGATTTCGGCGGCGCTGATCCAGGCGGCCTATGAGCTCGACATCGAACCCTATCGCGTCGCCAAGATGTCGGGCATCGGCTGTTCGTCGAAGACGCCGGACTATTTCCTGGGCGGCGCGCACGGCTTTAACAGCGTGCATGGCCGCATGCCGAGCGTCTTGACCGGCGCCAATCTCGCCAACCGCGAGCTGATTTATCTAGGCGTCTCCGGCGACGGCGACAGCGCCTCGATCGGGCTCGGCCAATTCGCCCATTGCGTGCGGCGCGGCGTCAACATGGTCTATATCTGCGAGAACAACGGCGTCTACGGCCTGACCAAGGGCCAGTTCTCGGCGACGGCGGACAAGGGCTCGAAGTCCAAGGCCGGCGGCACCAATTCGGACAACCCGATCGATCTGGTCAGCCTAGCGCTGGTGCTGGGCGCGACCTTCGTGGCGCGCAGCTTCTCCGGCGACAAGAAACAGTTGGTGCCGCTGCTCAAAGCGGCGATCCAGCATCAGGGCTCGGCGGTGATCGACGTGATTTCGCCTTGCGTGCAGTTCAACAACCATGCGGGTTCGACCAAGAGCTTCGACTTCGTGCGCGAGCACAACGAAGCGGTGAACCGGCTCGATTTCATCGTCGACGCCAAGGAGATCATGGTCGACCACGCGCCGGGCACGGTACAGGTCGTGCAGCAGCATGACGGATCGTTCCTGAAACTCTCCAAGCTGCATGCCGATTACGATCCGACCGACCGCGCCTCGGCGATGGCCTATATCCAGCACCATCACTCCAAGGGCGAGGTGCTGACCGGACTGCTCTATGTCGAGGAACAGGCCGACGATCTGCACGCCAGTCTGAACACGGTGGCAGCGCCGCTCAACCGCCTGGGCGAGAACGTGCTGTGCCCCGGTTCGGCCAAGCTTGCGGACCTGAACGCCGAATATCGCTGACGCGATGGCGGCGGAGCTGCCCATCGACGTCGAGGCGGTGCGCGGCGCGACGGTGACGCGCACGCCGTTTCCCTATTTCATGGTGCCGCGCTTCGTGCGGCCGGCCGCGCTCGACGCGATCAACGCGGATTTTCCGCCCGTGACGCATGCCGGAAGCTTTCCGCTGCCGACGCTCACATTCGGGCCGGCGTTCCAGGCGTTCATGGAGGCGATACGGGGCCCGGAATTCACGGCCGCCGTCGCCGGCAAGCTCGGCATCGATCTGGCGCGGCGGCCGACCATGGTGACGGTGCGCGGGCAATCGAACGCGCGCGACGGACATATCCACACCGACAGCGTCAGCAAGCTGGTGACCGTGCTGATCTACATGAACGGCAAGTGGGAGAGCGCCGGCGGCCGTTTGCGCCTGCTGCGCGGGCCGAGCGATTTGAACGCCGTCATCGCCGAAGTGCCGCCGGACGAAGGCACGCTGCTGGTGTTCGAGAACAAGCCCAACGCCTGGCACGGCTTCGAGGCGTTCGAAGGCCCGCGCCGCGTGATCCAGCTCAACTGGGTGACGAGCGACAGCGTGGTGTGGTGGGAGCAGACGCGGCACAAGGTGAGCGCGTTTTTCAAAGGGCTGCGCGGGCGTTAGTCGCGGTAGTCGTGCCACGCGCCCGCATGGTCGCGCAGGCGCCAGTGGCCGGGTGCGACTTCCTGCGCATCGTTCGACAGCAGCGGCACTTTGGCGTGGCCGCCGGGGATGTCGAGCACGTAGGCCGGCAGCGCCATGCCGGAGAGGCGGGCGCGCAGATCGCGCATCAATTGCCGTCCCCGCGCGATGCCGACGCGAAAGTGCGACGTGCCGGGCGCCAGATCTGGGTGGTGCAGGTAATACGGCTTGACGCGGTTCTCGACAAAGGCGCGCATCAAGGCTGCGAGCGTTTCGACGTCGTCGTTGACGCCCTTGAGCAGCACCGACTGGCTGACCAGGGGCACGCCGGCGTCGATCAGCCGGGTGATGGCGCGGCACGCGGCGGGCGAGAACTCGGCCGCGTGATTGGCGTGCAGCGCCACCCAACTCGTCGCACCGGGCGCGATCAGGGCGGCGACGAAATCATCGGTGACGCGCGACGGGTCGACCACCGGCACGCGCGTGTGCCAGCGCACGATCTTCACATGACCGGTGGCGGCGAGGCGTTGGGTGATCTCCTGCGCGCGGCGCGGGCTCAGGATGAACGGATCGCCGCCCGTGAGGATGACTTCCCAGATTTCCGGGTGGGCTTCGATGTAGGCGAAGGCGGCGTCGAGCGCGGCGGTCGACAGCGCGTTTTCACTCTGCGGACCGATCGTCTCGCGGCGGAAGCAGAAGCGGCAATAGACCGGGCATGCGGCGACGACCTTGAACAGCACGCGGTCGGGGTGGCGGTGCACGATGCCGGGAACGGGCGAATGCGCGGCGTCGCCGATGGGATCGGCGCGTTCCTGCGGCAAGGTGACGAGTTCCGCTTCGGTCGGCAGGAACTGGCGCGCGATGGCGGGATGGCCGAGTAGCGCGGCGATATCGGGCGAGATGGCCACGGCATAGCGCGCCGCGACGGTGTCGAGCGCACGCGACGGCGCGATCAGGCCGGCGGCGGCGAGGTCTGTGGGGCTGCGGAGGGTCGTCGATTTCATGGCGGTCTGTTAGCGGAAGACGAGAGCATTTGCACGATCGTTGAACGCAAAAACAGCTGTCATCCCCGGCGAGCCGCGCCCTTCGCGCGGCGAGGGAAGGGGACCCAGGATTGGAAGCGCCTGAGGCTCTTGCAATCCTGGGTCCCCTTCCCTCGCTCCGCTTCGCTACGCTCGCCGGGGATGACAATCGTGTTTGTGCGATTCACATGGGAGCCGGCGTCCACAGCACATCATCGATGCGCGGCGCGCCTAATGTGAGCATCACCAGGCGGTCGAAGCCGAGCGCGACGCCGCTGGCTTGCGGCATGTGCGCGAGGGCAGCCAGGAAATCCTCATCGATGGGATAGGTCTCGCCGTAGATGCGCTGTTTCTCCGCCATCTCGGCTTCGAAGCGGGCACGCTGTTCGACCGGGTCGGTGAGTTCGCCGAAGCCGTTGGCGAGTTCGACGCCGCAGGCATAGAGCTCGAAACGTTCGGCGACGCGGGCGTCATGCGGGCTGCCGCGCGCCAGCGCGGCTTCGCAGCGCGGATATTCGGTCAGCAGCGCCGGCGCGCCCAGACCGAGCTTCGGTTCGACGGCGGCGGTGAGAACTTTGCTGAAAATGTCGGACCAGTTGTCGGCCTCGGTCACCGCGAAGCCGGCACGGCGCGCCTTGGTGGCGAAGGCGTCGCGATCGCCTTCGCCGGACGGCGACAGCGTCGACAAAAGATCGATGCCGGCGTGCCAGGTAAAGGCCTCAGCCACGGTCAGGCACTGCGCCGCGGCGCGCGGGTCGCAGCTGCGCTCGCGGAATGCGAATTGCCTGGCGTTCGCGGTGTCGGCGGCGAGGCGCAGCAGCGCCAGGCAGTCCTCCTGCACGGCCTCGTAGGGTTCGCCGGCGCGGTACCATTCCAGCATGGTGAATTCGGGCGCGTGCAGCGCCCCGCGCTCGCGATTGCGGAAGACGCGGGCGAAATCGAAGATCCGCGATTCGCCGGCGGCGAGCAGTTTCTTGGCGGCGAATTCCGGCGAAGTGTGCAGGTAGAGCGTCCGGCGCTCGCCGGATGTCGTCACGCCTTGCGTCGCGAAAGCGTGCAGATGGGCCTCGTTTCCAGGGGAAACAGCGAGCGCGCCGCATTCGACTTCGGTAAAACCGAGCGTCTCAAAATGGGTAGAGATTGATTTCTTAATCTTATTGCGTTGCCCTAGCAGCAACCGGCGGTCGGCATGTCTGTGCGGCGACCACCAGGGGGAATTATTCATTTAGGGTCCGGCGCTATCGTCCGCTACCGTACGGTAGCGTTGCTGCCGGACACTATCCGAGCTTGCCGGGGGAATACAGATGAGTGCGTTCGTACTGGTTCATGGCGCGTGGCACGGCGGATGGTGCTGGGACAAGGTGGTGGCGCGTCTTGAGGCCATGGGGCACAGCGCGGTGGCGCCCGACATGCCCGGCCATGGCGAGGACAAGGCGCCGATCGAGGGCGTGACGCTGGACCATATCGTCAAGCGCGTCTGCGACACGATCGATGCAGCTGATGAAAAGGTCGTTCTGGTCGGTCATTCCTATGGCGGCGCGATGATCACGCAAGCCGCCGAGCAGCGCGCCGACAGGATAAAGAGTCTGGCCTATGTGACGGCATTCCTGCTGGACGACGGGCAGGCGCTGATGGACCTGGCGCAGGAGGACGGCGAGAGCCATCTGGGCGGTCAGGTCGACTTCTCCGACGACGGCGCCATCGCGACGGTGAAGCCCGATGCGCTGCGCGACTGCTTCTACGGCGATTGCTCCGACGAGGATTTCGCCTTCGCCCGGGCGCGGCTGAGCCTGGAAGCGGTGGCGGGCATGCGCACGCCGATGCGCACCAGCGCCGGAAAATTCGGGCGGCTGCCCAGGACCTATGTCGAATGCCTGCGCGACAACGCGATTTCGATCGCCATGCAGAGGCGGCTGCACGGCGCCCTGCCCTGCCAGCGGGTGTTCACGCTGGACACCGACCATTCGCCGTTTTTCTCGGCGCCGGACGCGCTGGCCGAGGCGCTGGGGCGGCTGTAAGCCCGGACTTGGCCGGACGGGCGCGGGCTGCTATGAGCGCGGCGTCTTCCAGCCCAAGCATTCGAGGTTCCCCGTGGTTTCCGTCATCGCCAGCAGCGTGCGCAAAGGCAACGTCATCGAGAAGGACGGCAAGCTCTATGTCGTCCTCACCGCCGAGAACATCCATCCCGGCAAGGGCACGCCGGTGACGCATCTTGAGATGCGCCGCATCAGCGACGGCGTGAAGACGGTCGAGCGTCTGCGCACCACCGATTCCATCGAGAAGGCGTTCATCGACCAGGCCAAGTACAATTATCTCTACCAGGACGGCGATCACTGGATCTTCATGCAGCCGGAGACCTTCGACCAGGTGCATGTCGGCAAGGACGTGGTCGGCGGCATGGCGCCGTATCTGACCGAGAACATGGACGTGCAGCTGCAGAGCTTTAACGGTCTGCCGATCAGCCTGGAAATTCCGCAGCGCGCCACTTTCGAGATCGTCGACACCGAAGCGGTGATGAAGGGCCAGACCGCATCCGGTTCGTTCAAGCCGGCGATGCTGTCGAACGGCGTCAAGACCATGGTGCCGACGCATATCGTGACCGGCACGCGCGTCGTGGTGCAGACGGCGGACGGGTCTTACGTCGAGCGGGCGAAGGATTAGAGCGTCGATTGTCATGTCACGCCCAGTGAACACGATTCTTGAGCACCATGCGGACCTGAAGGATTGCTATCTCGCCAAGAAGCGATTGGCTGCACTGCGCAGCGGCAAGTCTGGCACGGTGGCGCTTGCCGAGTTGATGATGCGCTATGGCATGGCGGGTCGAGTGCGTGGGCGCAACAAGAAGCAAGACGCTTGCGCCGGTTCAGGTTGAAACCCGCACGGGTTGGACTATATTTGCCTCGAACCGGGGCGGTCGCGCTGCCGATGGCTGGGTTCATTCCTTCAAAACTATGGAGTGAACAATGACTTTAGCTTGGAAAATCAACCTCGCGGAATACAGAATGTGGACGCCAAAATATGTGGCGTCGTTCTATCTTCGTGACGCCGACGGCTTTGAGATTTCAAGTGTGACTACCAACCCGAGCGACAGTTTCCGCGACAACTTAGCTAACGCTCAAATTGCGGAAATCGCGACCTCGGCTCAATTGGCGTTGCAGCGACACTTGCAACTCCGTCGCTGAATTAATTCCAACTGTCATCCCCGACCGAGCGAAGCGAGGGGAAGGGGACCCAGGATTAGCAGCGCCTCAGGCTCTTGTAATTCTGGGTCCCCTTCCCTCGCCGCGCGAAGTGCGCGGCTCGCCGGGGATGACAGTCTTATTTTGATTGCCGATTTCGGTGTGCGACGCCGAGCAAAGCAAACAGGCCGCCGCGCGCGCGGCGGCCTTTGTGCGCCGCCTCAGAGGTGGAAGTTGAGCCTGATGGTCAGGGCGTCGTCCGTGAGGTCGCGCAGCGGCGAGCCCGAGAGCAGGAGCTTGGGCGGGGTCGTGCCGGCGGTGGTCGCACCGGGCGGCGCGGTGACGGTGACCGTCGAAACCGAGACGTCGCTGTTCACCAGGCCGATGGTTTTCGATCCGAAATCGCTGTGGCGGTATTCCAGGCCGACGCTGAGATAATCGGTCAGGCCCATTTCCAAGCCGCCGCCCAGCGTCCAGCCGACGCGCTGCGCAGAGCCGAAGCCGGCCGTCGTGTTGGTCAGCGGCGCGTTGAAGGTCTGCAAGCCGCCGGGATTGAGCGCCGCCGCGCCGCCGAGATCGACATAGGTGCCGGTGGCGGAGACCGAGATGTCGGCGCCGGCGAGACCGCCGGTCACGTAGAGCTGCCAGTTGTCCCAGGCGTAACCGGCGCGCAGCCGCGCCGACCAGGCCGAGCCGATCTTCAGCCGGCGCGCATCGGTCACGGTGGCCGCGGCGCCGATCGCCGTCACCGGCAGGTTGTTGGTGAGGCTGATATCCGCCGACTGCGAAGAGGCGGTCACGTCGCCCTCGGCGCCGAGCACCCAATCGCCGATCATGTGGCTGACGCCGACCTGGCCGCCGAAGAAGGCGCTGGTGCCGGAGAAATCGCCGGCGGGGCCCGGAACGGTGGTGCCCGGCACGATCACGATGCCGCGGCTGGGAATGAAGGGGCCGGAGAATTGCTGGACTGAGTCGGCGAAGGGATCCTGCTGCACGCCGGTCCAGCCGGCGCCGACATGGACGCCGGCATAGAAGCCGGTCCAATCATAGGTGGCGGCTGCGGAAGCGGCGCCGGCGGAGCCGCCAAGTCCAAGTCCGGTGAACACAATTGCGCTCAGTATGTCGCGACGAAAGCTCATGGAATTTCCCCTTCGCTGTCACGCCGCCCGGCGTGGTTAACTTTTCTAGCGACCGGACTGACGCCGCGCAAGCCAGAGTTGCAGCAGGTTTCTGTGACTCAATGAAAAAGGCCGCCGTCCTAGCGCGGACGCGACGGCCTTTTCTTCTCTTGATTGTCACGGCCCGCAACTGCGGGCCGCCCAGGTGACATCTCGCTAAGCTCTTGCGCACTTGCTCAACGACAACTGGGTGGCCCGCATTCGCGGGCCATGACACCATTATTTGTTCAGGCCGCCTTCACCTCGAAGCCGAGGACGGCCTTGGTCTCGAGGAATTCCTCGAAGCCGTGGTCGCCCCATTCGCGGCCGTTGCCGGACTGTTTGTAACCGCCGAAGGGCGCCGAGAAATCGGCGCCGGCGCCATTGATGTGGACGTTGCCGCTGCGCAGCTGACTGGCCACCTTGCGCGCATGCGCCAGATCGCCGGACTGCACGTAGCCCGAGAGGCCGTAGACCGTGTCGTTGGCCATCTTGATGGCGTCGGCTTCGCTGTCATAGGCCAGCATGGCGAGGACGGGGCCGAAGATTTCCTCCTTCGAGATCGTCATGTCGTTGGTGACGTTGGCGAAGACGGTCGGGCGGACATAGTAGCCGCGATTCATGCCTTCGGGACGGCCGAGGCCGCCGGCGACCAGCGTCGCGCCTTCGTCGATGCCCTTCTTGATGAGGGCCTGGATCTTGTTGAACTGCACCTCGCTGACGACCGGGCCGATGGCGCCAGGAGGCGCTTCAGCCGGATCGGCGACCTTGACCTTGTCGGCGGTGGCCTTGGCGATGGCGATGGCCTGGTCGTTCTTGGCGCGCGGCACGAACATGCGCGACGGCGCATTACAGGACTGCCCCGAGTTGGTCATCATCTGCATGACGCCGCCGGACACCGCCTTGGTGAGATCGGCGTCGTCGAGGATGATGTTGGCCGACTTGCCGCCCAGTTCCTGCGACACGCGCTTGACCGTGTCGGCGGAGGCCTTCGCCACCGCGATGCCGGCGCGGGTCGAACCGGTGAAGGACATCATGTCGATGCCGGGATGGGCCGACATCGCTTCGCCGACGGTGGGACCATCGCCGTTGACGAGGTTGAAGACGCCCGGCGGCACACCCGCTTCATGCAGCACGTCGGCGAACAGCATGGCGTTCATCGGCGCGACTTCGGACGGCTTGAGGATGATGGTGCAGCCGGCGGCAAGCGCGGGCGCGACCTTGCAGACGATCTGGTTGATCGGCCAGTTCCACGGCGTGATGAAGCCGCAGACGCCGACCGGTTCCTTGACGATGGCGGTGGTGCCGCGCACTTCCTCGAACTTGTAGTCCTTGAGGATCTTCATGGCCTCGGCGAGATGGCCCATGCCGGTCGCGGCCTGCGCCGCCTTGGACAGCCACATCGGCGCGCCCATCTCGAGGCTGATGGTCTTGGCGATCTCGTCGAACTTGGTCTGGTAGACCGCGAGGATCTTGCCGAGCAGGGCCAGGCGCTCTTCGCGGGTGGTTTTCGAATAGGTCTCGAACGCGTGCCGCGCGGCCGCGACGGCCTTGTCGACATCGGCCTTGGAGCCCAGCGAGATGCGCGCGAAGGGCTCTTCGTTAGCCGGGTTGATGACGTCGATGGTCTTGGGCGTGACCGGGTTCACCCATTTGCCGTCGATATAGAATTGAAGACGTTCCTGCATTTCCCTTGACTCCCTGTGGTGGCGAAGGCCGTTCGGGGTTCGAGCCCCAAATTCCGCTGACATAAAATCATATCCGCAAGGCGGCGGCAAAGCGGCCGTCAGGGCGGGAAAACCCGCCAGCGACGTGTGGAATTGAGCGCTTTGCCACCAGGCGTAAGCAACGCCATACGCGCGGACGCGTTAGCTGCAAGAGGCGATTGCGAAGGGCGCGGATGATTTTGGAGTTCTCTCTATGTCCTTGAACAAGATTCCCGTCTGGGCCGCCGTCCTGATGCTGTCAAGCGCGACGCTGGCTTACGGCCAGGCGACCGTGCCGGCGCCCGGCGGCACCGTGCCACCGGTTGTGGCGCCCATACCCAATCCTGCGCCAGCCCCCGGCCCGCAACCGCAAGCCACCGGACATGACGCCCAAGTGCCCGCGCCGGGCGGCAATGTGCCACCGGTCGCGACGCCGAAACCCGATCCGATGCCGGCGCCGGGACCATCGCCGCAGGGTGGGACGACGCCGCACTGAAGCACGGTTGCGGTGTTTAGGGCGCCGGCTGCCAGCCCGGCCGGCCGGCCCGCCAGAAGACAAAGGCGAAGACGTCGCCCCACAGCTGGTCGTTCTGCGATTTGGTCGAGCCAATGCCATGGCCGGCCTCGGCCTCGATGCGCAGCAGCACCGGATTGGGCGTGCCCGAGGCCTGCAGGGCGGCAGCGAATTTCGCCGGCGCCCAAGGCGAGACGCGCGGATCGTTGAGCCCGGTCGTGATCAGCACCGGCGGATAGGTGGTGCCGGCGACGACATGCTGGATCGAATCCATCTCATACAGATTCTTGAAGCCCTGCGGATCGGTGATGGTGCCGAATTCTGGAATGTTCGGCGGCCCGTCGGGCGAGAACTCCAGGCGCAAGGTGTTCGCCGCCGGCACCTGATCGATGACGCCGCCGAAAAGATCGGGACGCTCGGTCATGGCACGGCCCAAGAGGATGCCGCCGGCGGAGCCGCCCGTGATAAAGAGCTTGTCCCTGGTGGTCACGCCGCGGCGGATGAGATCCTCGGCGCAGGCGATGAAGTCGCGCCAGGTGTTGGGCTTGTTGGCGTCCTTGCCGCCCAGCCGCCAGGCTTCGCCGAACTCGCCGCCGCCGCGCACATGGCAGTCGGCATAAGCGGTGCCGCCCTCACCCAGGAAGGCAACCATGCGCGGGCTGAAGCCGGGAAGATCTGAGACACCGTAGGAGCCATAGCCGTTCATGATGACGATCCGCGGTCCCGCGGCGCCTTTCTTCATCACCAGCGTCAGCGGGACGGCGACGCCGTCATGCGCCTTGGCCATGAGGTCCTGCACGGCATAGTCGGCGGCATCGTAGGCGGGCTGCACGCCGAGCTTGAGATCGGTGAATTTTCGCGTCGCCGGATCGTAGGAAATTTCGCTCGGCGGAACGGTCCAGCTCTCGTAAGAGAGGGCGATGCCCGGCACCGTGGACGCCGTGAAGGCCTCCGAGACGTGACCTTGATAGGGCAGCGCGACCGTCTCGATCTTCGTCGTGCCGGCCGCGATGCGCAGCAGCCTGGAATAGGCGCCCTCGCGCACCAGCACATAGAGCGCGTCGGAAGCGGCATGGATCGACTCGACGACGCGGCCGGGTTCGTCCGGAACCAGCGTCGTGGCCGAAGACAGGGGTTGGCCCGCCTTGACGGAGAGGACCTTGAAGGTCGGCGCCGCCTTGTGCGAGAGCAGGAAAATCTCGCCGCCGCGGAAATCGGCGCCGGTCACGCCGTCGTCGCGCACCACGAACGGCGTCCAGATCGTCCTGGGATCGTTCAGCGCGGCGGCGGGCGCCAGCCACATCGCCAGTTCGTTCTCGACGCCGTTGAGCGACAGCGCCGCCGCCAGGGGCGCGCCGACGCTGAGCGTGAGCGCGGGGAATTCGTTCGGGCCGAAGGCCGGGCCATGGCCGACGGTCGAGCCGAGGATCGGCACCGGTTCGGATTTGAGGTCCCAGGCGTCCACCGTCCCGTCCTTGTACTTCTCGGTCGGGGCATCGCCCGGCCCGAGCTTCTTGAGGCGGACGAAATAGAGCGTCCTGGAATCGTAGCTCCAGGCGGTGGCGCCGAATTGCGCGCGATCGATGGGGCCGGCGATCTGGGCGCCGGAGGCCGCGTCGTAGACGGTGAGCAACGCTTCTTCCGAGCCGCCTTGCGAAATCCCGACGCCGACCTTGGCGCCGTCCGGCGACGGCAGGAAATAATTGATGGCGAAGGGCGCGCCGCCATGGGCGGCGCGCAGGGCGGTGAGATCGACGAGTTTGCGCACGCCCCGGGCGTCCTTGACCATGAGATCGAAATTGTCGGAGCCGGGTTCGCGTTCCATATAGAAGGCGCGCCCGGCATAGGACTGGTATTGGTTCACGAAGCCGAAGCTGGCGCCGAAATCGGCGAGCCGCCTTGTGAGCGCGGCGCGCGGCGCGATGGCGTCGAGCACGCCGCGCGTGTAGTCGCCCTGCGCCTTCATCCAGCCGATCGTGGCAGCGTCAAGCGCCTCCATGTAGCGGTAATTGTCCGTGACCTTGATGCCGAAAATCGTCTCGGTCACCGGCCGGACGGGCGCGGCCGGCGGCGGCGCGGCGGCGGCCGCGGTGCAAGCCCATGCGGCGAGGAACACGGCGATCATCATCGGTCTCATGCGAGATTCCCGTTTCGAAGGGACATTCAGGCGGGAGTCTAGCGGAAGTTCAATTCGATCAGGATGCCGTCCGGGTCGGGCACGAAAATTTGATGGATGCGGCCGCCGGGAACCGCGTTCTCGCGGAATTTCAGATCGTGGGCGCGCAGCGTGGCGCGGGTGGCGTCGAGATCGCGCCCGCGAAAGGCGATATGATCGAGCGCGGCGGTGTCCTGGCCCGTGTGCGGACCGTCGCGGACTTCGGATTCGGCCTTGTCGACGAGGTGCACGATGGGCACGCCGCCCAGATACATCCAGTAGCCCTTGAAGGGAAAGTTCGGGCGCTCGCCGACGGCGAGGCCGAGCACGTCGCGGTAGAAATCGCGCGTGCGCTCGCAGCTGGCGCAGCGGATCGTGTAGTGCTCGAGCATCTCTACGGGCATGTCGTTGCCAAAAATCAATTCCTCGCCGGTGCAGAATAGGCGAAACTCCTAAGCGGCGCCATGCGGGCGATGCGCGTATGGTTTGCGCGGTGGAGATGAGTCGCGAGGGCCCATGCAATATGTGTGCGACGCGCCGGGGCGCAAGACCTGGTTCCGGATCGAAAGCGAAGCCGAAGCGGCCGCCGAGTCCGAAATCATGCGCCACGCGGTGGAGAAATATTTCCGGCGCGAGCGCGAGGCGGCGATCGGCAAATACCGGCCGGCCACCGCGAACGCCATCGAGCGCGACATCGGGCTCGCCGCCCATATCGCGCGCAGCATGCCGCTATTCCTCACCTTGCGCGAGCATGACGGCACGGCGCTGGCCACCGCCATGCTGCCGCCGGACGGCAAGGACAGCGACGGCTTTCGCATTCTCGTCGTGGGGCCGGCCAATGCCGATCCCTTCGCCGGACAGGACGACGCGATCGGGGCACTGGCGAAGCATTATGGCCTGACGCTGACGCGCGAGCGCTGCTATCCGTACCAGAATTACGGCGTGTGAGCCGCGAACTTCGCAGCAGGCGCAAGTTGTTAGAGGCGAAATTCAAATAATCGCCCGCCTTGTTTAAGTACTCGCGATAGTTGTGTATGCTGCCGACGAGGTTGGAGGGCCGCGCCATGCGCGTGGGCGTGCTGGACCTGTTATCGGATTCGGCGATGGGCGGCTGGGCCAGCCGCTTCTACGGACTCTATTTCCGAAAGCAGTTCATGGCGGTCACGCCGCAGGCGGTCAGCGTGTGGTGCCGGGCGCTCGGCCATGAGGTGCATTACGCGACCTATTGGGGCCAGGCCGATCCCTTGGCGTTGCTGCCGGCCGATCTCGATATCGTCTTCTTCGGCTCCTACACGCAGTCGAGCGCGCTGGCCTGCGCCTTGTCGGCGGCCTATCGCGGCAGAGGCGTGCTGACGGCGATCGGCGGGCCGCATTCGCGTTCGTTCCCCACCGACTGCCAGCGCTTCTTCGACTTCGTGATCCGCGACTGCGACAAGACGCTGATCGACGACATATTGAGCGGGCGCGTCGCGCGCGGCGCCATCGTCTCCAGCGGCCGGCCGCTGGAGGAATTTCCCTCGATCGAAGAGCGCATGCCGGAAATCCGCATCGCGGCGTTCCACAAGGGCAAGCCGCTGCTCACCAGCATGGTGCCGATCCTGTCCAGCATCGGCTGCCCCTATACCTGCAGCTTCTGCGTCGACTGGAATTCCAACTATGTGGCGCTGCCGGCCGACAAGCTGCAGGCCGATCTGGAATACATGTCGCGGCATTATCCCAAGGTCTTCATCGCCTATCACGATCCCAATTTCGCGGTGCGCTATGACGAGACCATGGACGTGATCGCGCGCATCCCCAAGGAACGGCGCAACGCCTATCTGATGGAGAGCTCGCTCTCGATCCTCAAAGACGACCGGCTGGGCCGGCTGACGGAAACCAATTGCGTCTATGTCGCGCCCGGAATCGAATCGTGGATCGACTATTCCAACAAGGCCGCCGCCGGCGCCAAGCGCGGCCGCGACAAGCTGGAGCGCGTCATCGCCCAGCTGACGCAGATCACCCAGCACGTGGCCGGCATCCAGGCCAACTTCCTGTTCGGCGGCGACAGCGACGCAGGGCGCGAGCCGGTCGAGCTGACCAAGGAATTCATCGCCCGGCTGCCGCAAGTGTGGCCGACGATCAATATTCCGAGCCCATTCGGCGGCACGCCGCTTTACGATCAGCTCTATCGCGAGGGCCGCATCCTGGCAGAGATGCCGTTCGCCTTCTACTACAACCCCTATCTCGCCATCACGCTGAAGAATTACGACGCGCTGACCTATTACGATCATCTGATCGAAATGCATGAGGTGGTGACCTCGAACGCGATGCTGGCGCGGCGCCTGCGCACCAGGACGCCGGCCACGCTGCGCTTCGTGCACGCGCTGCGGACGCTGGCGACGCGCGCGGAGCTGGGCGATTTCCGCCGCTTGCGGGCGCAACTCGCCTCCGATCCGCAGATGCGCGCCTTTCACGACGGCAGCCGGCGCGCGCTGCCCGAATATTATCACCGCCAACTCGACAAGCGGCTGGGGCGCTTCGCCGAGCTGTTCCCGCGCGAGCAGCGCATCCCGCTTCTGGAGCCGCCGGCGCCGGCCGCCGACGTGGCGCGCAAGCGCGCGCTGAAGACAGCGGCGGAATAGAAGCCTCCCGGACGCCAAGCGCGGCGATCCGCAACACAGCGACGGCGTTTGCGCGCGCCTTCAGCGTGGCGCGCGCGGCGCTGACGAGCCTGTGCACATGGCGCCGCCAGGCGACGGCCTCGCGGTCGTAGGCGCCATGCTTGCGGGCGCGCTGATTGCCGAACGGAGCGCCGCGACCACTCAATCTTGCGGCTCCTTGGCCTTGGGCACACCATGTACTGTTTTCGACTTGCGGATCGGCGCAACCGGCGCAACTGTCTTGGCGATGGCGATGTTGGTCTGGATCAGGCGGGTCAGGGCGTTCGCCGCCTTGTTTTGTGCTTCCGCCTCGATGTCATCGGAAAGCACGCGCGACATCGTCATGCGCACGGCGTTGCTCAGTTGCGCCGCGTGCTGACACAGCAGGGCGTCGAAATCCTCGATCTCCGGCGGCGCCTGCCAATCGAGGGCGTCGTCCGCGCCGAACAGTTTCTGCTTGAAGCGCAGGCGCTCGGCGCGCCATTCCGCTCTTAGCCTGCGCTCCTCGGCGATCTCGCGATCGACCTGGGCTTCCGCATCTTCAAAGTCCATCTGTCTCTCTCCTTTTGAGGGCGCGCATTATCCGCCCGGTTTTTGGACCCGGGATAAGAAATAGGCGCGAAAAGTGCGAAAACGCTGATGTTTGAAGCGCTTGGCGGTGACAGAGGCGGCCGGAACGGGCACACTATCCATACCCCTTCGGAGAAAGTTTGACATGAGACGCTTGGCACTCGCTTTTCTGACCGTTTGTTTGGGCGTGGCGCCCGCCGGCGCCGCGCTGAAAGTGGGCGACGTGGCGCCGGGCTTCACCGCACAGGCCGCGCTGGCCGGCGCGCCGTTCACCTTCACGCTCGCCGACGCGCTGAAGAAGGGACCGGTGGTGGTCTATTTCTATCCCAAGGCGTTCACCCAGGGCTGCTCGCTGGAGGCGCACGCCTTCGCCGACGCGATGGACAAGTTCACCGCGCTGGGCGCCAGCGTGATCGGCGTCAGCCATGACGGCATCGCCGATCTCGAGCGCTTCTCGATCGAGAAATGCTCGAACAAATTTCCCGTCGCCTCGGACGGCGACCAGCACATCATGAAGGCCTACGACTCGGTGCTGGCCAAGAATCCGGACTTCGCCAATCGCACCTCCTACCTGATCGCGCCCGACGGCCACGTGCTCGCCGAATACACCGACATGGACTACAGCAAGCACGTCGACACCATGCTGGCGGCGCTGGCGAGCTGGAAGGCGGGGCAGCACTAACGGTCATGGCAGACAATCCGCACGGCAAGGCGCACGCTGCCGCTACGCCTTTCTTTCGCCGCCACGTGCCGCCGGATCCGGACGCGCTGCGCGCCGAGATCGTCCGGCAGCGCGACTTGCTGACGGCGGCGCGGGCCGGCGGCGAGGACGCGGCGACGCTCGCCGCGCTGGGCAATCTCGGCTTTGCGCTGTTCATGATCGGCGAGGAGCACGAGGCGGCGCCGCTGCTGGACGAGGCCCTCGCGCTGGCGCGGGCACGCGGCGACCGCAAGACGCAGATCGAGGCGCTGCTGGGCCTGGGCACGGCGCGGCAATATCTAGGCGAGCGCGAGCTGGCGCAGCGCTTGTTCGACGAGGGCCTGGCGCTGTGCGCGGCGACCGGCATAAGCGAGCAGGAACATTTCCTGCTGCATCACCGGGGCCGCTGCTATGTCGAACAGGGCAGGATCGGAGAGGCGCGCGCCGCCTTCGAAGCGGCGCTGGCGATCCGAAAAAACCTGGAAAACAAGCGTTATATGAATTTCACGCAGGCCGCGCTGGACGACATCGCGAAGCTGTAGAGGAGCGCGAAAAGCAAAAACCCCGCGCCATTTGCGGCGCGGGGCTTTTGGCCCGATCGGGTCTTACGTCCAGTCCTTGCCCTTATGCGGCTTGCGGACGAGTTGGGGCTCGACATAGGCGGGCGCCTTCGTCGTGACGGGGGCGCCCTTCTTGTCGGATTTGGGCTTCTTCTTTTCCCGATTGCTTTTCTGCTCGCGATTGGCCATGGCGGCCCTCCTTTTCGAAGGAGGCGGGATTGCGCGCGATTCGTGGCCATTAATCAAGCGTTACCGGGCGAATAGGCATTTCACCCGAATGGCGGGCGGCACAAAAACGGCGCAGGCTTCGCGCCACGATGCCAGCGCCGGTGGCGCCGCGGCGCGCCGCGAAAACGAATTCGAGAGATAGGGTTCATCCCCCTCGCCTGGCGATTTTCCGGCCGAGAGAACCCGAAAGCAAGAGCCCCGCAGCCATCCCCCCGGCGGCGGGGCTTTTGTGTGTCTGCGAGCTTTTTGATTTAAGCGCCGCAGCACTTCTTGTATTTCCTGCCCGAGCCGCAGGGGCACGGATCGTTGCGGCCAATCTTGGGCGCGGTGCGGACGGGGATCGCGCCGGCCGGCGGCGGCTTGTTCTTCTGTTGCCAGTATTCGGCGATGTCGAGGACGGCTTGCGCGATGTGATCGGAGGCGTCCGCTTCCAGCACGCGGCGATCGCGCGCGGAGAGGTCGAGGATAGGCTTGCCGGCCTCGTCGTCGCAGAAGGCGAGGATCGGATAGGCGAGGGTTTCGTAGTCCTCCGATTCGAACAGCGGCGCCCAGGCCTCGACGCGCAAGCCCGCCGCGGTCATGAAGCCGACGCACCAGCCCTGCGGCATCGGCGCGCCGCTATCGGATTCGTGCAGGAGCGGCAGATAGGAGCCGTCTTCGATCTGGGCGGCGATCTCGTCGAACAGCGTGGCGATGGCGGCGAGGATGGCTTTGGCCTCCGCGTCGGCGGCAAAGGCGGGCGGGCCGTCATCGCCCCAGACGATGGGCAGCCATTCGTCCGCCGGAACCGGCTGCGGCCCGGCGGCGATGCCGGCGAGAAAGCCATCGAGCTCCGGCAACGTCATGACGCCGTCGGAGAGATCGGGCGATTCCAGAAACGCCGCAAGGCGCTCGAACGGGGTGCTGCCCAGGAGGGCGTCGGCGTCGGGATCAGGCATGCCAGCGAAGGGACATGCAGGACAGGCCGGCGTCAAGCTTGGCGATCTCGCGGATCGCAAGGCCCTTGGCGGCGAAGCCCGCGTCCAGCAACAGATCGAGCGTGCGCGGATAGCAGTCGCCGACGAAGACAGTGTCGTTGATGCGCAGGAAATTGGCCGCGCCCTCCTCGCCGTCCGGCACCACGATGACCTTCAGGCCGGCGAAGGCGCCCGCCATCGCGCCTGTCACCATCACGGTGTCTTCGCTCAGCAGCGACGACGCCGTCTTGAAGTGCAGCACGCGGTGCGGCGTCTCGACGATGCGCGCTGCGCGGCCGAGCGCCGCGAGCTGGCGTGACAGCGCCTGGGCGCCCTTGGGCGTGGTGCGTTTCGACAAGCCGATCAGGACTTCGCCAGGCGTGACCAGCACGTCGCCGCCGTCCGCATATTCGTCGCCTTCGAGTTCGAGGACGCGATCGAAATGGCGCCCCAGCGGCCCGCGCATATGCTCCGCTTCGCCCAGCCGCGACGCCACGCCGGGCCGCAGCAGGATCGCGCCCTCGCCGAACACCAGCGCCGGATCCTCGACGAAGACGGAATCGGGAAATTCCTCGAGCGGCGGCAACACGTCGATCTTAAGCCCCGCCGCCGAGAGCGCCGCCACATAAGCGGCGTGCTCTTTCAGGATGCCGTCATAGTCCGGCACGGCGCTCGCGTCGCTGCGAATGCCGCCGACGACGCTGCGCCCGGGCGTGCGGACGATGGCATGGGTGAAATCGAAGACGCGCATGAGATGTCCTCAGGAACGCGCGATCATACGCCCGCCAGCATTGAGAGGCATGCCGCTACCTTTCCCCCACCCGAAATTTGCGAAGTGCAAATTTCGACCTCCCCATGCTGGGGAGGTGAAAAAACAAACAAAAAGCCCCGCCGTCTTTCGACGGCGGGGCTCTTCGTATTTGTGTTGGCGGGGTCGGGTCAGACGACAGATTACGGAGTACAGGGATCAGATCTGCTGATACCCGGCATCCGTATTCTGTTCTCTGTCTGCAGACGTCCTTAGCAGGACTGGCAGCGACCGACTCTCCCGTGACTTGAGTCACAGTACCATGGGCGCTGGAGGCTTTGACGGCCGAGTTCGGAATGGGATCGGGTAGAATTCCTCCGCAAGGACCACCAGTCCGGCAAAGGACGTCTGCAAAGCGGAAGACGGAATACAGAGAACAGGGATCAGATCGTCTGATACCCGTATTCTGGCGTCCGTCTTCCGGAAAATACGACACTTTATGAGCTGATTGAAATCAGCGCGCGCTTCGTGCGAGCGGCGCTGATGGTTGCAGTGATGCCTGGCTTTGTTTCCAGACATGGAACGGTGCTGCTTGCGATCAAGCCAATCGAGCGATTAGGACCAGTAAGCTCAACACATCACTGTGCTTACACACCTGGCCTATCGACGAGGTAGTCTTCCTCGGCTCTCAAGCGAAACCTAGTTTTGAAGTTAGTTTCCCGCTTAGATGCTTTCAGCGGTTATCTAGTCCGTACATAGCTACCCGGCAATGCGGCTGGCGCCACAACCGGTCCACCAGAGGTACGTTCCTTCCGGTCCTCTCGTACTAGGAAGAAGTCTTCTCAAGTTTCGAACACCCACGGCAGATAGGGACCGAACTGTCTCACGACGTTCTAAACCCAGCTCACGTACCACTTTAAATGGCGAACAGCCATACCCTTGGGACCGGCTACAGCCCCAGGATGTGATGAGCCGACATCGAGGTGCCAAACCGCACCGTCGCTATGGACGCTTGGGTGCGATCAGCCTGTTATCCCCGGCGTACCTTTTATCCGTTGAGCGATGACCCTTCCACGCGGGATCACCGGATCACTATGACCGACTTTCGTCTCTGCTTGGTCCGTCAACCTTGCAGTCAGGCAGGCTTTTGCCATTGCACTCAACAACCGATTTCCGACCGGTCTGAGCCTACCATCGCGCGCCTCCGTTACTCTTTGGGAGGCGACCGCCCCAGTCAAACTGCCCACCATACGCGGTCTCGGACCCCGTTTCGGGGTCGCGGTTAGACATCAGGATCACAAAGGGTGGTATTTCACATTTCGGCTCCACACGGGCTAGCGCCCATGCTTCAAAGCCTACCACCTATTCTACACATCGCAGTCCTAATGCCAGCGTAAAGTTGCAGTAAAGGTGCACGGGGTCTTTCCGTCTGACCGCGGGAACCCCGCATCTTCACGGGGAATTCAATTTCGCTGAGCCTGTGTTGGAGACAGTGGGGAAGTCGTTACGCCTTTCGTGCAGGTCGGAACTTACCCGACAAGGAATTTCGCTACCTTAGGACCGTTATAGTTACGGCCGCCGTTTACTGGGGCTTCGATTCGACGCTTTCACATCTCCTCTTAACCTTCCAGCACCGGGCAGGCGTCAGACGCTATACGTCATCTTTGGATTTCGCAGCGCCCTGTGTTTTTAGTAAACAGTCGCCACCCCCTGCTATGTGCCCCTGGTCATCACTTGCGTGACGGCCAGGCCCTCTTCTTCCGAAGTTACGAGGGCAATTTGCCTAGTTCCTTCAACACAGTTCTCTCAAGCGCCTTAGCATACTCTGCCAGTCCACCTGTGTCGGTTTGGGGTACGGACTGAACGTGGGAGCTATTTCCTGGGACCTCTTCGCGGCCCGCCCAATCCAGTAAGGGCGAACAACTTGCAAGATCCGTCACTTCCCACAGGCCCACGAATATTTACGTGGTTCCCATCGGCTACGCCTTTCGGCCTGGCCTTAGGGTCCGGCTAACCCTGCGCAGATTAACTTGACGCAGGAACCCTTGGACTTCCGGCGAGAGGGTCTCTCACCCTCTTTATCGCTACTCATGTCAGCATTCTTACTTCCGATACCTCCAGGCTCGCTCACGCTCACCCTTCGCAGGCATACGGAACACTCTGCTACCATTCAGAAAACAGAATACAGAGAACGGGGATCAGATCAGATTGACGATGGGTTCGACTTCGCGTGCAGGGTTTGCAGCATTTGCGCGATGATCTTGTATTCGTCGCGCCAGTGCCGCCAACACGCTTCATCGATATAGCCAAGATCCAGACAGAAGCGTGACCACACGCGCATCTCGTCGGCCGAGCCAATTGCGATCCGTAAGAACCGCTTGAACTCGAGCTTGGAATTGCGCTGCTTGCCGAAACCTTCCGCGATGTTGCCGCAGATCGATTTCGATGCACGCCGCATCTGGTCGCCGAGAACCCGCTGCTCGAGAGCGGGAAAGTTCAGCGAACTCTTGTGTATTTCGAGCGCCAGCCGATACGCGCGTTTGAAGACGTCCAAGTCTTCGAACGAACGAACGGCCGCGCCCATCTTCGTCATTCCGATCCCAGTTTTCAGTATTCTGTAATCCGAATCCTAAGCTTCGGTGCATGGCTTTAGCCCCGATACATTTTCGGCGCAAAGTTCCTTGTTTAGATCAGTGAGCTGTTACGCTTTCTTTAAATGATGGCTGCTTCTAAGCCAACATCCTGATTGTTTTGGGAACCTCACATCCTTAACCACTTAGCCATGACTTGGGGACCTTAGCTGTAGGTCAGGGTTTTCATCCCTCTTCACGACGGACGTTAGCACCCGCCGTGTGTCTGCCACACTCAGCACTCACCGGTATTCGGAGTTTGGTTAGGTTTGGTAAGCGGTGAAGCCCCCTAGCCCATCCAGTGCTCTACCCCCGGTGGTGATATGTGACGCGCTACCTAAATAGCTTTCGCAGAGAACCAGCTATCTGCAAGTTTGATTGGCCTTTCACCCCTAGCCACAACTCATCCCCGACTTTTTCAACAGGCGTGGGTTCGGTCCTCCAGTGCGTGTTACCGCACCTTCAACCTGGTCATGGCTAGATCACTTGCTTTCGGGTCTCATCCGTCTAACTCAGTCGCCCTATTCAGACTCGGTTTCCCTGCGCCTCCACCTGACGGCTTAGGCTTGCTAGACAGACGAACTCGCTGACCCATTATACAAAAGGTACGAAGTCACAGGCTCGCCAAAGAGGAGTGGTTCAAAGTCTCATCTTCGCGTGCCGTTTCTTCTTTCGTCTCCTTACTAAAACAGATGTTGGATTCGCATGCTGTCGCTTGCGCGAGACATGCAAAATCACACGTGCGCCTTGCGGGCGATCGTGTTGACGACATCTGCGTTAAGCAAGGATAGAAGAGAACAACTCACCTTAGGTGAGCCTGCTCCTTCTGTTTGTAGGCGTCCGGTTTCAGGTCTCTTTCACTCCCCTCGCCGGGGTGCTTTTCACCTTTCCCTCACGGTACTAGTTCGCTATCGGTCACACACGAGTACTTAGGCTTGGAGGGTGGTCCCCCCATCTTCAGACAGGATTTCTCGTGTCCCGCCTTACTCGAGATTTCCTCTCCTTTTTACCCGTACGGGGCTATCACCCGCTATGGCTGCCTTTTCCAAGGCATTCCGGTTTTTAGAGAAGAAATACTGGCCTGGTCCGCGTTCGCTCGCCACTACTAACGGAGTCTCAATTGATGTCCTTTCCTACAGGTACTGAGATGTTTCAGTTCCCTGCGTTCGCTTCCCTCACCTATGTATTCAGTGACGGATAATCCTTGCGGATTGGGTTTCCCCATTCGGAGATCTGCGGGTCAAAGGGTGCTCGCCCCTCACCGCAGCTTATCGCAGCGTGCTACGTCCTTCATCGCCTGTGTGTGCCAAGGCATCCCCCAGACGCCCTTGCTTTAACGCTTGATCGCTCAGCAATTCGTTCCATGCCCAGAAAGAAAGCCAGCGTACGAACGACTTCGTACACGGTCTCGATCCGGAAATGGTTTTCATGCGATCAGTTTTAAGTGTCGTATTAAGGTTTCACCGGTTGTGCAAACCGGCTAACCCCGCCTTCACAATGTCAAGTTCAGAGAACGGAATACGGAATACAGGGATCGGAACGATCACTGTCCGCATTGGCGTTCTTGTTCATGTTTCCGTCGACCTAACTTCGCTGCCGATACCTGTCTTCTGTGCTCTGACTTCTGTTTGGTGGAGCCAGACGGGATCGAACCGACGACCTCATGCTTGCAAAGCACGCGCTCTCCCAACTGAGCTATGGCCCCAGGCCAGAATACAGAAGACGGAGAACAGGGATCGGAATGTCCGATACCCGTATTCCGTATTCTGTTCTCTGAGTGGTGGGCCCGGAACGAGTTGAACGTTCGACCTCACGCTTATCAGGCGTGCGCTCTAACCACCTGAGCTACGAGCCCGATGAGGTGCAGCGAAGTTCGCGCGGATCGGCCGCGCGGCGTTCGACGGAAAGGAAGGGAAACGAGGACGGCGGCAAGATTCGCCATTGTTGTCTTAGTACCGATGTCTGGGATTCCTCGTGAGAGTTGAGGCTGAGCCTCATTCATCCGAAGACGTCGATCCTTAGAAAGGAGGTGATCCAGCCGCAGGTTCCCCTACGGCTACCTTGTTACGACTTCGGCCCAGTCGCTGATCCTACCGTGGTCAGCTGCCTCCTTGCGGTTAGCGCACTGCCTTCGGGTAGAACCAACTCCCATGCCGTGACGGGCGGTGTGTACAAGGCCCGGGAACGTATTCACCGCAGCCTGCTGTTCTGCGATTACTAGCGATTCCACCTTCATGTACTCGAGTTGCAGAGTACAATCTGAACTGGGACGGTTTTTTGGGATTAGCCGCTCCTCGCGAAGTAGCTGCCCACTGTCACCGCCATTGTAGCACGTGTGTAGCCCAGGGTGTAAGGGCCATGAGGACTTGACGTCATCCCCACCTTCCTCCGGCTTGTCGCCGGCGGTCCCTCTAGAGTGCCCAACTGAATGATGGCAACTAAAGGCGAGGGTTGCGCTCGTTGCGGGACTTAACCCAACATCTCACGACACGAGCTGACGACAGCCATGCAGCACCTGTCTCCAAGCCCCTTGCGGGGAAACTCCTATTAAGGAGCGGTCTTGGGATGTCAAACCCTGGTAAGGTTCTGCGCGTTGCGTCGAATTAAACCACATGCTCCACCGCTTGTGCGGGCCCCCGTCAATTCCTTTGAGTTTCAACCTTGCGGCCGTACTCCCCAGGCGGATTGCTTAATGCGTTAGCTGCGCCACTGACCAGCAAGCTGGCCAACGGCTAGCAATCATCGTTTACGGCGTGGACTACCAGGGTATCTAATCCTGTTTGATCCCCACGCTGTCGCGCTTGAGTGTCAGATACGAGCCAGTGAGCCGCCTTCGCCACCGGTGTTCTTCCCAATATCTACGAATTTCACCTCTACACTGGGAATTCCACTCACCTCTCTCGTCCTCGAGTTCCACAGTTTCAATGGCAGTTCCGGAGTTGAGCTCCGGGCTTTCACCACTGACTTGAGAAACCACCTGCGCGCGCTTTACGCCCAGTAATTCCGAACAACGCTAGCCCCCTTCGTATTACCGCGGCTGCTGGCACGAAGTTAGCCGGAGCTTATTCTCCCGGTACAGTCATTATCTTCCCGGGTAAAAGAGCTTTACAACCCGAAGGCCTTCATCACTCACGCGGCATGGCTGGATCAGGGTTTCCCCCATTGTCCAAGATTCCCAACTGCTGCCTCCCGTAGGAGTCTGGGCCGTGTCTCAGTCCCAGTGTGGCTGATCTTCCTCTCAGAACAGCTATCGATCGTTGCCTTGGTGAGCCATTACCTCACCAACTAGCTAATCGAACGCGGGCTAATCCTTCGGCGATAAATCTTTCTCCGTAAGGACGTATACGGTATTAGCGCAAGTTTCCCTGCGTTGTTCCGTACCGAAAGGTATATTCCCACGTGTTACGCACCCGTCCGCCGGTGATGTATTGCTACACCCCCTAGACTTGCATGTTTGAGGCCTGCCGCCAGCGTTCGTTCTGAGCCAGGATCAAACTCTCAAGTTATGATCCTGAACAGACGACGCGCTGATTGCTCTTAACGCGTTTGTTCGCATGACATTTTGACAAGGGTTGATCGACCAAGGTCCCGTCAAGGCCCCAAGCCGATCAGACTTCATGTTTTATGTCTTGCAGAGAAACGCGAGCAATCATTACGTCGCTGCTCGATTCGTTAGCCCCGAGATACAAGATCTCGAAGCGTGACTAGCCAAGCCGCCGCCCACGTCTCCCTTCCTGAAATCACAATGTCAAAGAGCCTGGCGAAGCCCGGTTTCCCGTTTTCCGACAGCAATTACGCCGACCGCGAGTTCGTCACCCGCGTTCGGCGAGGCGGGGTGTATAGGCGGGCACTCCCAGCGTGTCAAACGATAAAACGCCGGAAAATGCAGGTTTTTTTCGGGGCCCTGTGGACGGCCGCGGGCGCGCGATCGGCGCTTCCAGCGCGATTTCCACCCGCCCGGCAGGCCGAGCCACATCATATAGATGTTGCAGTGCGATATGTAATTATATGTCGATTTTTACCAAGCCAGGGACGGCTTTCGCGCCACGTGCTAGATTTCCGCCAGCCACCGTTCTGCCCTCAAGGCGGCTTGGCGCGTTTCATTTGTCGCAATCGCTATTGTCACACAATGAAAGGAACCCCCTCCATGTCGAACAATAAAGACTCATTGGGCAAGAAAGTTGGCGGCCAGAGCCGGCGCTCGTTGATTGCCGCGGCCGCCGCGGCGGGCGCGGCTCTGCCGCTGATTTCCATCACCGCCAACGCGCAAGGGCGCGGCACGCGCATCGTCGTCGATCTGGGCGGCGTGGAGCTTCCCGGAGAGGTCGCGGCCAAGCTGGAAGTGGAAATCCGCCGCGCCGTGCTGAGCGCCGTGGCGATGGGCGCACCGAAGCTCAAATTCAGGGCCGGACCCCTGGGCCCCGGCATTCGCGGCTACGTCCTGATTCCGGCCGCTCTGCAGGGCGGCGGCATGATGCACGAATAAACGCTTCGTCATGCCTGCGAAGAAACAAAGGCAGGCGCCTTCCGAACAGGTGCCTGCCGTTTGTCCAAGCGCGCGCGCCGAACCGGGCGCGACGCTGCTTGGCGTCATCGGCGTCGACGGTCAGGTCGCTTATCTGAAAGACCGGCTGGAGATCGACCAGGATTTCATCGACCTCGTCGCCAAGGACGGCGTGCCGGAAGAGCGTTTCCGCTTCGCCGGCACCTGCGTCGAAGGCAAATGCCTGCAATGGGACGGCAAGAAATCGCGCTGCGGCGTGATCGACGGTGTCGTGCCGTTCCTCGGCACTGGCGAGGGCGACAGTTCGCTGCAGCCCTGCTCCATCCGCAGCGCCTGCCGCTGGTTCCGCCAGGACGGACCGAACGCCTGCCGCATCTGTCCCGGCGTGATCACGGAGATTCCGGAGATGCGCGAAGGGGCGTGAGCGGCCATCCGCCTGCCGCAGAGGTGCGGCCGGCCTTCAATCGTGCTATGGTTCGCGAATGAACAAGTCCGTTCCCGAAGCCTCCGTTTTCGAGCCGGCCGATGACGTGGCGGAGGAAAAGGCTTTGGCCGAAGCCGAGGCCGAGATCGCGGCCGGCAAGTTCATTTCGCATGAGGCGATGCGCCGTTGGCTCCTGTCGTGGGGCACGGCAAACGAATTGCCGCCGCCCAAGTGCGGCGAATAATCTGGTCGCCTCGCGCGGCGGAAGACCTGCGCAGCATTCGCGACTACATCGGACAGTTCAATCCATCGGCGGCAGCGCGCTTTGCGGCGCGGCTTGTCGCGACGGCCGAAAGCCTCGCCGAGTTCTCTGAGCGGGGACGACCTGTGAGTGCCAAACGGCGCGAGCTGGTCGTGGTCTGGCCCTACATCATCCGCTACCGGATCGACTCCGATCGCGTCGTTATCCTGCGCATCCGGCACGGCGCGCGGCGCCCCTTGCGTTAAATAGCGGCCAACGCACAATCGGCATGGCGTTTGAGCAGGGACCACATGAGCGACATCGGCGGGACAGTCGAACCAGGCTTCGAAAGGTTGCGCGAGGCGTTCGCGCAGGGCCAGGCGGCGGATGAGGGCGGGGCGCAGCTTTGCGTCTACCGGCACGGCAAAAAGGTCGTCGATCTGTGGTGCGGCCGCGACCGCGAGCGAGACCGTCCGTATACGGACAAGACGCTCACCGTGCTGATGTCGTGCTCCAAGGGCGCGGTGGCGACTTGCGCGCACCTGCTGAGCCAGCGCGGGCTCTTGGATCTCGACGCGCCGGTGACGAAATACTGGCCGCAGTTCGGCCAGGCGGGAAAGCAGGACGTGCCGGTGTCCGACCTTCTGGCGCATCGCGTCGGGCTGTCGGGCTTCGAGCCGGATAGCGGCATCGGGCCGCGCGAATTGCTCGACTGGAACAAATGCACGGCGGCGCTGGCGGCGATGACGCCGCTATGGGCGCCGGGCAGCGCCTATATGTATCACGCGGTGACCTATGGCTTTCTGGTCGGCGAAGTGATCCGGCGCGTGTCGGGCAAGATGCCGGGAAAGTTCTTCGCCGACGAGATCGCGGGACCGCTCGGCCTTGAGATGTGGATCGGGTTGCCGGAAGCGCAAGAGGATCGCGTGGCGCCGCATTTCTCCGACCGGCCGGCGCTAACGCTGGAGCAGTGGACGCAATTGATGGCGGGCTTCGGCATCGACACCCATTCGCGCGTGGCGCAGACCATGGTGCACGGCCTGATCGGCACCGACGAAGCGATCAAAATCATGAAATCGCGCGAGGGCCATGCGGCGGAAATCCCGGCCGGCAACATGATCGGCAACGCGGCGTCGCTGGCGCGCATGTATGCGGCGACGATCGGCGAAGTCGACGGCGTGCGCCTGCTGAAGAGCGACACTGTGGACACGGCGCGGGCGTGGCAGACCAAGGGCCTGAAGGCGCCGGGCGATTTCGCCAAGCTGCCCAATCCCGATCCGCAGCGGCTGGGCCTCGGCTATGAACTGAACCGCATGAACGAGCCGATGCTGGGCGACGGCTCGTTCGGACATGCCGGCGCCGGCGGGCGCATGGGCTTCGCCCACCCCGAAAGCGGCGTCGCGGTCGGCTATGTCTGCAACAACATGCTGTGGGACGGCATCCGCGGTCCCGACGACCGCTGGGTGCCGTGGACGAAGGCGTTGCGCGAAGCGATCGGGATGCCGGCGGCGTAGCAGCGCGCGTCAGGCAGGGTCTTTGCGCACGCCGCCGCGGATGTTCACGAAGTAGAGCGGGTGTCCATCGGGATCCAGCAGCATCGCGCCGGTGCCCTTGTCGTCGCTGCGCGGACCCGAATGAAAGCGCAGCCCCTTGGCGGTGAGCTCGCGGGCGATAGCCTCGACGTCACCCTGCCAGAAGATCAGCTGGGTCGTCGCCGGATCGAGATAGCCCTGATAGAGCGAGAGCCGGCAATCGCCGTTCTGCAGCGTCACGTTGCGCTCGATGTGGTCGTCGACGATGGCGAAGCCGAGCTTGCGATAGAATGCGACCGAGCGGGTAATATCCTCGACAGCAAGACTGATCTCGAACCAACCCAGGCCCAGGTCGCCCTCATTGGATGCGACCGGCCGCGACTTCGGCGCCGGGCGCTCAAAGCCGGGCTGGTTCACGAAATGGACGGGCATGGTGATGATGTAGATCGGATGGCCGTCGGGATCCTTCAGCATCACGGCCATGCCGCCGTCATCGGCCTTCTTGGGCGAACCCGGTTCGAACGCCAAGCCCTTGCCCGCGAGGTCGTCGACGATCGCCGCGACATCGCCCTGCCAGAAGATCAGTTGCGTCACCGGCGGGTCGAGCTGGTCCTGGAACAACGTGATTCGGCAATCGCCGCGATTGAGCGTCACGCAATGCGCTTCCACCGCGCCCTCGACGAAAACAAAGCCAAGCGTCTCGTAGAACGCGATCGACGCCTTGATGTCCTTGACCGGCAAGCTCGTCTCGAACCATCCCAGATCCATGTCAGATCTCCGCCGGTGGCAGCGTCGCCTTGATGTGGGCACGGTAGATCTTGTTCAGCTCGTTCCAGCGTTCGTGGCGGCGCAGGCTGAGCGCGGCGCGCGCCGCCTGCTTGTCGGTGAACGCGCCCATGCGCTCCATCTTCCGCGCCCAGGCATCCGACAGGATGTTGAAATCGGTTGCCGGCAGACGCGAGCCCACCGCAACGCCGTCGAGATAATCGGCGAGCGCGTCCCAGAATTCGTGCCAGCCGCCGACGAAGCCCGGCTTCCACGGCGTGCCGGGGACGGGCAGATCGCCGCCCAGATCGTCGGGCACCGCGGTGTAGACGCCGCCGGGCGGAAAGTGCTGGACGAACCGCATCCGCGTGCCGCCCGCGACTTCGGCGAGTTCGTATTGAAAATAGCCTTCGGGGCCTGTCGGACCGCCGAAGCGGATGCGCCGCGGCGGCTCGACTTCCAGCACGGTCCCGGTGAAGCCGTCGTCGCCGAACCAGAAGGCGCCGCCGACGCGCAGATCAAGCTTGCCCGCGATGAACCAGACGCGGAACTCGGCGGGATCGGTAATCGCACGCCAGACGCGCGCGATGGGATGCGGATAGACCCGCACATATTCGATCGTGAAGCGGTCGATGAAGCGCGCCAGCCCGGCCATGTCAGTCTCCCCTGTCCTTCATGCGGTCGAGATGGGCGCCGAGACGGTCAAAGCGCTCGCGCGTGACGTCGAGCTGGGCCTGCATCCAGGCCCGCGCCTCGTCGAGGGCCGCGGGCTCGAGGCGGTAGAACCGCGCCTGGGCTTCCTGGCGGTAGGCGATGACGCCGCTCTCGCGCAGCACTTTGAGATGCCGCGATACCGAGGGGCCGGCGATCGCGAAGCGGCCGGCGATGTCGCCGGCGTTGCGCTCCCCGGCGGCGAGCAGCGCGACGATCTCGCGCCGGGTCGGGTCCGCCAGGGCTTCGAATACGTCCATGACAGTATTTAGCCGATTTGCTATATAGCAATCAAGCTAAAAATGGAGGGAGTTGGGCGCACGGATTGGTCGGCCCCCAACCCGAAAAATCATGTCGTGATTTTAGTCGGCACGCTGCCGCTACCGACCCCCACAAAGTGGGAGGTGAAGAGGTTACCGCGCGTCGGCGATGGCCATGGTGGGAGCGTGGACGTCGTGGGCGACGATGACGTCGCGGCTGCGGCTGTAGACCAGATCGTCCTGGTCCAGCCAGATCTTCTCGGACGGCATGTCGTCGAGCGCGACGCGCACACGCGTCGCCCGGCCGGCACCGTCGAGCGCGACCCCGACAACGCGGCCGAAGGACTTTCCATTGTTGAACTGGACGGCCACGTTGCGGAAGGAACTATCCGGATTGGCGATGGCGGAAATCGGCGTCGCCAAGCTGGCCTCGGCGATCTGAGCGGCCGGCGCAGGAGTTCCCTCGGCGACCAGACCCGCAGTCGCGCCGCCGGTGAAAATCGCCGCGACGCAGGCAAGAGCAAATTTCGAGATCATGGAATCACGCACGCCCAAATTTCCTGCTCTTACAACGCGGGCGGTGCGCCATGCGTTCCAAGAACGCAAAAGGGCCGGCGCGATGCCGGCCCTTTCGTGACGTTCGCGCAACAGGTCAGAAGCGCGGATAGCGCATATGCGACATCGAATCGACCTGGTCGCGCGTCAGATCGGTGAACACGGCGCGGCTGCCGGGGTCGTAGCGCAGATCGTCGGCGTCGATCCAGGCGGTGTCCCCGCCGCGGATGCTGACGGCGACGCGGGTGATGCGGCCGTCACGGTTGCTGTCGACGTCGCGGATGCGCCCGACATGGTCGCCGCCGCGCGTGCTGACCGACAGGCCGACCAGATCGCGCGAGGGCATGGCCGCTACGTCGCGGAAGTGATCGAAGCCGTAGAAGGCGTCCCAGCGATGGGCGTAGCCGCCATGCTCGCGGTCGTAACGGGCGCGGTCGCGCTCATAGGCGGCGCGTTGGGCGTCGTAGTTGTGCAGGTTGCGGTCGTAGTCCGAGCGGGCGGCATTGTAGTTGTCGTGCGCGGCGTCGTTCGTCGTCGTGTCGTCGCGGGCGCGATCGGCGGCCGAGTCGTTGAGCTGCTCCGTCGCGGCGCGTTCCGCCGGCGTCGGATTGGTGTTGTAGACGCTGGGCTCGGCGAAGCTGGAACCCGCCAGCAGCAGAGTTCCGGCGAGCGCGGCGGTGCCGAGCGTGAGGCTGCGAAGTTTCATGGCGTGTTTCCTTTAAGCTGAGGATTTCCGCCGAAGAAACGAACTGGCGGGCCAGGCGTTCCGGACGGAACTTCAGCGCGCCGGCCGGCCGGTGAGTTCCGCCATGCAGTCGACGATCAATCCCAGCGCCGCCGCCGGGCTGAGATTCAGGTCGTCGAGCTCGCCGTCGGCATAGGCATCGCACAGCCGCTCGGCGCAGAGCAGCGCCGCCACCATCCGCGCATCGCTGCGTTTGCTTCCCGACGCCGCGCGGCGGCGCTCGATCTGGGCCAGCCGGGCCGCGGCGCGGGCGGCGCGGACGCGCGGCTCCTCGATCGCCAGATGGCGCAACGAGCGGCGGAAGATCCGCCAGCGGCTGTGGAAATCGATCACCACAAGAGCGGCCTTGCGGGCATGGCTGCGCAGGGCCGGCGTGCTCAGCACCTTGCCGAGCGCGGCCGACTCGTCCTGCCACCAACCGTCATAGACGGCGAGGAAGATCGCGATCTTGTCGGCGAAGTGGCGATAGAAGGTCTGCGGCGCGAAACCGGCGCGGCGCGCAATGCGGTTGCTGTCGGTGCCGAAATAGCCCTTGGAATTGAACTCCTTCTGCGCCGCGGCGAGCAGGCGGGCGCGGGTGTCGGAAGGATCGCGGGCAGCCATGTGATTGATCCATCACTGTGATTTGACGACCTGTCATAACGCGAAATTCTTGGTGATGCCAGCGGGGTTGCGATTCGCGATTAAAGTGATATATCTATCACCAGAAGCCAACCGACGGGACAGTACCTCATGCATCTCACAGCCCTCATCGCCATCGCCGGACGCGGCCTGCTGGCGCTCCTGTTCGTGCTGGCGGGCGTCACCAAGCTGATCGGGCCAAAGCCCTTCCGCGAGCACATGGCGCGGCTCAACGTGCCGACAGTGCTGCTGCCGGCGGTGGCGTTGTTCGAGATCGGCGCCGGGGCGGCGCTGCTGCTCGGCTGGTACACCCTCTTCGCCGCAGGCGCGCTCAGTCTGTTCTGCGTCGCGACGGCGATCGTCTTCCATCGTAACTTCGCCGAGCGCGCCGAGCGCACGCAATTCATCAAGGATATCGCGCTGGCCGGCGCGCTGGCCTTCGTCGCGGCGTCGGCCATGGCCTGAGCGACGAGCAAGGCCGTCTTGGCCTGACCTCGGTTCTGGGATATCCCCTTGGCGATCGAAAACGCCGGGGGAAACCATGAAAGCAGTTCTGTCAGGCCTCGCCGCGCTGGCGATTGCGAGTTTGGCCGGTGCGCCGGCGGTCGCCAAAACGATCGCGATCGACGCGGGCGCCAACGCGCAGGAGCGGCTGCAGACGGCACTGATCGACGCCAAGCCCGGCGACGTGGTGCGCCTGGGCGCCGGACGGTTCGAGTTGAGCGACGGGCTGTCGCTCGATGTCGCCGATGTCGTCGTCCAGGGCGACGGGCCGGGCAAAACCGTTCTCAGTTTCGATTCCCAGCAGGGCGAGGCCGAGGGCCTGCTGATCACCTCGAGCCGGGTCACGGTGCGCGACTTCTCCATCGTCAACGCCAAGGCCAACGGCATCAAGTCCAAGGGCGTCGACCGGATCAGCATGATCGACCTGGTCGTGGAATGGACCGGCGGGCCGAAGGCGACGAACGGCTCCTATGGCGTCTATCCGGTCAGTTCGACCAACGTCCTGATCGACGGCGTGACGGTACGCGGCGCCTCCGATGCCGGCATCTATGTCGGGCAATCGGACCATATCGTCATCCGCAACAGCCGCGCCGAATACAACGTCGCCGGCATCGAGATCGAGAACTCGTTCAACGCCGACGTGCATGACAACGTCTCGACCCACAATGCCGGCGGCATCCTGGTGTTCGACCTGCCCGGCCTGCCGCAGATGGGCGGCCACTCCACGCGCGTCTTCCACAACGAGGTGGTGAACAACGACACCGAGAACTTCGCGCCCAAGGGCAACACCGTCGCCGGCGTGCCGACCGGAACCGGCATCATGGTGATGGCCAATCGCGACGTGCACGTCTTCGACAATCATATCGACGGCAATGCCAGCGCCGGCGTCATGCTGGTGTCCTATCTCAACAGCTTCACGGATCCGAACTACAACCCGCTGCCGCGCGATATCTCCGTGCACGGCAACCATTTCGGCCGCAACGGCTTTGCCCCGGAGTGGAAGGGCGGGCCCGAACTGGTCAAGGCGCTGGGCGGCACACTGCCACCTGTCATGTGGGACGGCGTGACGGCCTATACCAGGCCCGGCGGCGGGGCGATGGCCCAGACCGTGCACCTGGCGATCGCCGATGGTCCCGTCGTGAACCTCAATCTCAAGGTCCAGGGCGCGCCCGCGACCGACGCCAGGCCGGTCGTCACGCCGACACTGAGCGACGGGGCGCTGCCCGAACCGCCGGCGGTGGTCCTGAGCGCCGCGCATTGAAGCATCGCGCCGCCCTTGCCGCCGCCCTCTGTGCGCTGTGGCTGAGCGGCGCGGCGGCGCCGGCGTCACCGCCGGTGGACGCGGCGCTGCTGGTCGCCGACGATCCCGCCCCGACCCTCGACGCCTATCACCTGTTCACCGATGCGTCGGGGCGCGAGCCCAATGCGGGCCTGACGCCTTACGCCCTGAACACGCCGCTGTTCAGCGACTACGCCGAGAAGTTTCGTTATCTCTACTTGGCCCCGGGAACGGCGGCGACGTATCGCGCGCAAGGCGTTCTGGATTTTCCTGTCGGCGCGGCATTGATCAAGACCTTCGCCTACCCGGCCGATTTCCGCGAGCCCGACGCGAAGCTGCGCTTCATCGAGACGCGGCTTCTGATTCACAAGCCGGGCGGCTGGGTGGCGCTGACCTATGTGTGGAATGCGGCGCAGGACCAAGCCACGCTCAAGCGCGCGGGCCTACGGGTCGCGGTTTCGTTCGTGGACAGGCGCGGCCAGGCGCAGCACATCGATTACGGCGTGCCCAACGTCAATCAGTGCAAGCAATGTCATTCGCTGGCCGGCGCGCTGACGCCGATCGGTCCCAAGGCGCGCAATCTCAATCGGGATTTCGCCAGCGCGGACGGCACGGAAAACCAGCTTGGCCGTTGGATCCGGCTTGGGCTGCTCAAGGGCGCGCCGGACCCGGCGCAGCTGCCCAGGCTGCCGCGCTGGGACGACGGCGCCGCGGCGCTCGAAGGCCGCGCCCGCGCCTATCTCGACGTGAACTGCGCCCATTGCCACAACCGCGCCGGGCTGGCGAGCAACAGCGGCCTGTATCTGACCTTCGAGGAGACCGATCCGGCGGCGCTCGGCATCGGCAAGCGCCCGGTGGCGGCGGGCCGCGGTTCGGGCGGATTGTCATTTTCGATCGCGCCCGGGCATCCCGAGCAGTCGATCCTGCTCTATCGCATGGCGTCCACCGAACCCGGCGTGATGATGCCGCAGATCGGGCGCACGCTGTCCGACAAGGAGGCGGTTGCACTTATCCGCGAATATATCGCAAGCATGCCGGCCGATCAGCATTGAGCGAGTTGCCTTCAAGTTGATCCAATCCACCGCTTGTCATCCCCGGCCGAGCATTGCGTCAGCAATGCGAGGGGAAGGGGACCCAGGTGGATAGATTGAGACCGGTCTGACCGCCTGGGTCCCCTTCCCTCACGCTGCTTCGCAGCGCTCGCCGGGGATGACAGCGAGGATTGATTCAAACAGAACGGCCTTTGCTCTACACCCGCACGGTCATCTCCAAACCGCCTTCGAACGGCAGCGTCATGGTGATCAGGCGGTTCTTCGGATCGGCGATGAAGGCGAAATAGGCCTCGTAGCCGCGGCGCGACTGGGTAGTGTTGTCGGCGACGATGATGGCGCCATGGCGCAAATGCGGCGCGACGTTGCGGATGGCGGGCATCACCGCCTCGGTCCAGATGTCAAGCAGCATGAAGTCGACGGGGCCCTCGATGGTCTTCAGCGTGTCCTTCAGATCGCCTTCGCGCAGGTCGATGTATCGGGAGAGGCCGGCCGTCTCGAAATTGCGCCGCGCGATCTTCGCTTTCTCCGGTTCGTATTCGGTGGCGATCACCGTGCCGCCACCGTTGTCGCGCATAGCGGCGGCAAGATAGAGCGTCGAGACGCCATGCGACGTGCCGCATTCGACGATGCGCTTGGCATTCAGCGCGCGGCACAGGGCGTAGCAGTATTCCGCCTTGTCCTTCTCCAGCGCCACCAGCTTGTCGCGGAAAAACACCGTGGTCTCGGCGTCGAGGCCGTCCCAGCTCAGCGTGCCTTCTTCGATGCGGCGGCGGAAGTACGTGTTGATCGCATCGGACTGGCCTTCGCTCTGCGCGTGCAGGGCGGCGAGGAAAGCTTCCAGCTTGGGATCGTTCAGGACGCTCATCCGCCTACGCCGAGGCTTCGGCCGACAGGTGGCGCTGGTCATTGATCATATTTCATGGCTCCCATGCGGTTGCCTTCGCTGTCGGTGAAGTGGATCAGCGTGCCGACGGTTTCGATGTGCGATTTCTGCATGACGATGGCGCCGCCGGCGGCGACCACTTTGCGCGCGATGTCGTCGATGTCGTCGACGCCGACGGAGAGCTCGAAGGAGCGCGGATGGCTGCCGACGATCGGTTCGTGCCGCCCCTGGATCGCGCCGGGAAGCCCGGCGCCGTGAACGATGTAGAAGCCGGGCGGGCCCCAATCCTCGAAGGTCCAGCCGAACACGGCGCCGTAGAATTTGCAGGCCCGCTCGACGTCGTCGGCGGTGATCGCGAAGAAACGCACGTGGTTGGGCATGGCGAGCTCCCTTTGGCCGGTGTTTTGCCGTAGCCGGGCGGCGGCGTAATATAGCTAGAACGACAACTAATAGCGGAAATACGACACGTGGCCGATTTCATCCTGCGCAGCCTGGGCCAGACGTTCTCGAACGGCCATGTGCTGGAGCCGCATTCCCATCCCTGGGGCCAGCTCATCTATGCGGTGAGCGGCACGATGCAGGTGCTGGCCGGCAACACGCTGTGGCTGGTGCCGCCGACACGGGCGCTGTGGGCGCCGGCGGGTGTCGTGCATGCCATCGAGATGCGCGGCGCCGTCGCGATGCGCACGATCTATGTGCCGGTCGAGCGCTCGTCGGGCCTGCCGAGCGGCATCCATGCCATCGACATCGCGCCGCTGCTGCGCGAAGTGATCCTGCACATCGTGGGCTTTCGCCTGCTGCGCGCCGAGACGCCGGCGCATCTGCATCTGGCGCAGGTCTTCCTCGATCTCGTCGCGGCGGCACCGGCCCTGCCGCTGTTCGTGCCGATGCCGCGAGACGAACGGGCGGCGGTGGTGGCGCGGCTGCTGCAATCCGATCCGGCGCGCGAGGACAGCATCGCGGCGCTGGCGCGCAAGGCGGGCGCCAGCGTGCGGACCTTGCAGCGCGTGTTTCGCGACGAGACCGGCATGCGCTTCGTCGAATGGCGGCAACGCCTGCGCCTGCTGCAGGCTATCGCGCATCTGGAACAGGGAAATTCGGTCACCCAGGCTGGCGCGGCGGCGGGTTATGCCAGCACCAGCGCCTTCATCGCCGCGTTTCGGCAGCAGATGGGCGAGACGCCGGCGCGATACGCCAGGTTCAAGCCGCCGTGATATACTCTCGCAGAGACGCGGCTTCCTGGACGGTTTCGGCGATGCGGGTCTTCACCACGTCGCCGATCGAGATCATGCCGGTGATCTGGTCGTTCTCCACGACCGGGACATGGCGGAAGCGGCCGATGGTCATCATCTCCATCAGGTCCTGGATCGAATCGAGCTCGCCGCAGGTGGCGACGGCGCGCGTCATGTAGGCGCTGACCGGGCGCACCAAGGCGCTGACGCTTTCTTCGGCGACAGCGCGCACCACGTCGCGCTCGGAGAGGATGCCAGCCAGTGCGCCCGATGCGTCGCGCACCACGATGGCGCCGATGCGCTTGCGCGCCAGCAGACGCGCCGCCTCGGACAGGGTGGCATCGGCTGAGATCGCGATGACCTCGCGGCCTTTATCGCTCAAGACATGTTTGACCAGCATTGCGTCGCTCCTGTCGCTGGCGGTTTTCACACCGCCTCGAGGACCTCTTGCGTCCGCGCCGCTCATCTCTTGCTTTTTTCCGGAAAAACAAACGTTCCGGATGGCTGTTGCGGCGGGGCACGAAGCCCATTGGGTCAGCCCCCGCTGTCCGCGAATGCTGCGCCCGATCCCAAATGCTTACAAGCGAAACACCCTCTTCACGGTAAATGCGCAAGATTCGAAGCTTGATGCCGGCATCACGCGGCGAACGCGAGCGGCAGGTGATCAGGGCCGCTTTTGCCCGGTTTTTCCAGAGACTTGAGGCGGTGGGCAATCTAGGGCAAAAGTCGCCCCCGCCCGCGAGGGACTGGAATGGAGCTGTGGCCGAGAGGCTGAAGGCGGCGGTTTGCTAAACCGTTATACGTTTTAAAGACGTATCGGGGGTTCGAATCCCCCCGGCTCCGCCATCTTCCTGCATTTTCTGACCAATTTGCGGGCGTGCGCAAAATGGAAATCAAGCCGTCCTACGCTCCATGTCTCGCCAGTGTCTCGACCGAAAGTTCTACCCTCGGCGAGTCGCGGTCAAGACCATTAGTTAGGTGTAGATCGGCGATACGAGCGAAAGACGCTATATCGCCGCTGACGCTTTCCATTGCGTCAGGGCACTGCGGCGGTGCTCAGCCGCGCACTAAGCCTGCCACGCCCAATATCCAGCCCTCCACCTGCGCCACGGCGCGCTCGGGAGGCGTCAGGTCGGGATTGAGGAATGCGGCAAGACTGCCATCCCGGTCGGCGCGCGAAAGCCAGGCGGCGGTGCTGAATGCGTCGTGTTGATCGCCGGTGCGTCCCACGTTAGCGAAGGCGCGTGACCATAGGGCCGGATAGACCTCGACAATCGCAGAATGCCCTGCCGGGATGTCCCAGCCGTCGAATGGCCAGAAGTGGATGCCCTCTCCGAGCTGCTGCCGGATGAAGCGCAGCCAGGGAATGCCGGAATGGGTGGATTTTGCCACTGATCATTGAACGTCGAAGTGAAATACTGATTTCGCGCCGCCAGCGCGCTCCTCAGTCAGCCGTCGCCAACGGGCATTGCCCATCCGCGCCGCACCATTGCCGCGTAGACCGTCGCGCACGAAATCGACGTAGATGTCCTCGTCGGTGGGCCAATGGCGCTGGAAATCGTCAAGAAAGGCGGACCAGTCTGGCATCAGCCCATGCACCTCGAAATAGCGCAGGGGGAAAGAAAAGCCGTGGTCAATACCGGCCAGCGTTGGCACGTTCTCGGCCAGCCGCTCGATCAACCACTCGGCGACACCTCGTCGCGTCCAATATTTCCTTGGGGACGGCGGTGGTGGCACCTCGATTGGTGCCGCGCTGTTCTCGGCGAGATAAACGCGTAGCCCCTTCAGGCTCGCGCTGGGCGTTTGGGCACCCGAATAGTCGATGCCGATATATCGAGCGAAGGCGACCATCTCACGCTGCTGTTCCGTTAACCTCTGGATTCACAGTTGCCCTAAGAATTTCCGACATTCGGTCAAACCGACGATCTCGAAAGTCCGTGTATGTCGCCAAATCAAAAAGTAGCTTCGATGGGTCCTTGGCCACGTCATCTAGAAGAAGGTGTTTCGCGATATCAGTACCAGTGCCTTTGAGACGAGCAAAATAGCTGGCGGGCAACTCGGCGCGCTTTCGGATGTTGTCGGTCGCGCCTACGAAACGAAAATTTCCTAGGTGATTGATGTCCGCGCTGTAGAGACCGAGCTTCGAACGCAGCATGCTCTGCGGATAGATATGATCTACGTGCGGATCATTACCTTTGAATTTCACGTCAAAAGGCGAGGACCCCATCTGATCCACGTAGACAAGATTGAGTAGAATAAAGCGTAGTCTCGTCTCGTTCAGATGATGCTTCTGCAACTCGACAGCATTTCCGCGCTTACTGAAATAGTCCTTTATATCTCCTAACGGAAAACCACTTGCCGAAGGCTTTCCAACAATAGAATGAAGGGCGTTGATAACCGTATCCGTGCTCTGCGAGTACCACCCAAAAAGCTGCGCTTTATAGTGATAGGCACGCATCAGTGCGCGGCTCGACTCGTTCGGCTTCGGATTGTGGTAGAGAAAATCAAAAAGCGGAATGAAACTATTGTAGCTGCGGATCACCTTGTCCGCGTAGACTTTTAAATCGTTCTTCATGAAATCACGAAGCTCTTGGAAGGCGCTCTCGGCCCGGTCCCAGCCCGCATTCATTTCGTCCAGAAGTTTTTCGCCATCGGCTCCAGTGAATTTCTCTGGTGATGCCTCAGCGCCTCGACCATGTGCAACGAGTAAACACTTCAATGGGAAGGTTTTATCGAACTTGAGGTTTGTGCCATTCAGCAATTCGGTGGTCTCCTCGATGACCTCCTCGATCTCCGACCATCCTTCCTTCATGGCCGCAAACATCAGGTCTGAGGCGTCAAGCTTGGTCCCTCCGGAGTTCACGCGCACGAAGATGTCAAGAACCCGTCGATAGGGATACTCGCTCGCGACGCCGTCCAGTTCTTGAATCCAAAAATGCTTCTCTTCGCGCAGCAGCGAAACGAGTTGGCTCATGTTGCGCCTCACGCGTTTTTCGCGCGCCTTGGAGTCCGACGTTGGCTCTTGCAGTTCCAATGGCTTGGCCGCGCTAAGAGCGTCGAGTGCATCGTTGATCCTATCAGCTACTTCTTCAGCATTCTTTTGCGCATCCTTCCCAATGACATCTGCCACGCGATACCAGGGAAGTTCGAGCGGGTCAGTTGAGAATCGCAGTTTGTACATCAAACCTTGCTCATCCGGTCCGATGCCACTGGCAATATCGAAGTAAGCTTCGGCGCGCTTGTTATCGGGCGAGTTGATCGCACCGAAGAATATCGCATAGAGCGTTTGCAATCGCTGCTGGCCGTCGAGGACAAAAACCTTGTCGATGCCCTCTTTGCTCATATTGGGTTCGTAGAAATCGCTTAGATCGGCATCCCAGGCGACCTGCTCCATGAACTTGCGCGCTTTGATTTCATCCTTGGTGCGCCAGAAGAGAAGTGTCTGGATCGGATAGTTCCGCATTAGGCTGTCGAACAGCCGAAGCATCTGCTCTTCCTCCCAAACGAACGGACGTTGGATGTGCGGGAGAAACAGACTGTGATTGATCTCGTCAATCAGGCGAAAAAGCGAGCGTGGCTTGTAACTCATGCGGCAGCCTCTTGAATGTTCGGTACCAGTGCGTCGGCGAGGAGTGCGTCGAGCGAGCGGCGGCGGGTGTCGCGTTCGCTGAGGTTGTGCTTGTCCATGCTGCTTTCGAGAATTTGCCAATTCACTATGTCGCGCCCAATATAGACGCAACTCACGGCGGTGAGTGTACGAAAATTCGCGCTCGTGCGCCGAGAGGGGCGAGCACGAGGAGGCGTTGAGGACGGCTGAAGAGCGGGGTGCCATACCGCAGCCAGATGGATTCCATAAGAGCAAGCTTTGGCTTCCGCGCACGCCCCAGCCAGAAGGCCCCGCCTTACCTGTCAATCCGTAGTGGCAGAGAGCGAATCCGCTGCCAGGGCTCGGTCACCAATTGAGGTACAGGCAATGTCCGCTCGCGGTCAGCCAGCACCTTGAACAGGAAGGCGGCGGCACCATCGCCCTGCTCCGTGAACCGGCTCATGATTTCTTCCAGCCGCTGATTGTCTGTCGTGACGGTAAGCACAAGCAGATTGGGAATGCCCAAGTGTGATTTGTAGACCTGTCTGGAAATAAGGTCCTGGTACGCTGCCAGCTTTCCCATATACGAAGTCTGATTTTGATCTGACCTGACAATCGGCATGGTGCCGCGATCAGTTTCCAACGCGAAGAAGCGGTAGGTCTTAGCTTCACCGAAAAGATATTCAAGCCCGAAAAGACCGTCAGGTACGACACCGCAACTTGTTGCGGGCGCCGGAAATCGGAACGGCACAGGCGATGCGCGCGTTGAAGCAGGTGCTTTCGCAAGAATCTCCGGCCATGAGATGAACCGCACTCCAGGGCACAAGCGCGTGCCAAGCTCAATCGACGCGAGCGTCTCGCAAACCATCAACGAATGAGTGAATTGCCGATGCACCGAGGCGCCAAGCCACGTTCGCGGTTCCTGGGCTGCGTTCTGCTGCTCTAGGACGCGCCTTGCGCCGGCACCAAGCTCATGAATCACGGGACGATGGCGACAATCGGCCATTTCCCACTGCCGACTAGGACGGTCCAGGTACCCCTCGTGGAATAGGTCGCCCAGGCGCTCCTTGAAACGTGTCTCCGACGCGCCCCCAACGAAGGCGTGGATGTAGGTCGAGCGCAGATACCGATACCTGCTGAGCAACTTGAATATCTCGATGTCGCGCGAGGTGAGCTCGATCCTCTTGCCGGTTCTAGCCCGGCGCATTCTCGAACGGCGTCGCTGGATCTCCATTCCGACCCTGTATCATCCCAATGAGATCACCAAAACGTGCCGCATGTTCTGTAATGTTCATGGATGTGGGGGTGCGTTCTGCTACGCTCACCGTTCTTTTCTTCATCCACGGTCGCTGCATTGAGAGCGGGCGATGAGACGAAAGGGTCGCTCGGAGGCTGCAGGAGCGTTTCTCAAGAGGATACAACTCCGCCAATGCAGGGTGGGTTGGATTAAGCAGGAAATGTTGGATCGGCTTCAGGACGGTATCACGCGCCGCGATCAGATCACACAAGACTCCCGATGACGGAGTGATAGGGCGGGGCGCGGTGCCCCGCCCCTTTTTTTCGCGATGTGATGGGCGATACGCTGGGGGATACGTTGGGCGATACCGTATCGCCATCCTGTATCTCCAACCTTTCGCGCTTATGGGTGCGCATTGCTGCACTTGGCGGAATGCAATCGAGACAATCTCAAGCCCGACTTATAGAGACTTCTTCCTATTTTATGCCCGTTCGGGTCCGAACCAACTCTTTCGTTGTCGTCATGGTCCAAAAGAACAGACAAAATCATCAACAGAGTTAGAACAATATTCGCTCCTATCGAGCGTGACAGCACGCCATCGCACCCTTAACGTCTCCTTGTCCGGGGGGATTCGATGCAGCTCAAAATTCAGCGCAGCCAGCGCGCCGGTGGCGTGTTTGGTGGAACGGTTCTTTTTTGTCTCGACGTTCGCGCCGACTACAGCCCGAGCGAGACCGCCAACATTGGCAAGTACAAACTCGGCAAGGAACTGGTCTACAGCAGCCAGGCCGCGCGGCGGCATGTCGAGAAGATGGGCAAGCACCTTGGCCGGGTCGAAAGCGATAGCCTTCGCGAGAAGGCGTCGGGTCTGGCGCGGGGCATGGTGTCTCTCGCGATGGCGAAGATGAGCCTCAACGTCTCTATCGCGAGCCTAGGGCGCGGGCATCATATTGAGTGCAAGGACCTGCCCGAACTGCTCAGCGCTGAAGAGACGTTCATGCAAGCCTGCCGAACTCTAAAGACTTATCTCGCGGCAGCGGCCACCTTCAGCGGCAGCATCACGCTTGTGGACTTCGATGACGAGGAGAAGGTCCATGTCTCGCAAGGTGCTTTGGAGTTCGCAGCACTGCCTGCGCCAACTGCGAATGTGACGCCCCTTCAACTTACGGGGCCGACGACGCCAACCCAATTTGGGTCGTTCGATGAATTCCGGGAGTTCGTGACCAACAAGGCGCGCGAGCTATACGAGGCCAACCCCGAGCGCGTCGTGTTCGGCTGTATCGGAGGTGTGGGCCTTATCTTCCTCCTCTACCTCGTTCTCTGAGATGGCGGTTGACCCGTTCTCGCCGACTTCCTTCACCCCGTTCCTCCGCCGCTTCACCGATGAGCGATCGCGCGACCTAGCCGGGCTAAAGGCCCTGTACCGGGAAGTCCGGGCGCTTCACCTCGCGTCCAAATACGCGAAGGAGGGGGCGGTCATCCCCATCCTCTCGCCCATCTACATCTATGTTGGAAATCGCCTGCCCGAACCTCTCACGATGCCCTGCGCCAAGGCGCTCCGGGACCTCGCGTATCAGGAAACCGCGATCTTCAGCTTCCCGGAACTCAAATGGGATATCGGCCAGCTATCGCTCAAGGAGCAGGTCGATCTCGAACGCTTCCTCACCGCCAAGCGCCACTTCCTCAGCAATCAGGACCGCGTGATCGACTTCCTCCAGGGCGGGCTTTTCCGGCTCTTTGATGCAGCCACGCGGGAGTTGCCAGAGTTCTCCGATGCCTCGCCGTTCAACATCCCGTTCATCTATGTTCTGCCGGAACCGAAGAAGCTGCTCGACAGCTTCTACGGCATCCTCTGGACGCAATCGTACATAGACAACGGGCTGTTCGTGGAAGTTAGCACGAGGATGCACATGAACATCTGTGCGGTCTCGGGCATCGCCGATCCGTATGAACCCAAGAAGCCGTTCAAGCTGCCATCGGGCAATGACGCCCCGCTCGATGAGATCGTAGAGGCGTATTTTAAGGGCACGCCGCTCTATGACTTTCTCCTGACGCCAGTACCTCTGCGGCTCACATACGAGGATCGCTTCAGTCATATGCACGTCGTGGGTGGAAGCGGCGCGGGAAAGACCCAGCTGCTCCAACACCTGATCCTGCATGATCTCCAATCGGACGATCCGCCGGCGCTCGTCATCATCGATAGCCAGACCGACCTCATCAACAAGCTCTCGCGCCTTGCCCTCTTTGATCCCGACACCGGCCCGCTCTCGGACCGGCTCATCTACATCACCCCGCGCGATATCAAGCACCCTCCGGCGCTCAACATCTTCGACGTAAACCGGGACCGGCTAGGCGGGTATGACGAAGGCACAAAAGAACAGGTGACAGCGGGCGTCATCCAGACCTTTGACTACCTATTCAATGGTCTGCTCGGTGCCGACCTCACGGCCAAGCAAGGAGTGTTCTTCCGCTTCGTTGCGCGCCTCATGCTCGCGCTTCCTGAAACGCTCGGTCGCACCGCCACCATCCTCGACCTGATCGACCTGATGGATGACGCGACCCCGTATCGCAAAGCCATCGAGAGCTTGCCTCCGATCCAGCGCAACTTTTTCGAGCGGGATTTCCCGAGCAAGACGTTTGCACAGACCAAAGAGCAAATCCGTTATCGCCTCAACGCCATCCTTGAAAATCCGACGCTCGCTCGGCTGTTCACTTCGCCAAGGACCAAGATCGACCTGTTCATGGCACTCAACAGCAACGCGATCATCCTTGTGGACACGGCCAAGGACTTCCTCAAAGGCTCGTCCTCGCACTTCGGGCGCATCTTCATATCGCTAGTGTTGCAAGCAATTCTCGAACGAGCCGCGATACCAGAACGCGAGCGCAAACCGGCGTTCCTAATTGTTGATGAAGCTGCTGCGTATTTCGACAGCAATATGGACGATCTGCTGACCGAGGCCCGGAAGTACAAGCTCGGGTGCGTGTTCGCGCACCAATTCCTCGATCAATGTACCAGCTCGCTCCGGTCGTCGCTGGCAGCGAACACGTCGATCAAGATGGCATCTGGCGTTTCGATGTCCGACGCTCGGGCGCTTGCCCCGGACTTTCGGACCACGCCGGATTTCATCCTCACTCAGCCCAAGCTCCACTTCGCCGCACACATAAGGAATGTCACGCCCCAGGCGGTGTCTATTCCGGTGCCGGTCGGCGTGCTGGAGCGGCAACCGCGACTTTCCCAAGGGGCATATGAGCGATTGAGGGAGTTGAACCGGGAGCGAGTGAGCTTACCGCCTATCGCGAATGAGGACGGCGAGGACGCGGGCGTTCGCGCGGGTCGGGAGCCCGAGGATCCGACCAAACCGGGGGAATGGTAGTGCTGGTATGAGAGCGCACGGGTAGCCAATTTCAATTTATCAGAGCGCGGATATCCAGCGATAAAGATCGTAAGCGACGACCAGCCCTGCCAAGACAAAGAATGCCGTCAATAAATGCGCTCTTGTTGGCATAGCACGCTCCATATCGCAGCTAGCGACGATGGCCGCTGGCTCAAAGACCTATATGGCGAATAGGCACCGCTGCATCAATACCCGTATTGGAGTGGGCAGGAACGCCTGCCCGCCAGAAACAGCCAATGTGCAACCACCTGAATCGGGCAAGCGCAATTTCACTGTGTTCCGCCACGTCAACAATCATGCTGGCTCGAATGTGTTGTCGGGAAGTGGCCGCAACAAATTGATATCTCTTGTCTGCCAAACGGTCATGGTGACCAACACAGCTGGAGGCAGAACGATCACGGCTACGTAGATTACGTCATATCTAAGCGGCGTCTGATTCGCGCCTAAAAAATCGAACGTCCAAAGCAGTGCGGAGTTCCACCAATCAAAGGCGCAAAAACCCCAAAAGCAAGTGTGTATGGCTGACTTACCAAAAAAAGGGTCATGCGCAAAAATGCCCGACAACATTACGAATGACCACCAAAGAAGGGTGCCGTCAATTGCGCTGAGTTGAGCGCGCAACTGCCGTGCGCGTTGCTTGGCGTACTCATCCCACATAGCGCCAAGGCTCGAATGAAGGCGCTCCAACATCTGAGTAAGATCGAACGTCAAGTCGAGTATGCGGACGTCTGATGCAACACCAACTTTTGCCTGAACGCAGAGGCTTCGGAGTCGCCTCATATCGGGAATGCGTCGATGTGATTGGTCCCGCTCGAATGCCACCAGCCTATCCAACGACGCTACCGTATTGCTTCCCAACTGTAGACTAAGATCTGACCGGTATTGTACCCACAACTTCGCCGCCCGCGACGTGACTGGAAATATGCGGTCGCCTGAACGATCAATATGCCCTTGGAGAATTGGGCGGCGAGCCTCCACGGCGGCGATGCCGGCAAGAAGTGCCGCTAGCACAACTTGGCCATATGCGATTATCGATGCGCGAAAGTCAGAACCAGTGTCTTCATGGCCGCTCATAAATAGCGCCCAAAGAACCGAGTAAAAGAGCGCCGAGAACACAGCGTTGCCTAGGACCCATGTCCAAGGCACTGCCTGAAGTATCCGGTTGAACCACATGGTCTATACGCCACCTGCGTCGGGGGTCCACCCGAAATCGCTAGCGGTGTCTCTTATGCGCCGAATTACTCTCTCAATTATTTTCCGAACATCGTTCTTATCGAGTCTAAGCCATTCATTGACAGCGTCCAATGTCAGTGCGCCTCGTGCCGAATCATCTGTTTCGGATATCGCTCCACGTGGCCACGCTTCCGCCAGTTCCTCGATAGCAGTCGTAAAGTGCTGTTCCAATTCTCGCCAAAATGGCGTCCTTGGACGCACCAAGCAATCCAGACGCGAGGCGTGATCAACCGACAGTCCAGCGGTTCGATCTATCAGATAGCCAAGCGAAGCATGAAAAAGCCCGCTGTCATCCCACGCTTTGCTCCCCGCTGTCCTTTTGCTCCCAAATTCAACATGCCACAAAGTCTTCGACGCGACTTTTCTAACATGCTCCCCAATTTTCTTCAGAGCTAAGTTCGGATCGCGACAGGAACGAGGTATTACGAGGCCATATCCGCCGACTGATGTGAATGCCTTCAGAGATTCACTTTGAGCGGCAACGGCAGGAACGTGCAAAGTGCAATCTCTTACAATCTTTCCCAGCAATTCCGTCGGAAAGGTGAAATCAACGCTGTCTGCAATAGCATTGATGATCCGTGCCTCACCCTCGTGATCGATAGCCCAATCCAACGCACCGCTGCCGTTTACAGCCGATGCCCAAGTGACTTTCTTTGACTGGAATGCAAGGACGCGGTGTAGAACTCCAGCGAACGCGCGTCGGCAACCCTCATTTTCAATATCAATGTCAACACGTATTTGCCGATCTGCTTCTACAACCGCAATTGGCGTAAATCCCTCGCTAGCAAAATGCGCAAACAGCTCATACGTAATGCATGAACCGGCGCGCGTTTGCACTGGAACTACCTTCTTCTTGTGTCGCGCCAGCAATGCGGCATAGATGTCTACGCCGCCACTCGCCGCTAATATTGATGCTGCGCTTTCCTCAGAAAGAATTACGTGATTGTTGATCCAGCACGGCAATGCGTAGAGTCCTGTATCGGAGGAGCATAGCCTATCAATTAACTGTTTGAGCAGTTCGCGACGAGCAGCCAATGCCTCCTTGGTTGGTGCAGGCGTTGCCGTTGGAGTTGCTGGAGCTTGGTTTAGAATAGCGTCTACAACGTCCTTTTGAAGCTGATTCTGAATGTCAGTAGACAATTCGTTCAGTCGAAAAATCGTATTGCGATGAGCTAGATCGGGGACAGACGCCAAATCAACAATCGCAACGTCGGCCGGCTCTCCAAATGGATTTACCGACTGATCTATACTTCTTCGTCCAAAGGCATATGTTGTCGATAAATCCTGCTCTACGAGGATTGTGTTTTGATCGTCACAGAAGCGCTCGTAGTAGTACGCAAACGAAGCTTGATCGATTTTTCCGTTTGACAGCTTGATTCGAGGATCGTAGCCCACCAAACGCAGACTTGGAGGAGCCACCGTAGTTACGTATGGCGTATAGCCGGGGCCGCTCTTCCGAAGTACGTCTTCAATTCCTTTGGCAAATGTTCGCGCGTCCTTCGCCACTTGTCCGTCGAGGACGCCGAACAATTCTTCGGAAATGATCTTGAGGTCGCCAGTCTTACGAAACCGTTGGTCTGCGTGCAGGCGCGCCATTCTAGTCGACGCAAGAAAGGTGAGCTGTATCAGGCACTCCAATAGTGATAGATCGCTCGAACCAAACTTGTTTTGAGAACGCGACTCAAGTGTCGCCACCACCCGAGAGACTTCTTCGAATAGCGATAGTCTTGAAATTATGTCGCCAAATTGAGCTTTGAAGTCAGAATCTTTTTCTGCGTCGGACAGTAGATACTTGATCAATTCTGCCTTTGTTTCAGCCATCCTCTTAGCTACCAATAAACTGACCTAGTAGCCCCCCTTTATCCCGATCATAAATATTGACGTTTTGCTGTGCCAAATCAAGCATGAATGGTCCGGTCGGTGTGCCGTTCTCTGTCGCTACCCAGAGCGCAGGTGAACTGGAGGTATCCAGCCAAACCTGCATGGAATTCCACCGACCAGCACGAGTAAGCGGTCGTCGAGCGCGGTCCGAGGGCGAGGCAACTGGCCGCATTTGGTCTGGCTGCACTAGAAAACTCACTGGCACATTAGATCGTTTGGCAGCGTGGTTGCCTGAGAACCGTCCAATTACGTCACCGAATGGCGTGTGCAGTGTCCACGATTCAGCACCGCTTGGAGACAAATGGCCATCAATACAATTCAGGTGCACTCCGCCAAACAGAGAAGCGGCGTGAAGGTGAGGCGGATTGCTGAGCATCGTAGCGACGCTCGCATCCGCCACTATCTCGCCCTCCTTCATTACCAACACGCGGTCGCAAAGTATTGCGGCCTCGCTGGGGTCATGCGTGACCAACAAGAGACTGGCTTGTGCCTTTGCGGCATGCTCGATCAATAGTGGATAAATTATGCGCCTCCTTTGCATGTCGATGTTGCTCAGTGGTTCATCAAGCAACATGAAGCGAGGGTTCCAAACGAGCACTCGACCTATGAAGGCTCTCTGGAGCTCGCCGCCAGAAAGCTCGCCAAGGGAGCGGTCAAGTAATTGACCGATGCCAATTGACGATGCAACGGAAGCAGCATGGCGCCGGGCATTGTCGGACTTCCGCTCCCGCATCGCCGGACGCAGCAACAAATCTTTTACTGACGTTCCTGGCATCGCAGGAGGCCGCTGTGGAACGAAACCTATCATTCGGTCAAACGGGCCAACGTCGAAGATCGGCTTACCATCCAATAAAGCCTTGCCCGAGGTAGGAGCTATGAGCCCCGCCATTATCGACACAAGCGTTGATTTTCCGCTCCCAGATTCTCCAACAACCGCGACCCGCTCTCCCTGAGAGAGTTCGAGCGACACGGATCGCACGGCCGGGCGCTTGTTCGCGCGAAAGCTGAACGAAGCGTCGCTAAGAACCAGCTTCATCGGAATGCCCGCTCCTCAGTCGAATAACAGCGCCCACCGCGGCAATTGCGATGACCGCCGGGATCATGCTTAGGACAATGGCGGCGCCAAGTGGCCCCCACATATAACCATTGATCGTTTCGAACGATGAGAAATAGCGTGCGATCGTTACCTCGCCTGGTTGGAGTAAGAATGCAGCCAGAAAAAATTCAGACCAGCACAACAGAAATACTGTGATGGCTGCAATCGCAATGTCTGCACCGATAGATCGAACGACGAGAAACGCACGACCAGTCAGAGAGAGTGCCCCATCTAAGTTGATAATTCCGATTGCGCGTTGTGTCTCTTGCCAACGTGCTCCGGACAACAATGCCGCAGCCAATGGCAGGAAAAGCAGAACATAAAGGACTGCTATTACGAACAGCCCTTTGGGGAGTCTAAGGACGCCAATCAGCATTGCGAAGAGAGGCAAAGCGGCCGTGACTGGCACGACTCTGCTGCCGACGAACGCGGAAGTCACAATCCAGGCGCTGCCTCGAAGGCGAGAGAGCGCGGCTCCTGCGCCAGTCGCGAGCGCGGTGGTGACGATCGAACAGGCGAGACTGAGCCAGAGGCTCGTGAACAGCGAGGCACGAATGTTTGTCTGAGCGTCGCTATCTGTAACCAACGAGAAATTTGCGGCCAAGGTCGCGAGACTTGGTTGCAGGTAGAAAGTTCCGGCTGTCGCGCTTGCTCCAGCCGCAAGCACGAAGGCCGTCATGAACGGAATAAGCGCCGCGAATATCCACGCCCCTGTTTCGATACGCCCACTACGCATTTCGAGCGTTCCGTCGAACCCAAGCTCCAAATGGAACCAGCCCGATCTGAAAAACCACGAGCAACAGGATCACCCAAGCGGCACTTTTTCCTGCGTCGATAAGCACATAACTTGCTTCAAAAATCTTCCATTGAATTGTTTCCGTAGCCGAGCCGGGACCGCCACGGGTGAGCACGAAAATGACTTCAAAAGCCCGAAGGTTTTCGACGAACAACGCCAAGCCGATCAATACAATCCAACGTTGACGGGTAATCCACAGAGACCAAAGGTCCGCCAGATGTTGTCGTCCGCCATCCAACAAAAATATATTGCGGGCTTGCGTCGTTGAGGTGTCGAAGAGAGTCGCGATTGCTGCTCCTGCCGCGAACGACCATATCCATATCTGAACAAAAGCCACGACCGCCACGGTGGATCCGGAATTCGCCGTCCAATCTAGGCTCCGCAGTCCGATCCATGAGGCCAATATGGCTGGAGCGCCATTGAAGGGGTCCAGTATCGCTTTCCACAATACGGCACACGTCGCTGGGCCGGCGAGTAAAGGCATCGCCAGCAATGCGATCAATGCGCTTTGTTGCAAAACACGTCCGGCAACAATTCCAATTCGCAACCCAATCGCGAACTGCACAATCGTGCAGAAAACCGCAAAACACGCAGTACGCATGAGAACTACTAGAGTGTCCGATTCTCCTATCAGAAATAGGAGGGGCGAACTCGAGTGAACGCCGGGCACAGTCCCAACAAGAATGAAACTGGCAAGAGGCAGCACGATAGTCGCGCCAAGCGAGATGACGAGCGGAATCCAGACCAGATAGGATGTGAGACGGGCGCTCTTCATCTTTGGTGACTAGCTCGAAAGATGTCAGGCTTTTTGCGGCTGAATCCTGAGAACCTCGCGAACAGCGTCTGCAAGTGCTGCCGATGCAGTGGCCTCGCCAGCGAGGACGCGCGAAACACCCTCTCCGATCGCGGTCTCGATCGCGGCGTATTCCGTGGAACGTGGTCTAAATTTCGATAGTTCAAGCGATTGCAAATAAACATCGACGCTCGGGTTGTTCTGCCGAACGCGCGGGTCCGCGTAGGCTGATTTTCTAGTGATAATCTCTCCGGCTAGCGCGCCGGCTGCCATGATGTCGCGCCCGGTAATGAACTTGATGAAACTCCAAGCCTCATCTTTGTGCGCGCTATTGGCGGAAATGCCGAGACTTCCGCCGCCAATGCTGGGGGCTCGGCGAATTTTGCCGGATCCAATGTCAATCCCAGGCATGAGTGCTACGCCGAGGCGGGCGCCAAGACCGCCGCTCGGCTTTTTCAGAGTTGCATAGGCCGCATACCATTGCGGAGCCATCGCAACTGTTCCAGACGCCAACGCGGAAATGGTTTCGTCGTGAGCAGCGTTCAAACTTCCTGGCGCCCATACGTCCTTGAGGGATGCAAGAAAATCGAGCGCTTGAATCCCCGATTGCTGAGCAAACAGCGGTTTGAACGAAGCATCAAAAAAATCATCACCGGAGAATGACCAATAGCGGGTGGCAAAGAACTCAAATGCAAAGTGCGGTCGCTTAAGGGTTTCAGCGCAGCCAACTATCGGATGGCCTTCAAAGGAAATTCCGGATAGCCCCCGCGCCGTTGCCGCGTATTCCTGCCACGTCTGCGGCACCTTCAAAGCCGAATGTGTATTCGTCAAGTATGCTGATTGAACGCCTGGATCGGCGAAGATCGCTTTGTTGTAAAACAATACCTGCACATCAGCGCGTTGTGGAATTAGCCAGGTCTTCGAAGCAAGTGTGCTCTCGGCCGCGAGAACTTTCGTACTGAAGTCGCTAAGATCGAATTTGTCGGAAGAAACTCGAGAAGTTAAATCCTCCAAATATCCCTTCGTTGCGTATTCGTACATCCAAACGTCGTCGACGAAAATTACGTCATAGTCGCCGACGTTTTGACGAAAGGATTCGAGCTGCCTTGGCCTGATCGAGTCATATGCCAGTTCGTCGTAAGTGACTTTGATTCCTGTATCCTGCATGAACCTTGGGATGTTATTCCGTATGCGCGCGCCTTCAGCGAGGCCCGAAAAATAGAGCATGCTGATGCCTGGCTTAGAGGCTGGGCCGCAACTCGCGACCAGCGAAGCCAACGGGAGCGCGCCAGCCAGTGCCAGAAGCCTGCGGCGCGACGGAGCCAAGGTGTTGTTCATTGGAAGGCCCTCGACAGGTGTTGAAGTCGTCCAACCGAACAGGTCGCGACCACCACGCCCATAGTTCCCCGAATTTCTGATTTCGACAAGAACAGCGATTCGCTCCGGCTTTTCGCCGAATCTCACCTAACATACTGAATAGGTTGATATATCTCTGGTCAAATCGAGATTTGACGACCTTCGAGAGACTTCAAGAAGAGGTCTTGATCTTGGTGCGCGAGGAGCGCTCGTCCAATCCGCCGACAATCTTCCGGAATCTGGCGCACGCGACCGCCTCGGAGAGTTGGACGGATGGCGCCTTCATAAGCGACGCCGCCACGTCCGGGGCCCGACTGATTTGGTCAGTCTCCCTCAAAACACGCGCCGCGCGGATGGCATCGACGACGACGCCCGCGCTATTGGGACTGTCCTCGTCTTCCAGAGTTACACTGATCGAAACGGGCACCCTTCCAAACACCTCCCCCGAGACGAGTATTTCCGCCTTCTTGTGATCGTAGTTTTTCTCGGTGAAAATCATTCGCGCGTTCGGCACTGCATCTCGGGGGCCTAACACGCTGTGCAACGCTGCTTCCTTACAAGATTCCTTTGCGTGCGGCCGAAAGTGGAGATTGAAGTGGTCCGCGTTGCCGCCAAAATTCGTCTGATCTGATTTCGTCACGCGGGCTCCGCGTCGCTTCATCAGTTCGAGCAACGTTCGGTTCAGTATCGTTGCTCCTAGTTGGCTTTTTATGTCATCGCCTAATAGGACCAATCCCTTTTTTTCAAACCGTCGTTGCCAAGCTTCATTGCGCGCTAAATTGGTAGGCATGCAATTAATGAAACTGCATCCCGCTTCAAGAGCAGCTGCGGCGTACACATAGGTCGCCTCTTCGCTGCCAGCAGGCACGTAGTTCAGAACAATTTCCGCCCCCGCGGCCCTGAGCTCGGCTGCAACATCAACGACCTTGTCCTTCGATTCATGAATGAAGAATTCGCGGGCCTGAGGAATTATCGCATCGCATGACGGGCCACGCTTTACGACAACATCGGTGGCGAGTGGTTCCGAGATTCTCAGAGTACGATTGGGTTCGGCGACGATGGCGTCGGACAGTCGTTTTCCGACTTTTCGCTCATCAACATCGAACGCCGCCACAAACGAAATATCGGATACGGAATATCCGCCTACGGTCGGATGGGTCAACCCAACGGTTTCGTTAGGATGGCGCGTGTAGAAAGCGACGCCCTCTACCAAACTCTTGGCGCAATTCCCAACACCGATGATTGCAACGTTTATCGTGTTCATATCGAAGCTTCTGTCATGAGTAAGGTGAACTGAGCCAGACGACCAGGTCGCGCAAGCCTCCGCGCCGCCGCCCGCAACGCCCCGGCCGGAACCATCCAGTATGGAGAAGGAGGTTTAAGAAACCGTATTGGAGCCGCTCCAGAACTCGGGATTCGGGCTGGCAACGAAGGGGAATGCGTCTTGCAGAGCCGTCCTTTGAGGCTCAAGAACGCTCGTCGCGAACCGCGCTCCGAAGGCAAGTTCAAGATTCCCCCCCGCATCGACATTGCCGTTAGGCCGGATCGTCGATCTGCCCGCAATTCACCCCGTGTCGGGCCCGGTAACATGATACCATGTCCTTCCACGCTGTCATCCTGCCCCATCCCCTTGTCAACAGCCTGAATGGAGGCTGGTTTCAAGGTGCCCGATCACAATGTCAGCATGGACCTGAACCGCACATTTATAGGCTGTTCAGGTTCCAGGCAACCTTGCCGGGGCGGCCCATTTGCGGACGACAACACCCCGCCATTTGTTAGCCACGTTTGAATAGGTCACCGATGGGGCCGCCTCTCACCTACGGTGCGCGAAGATATGAGTAGCGGCTTTTGTGCTCTAGCGCATTGATCTGTATGCTGATTAACTATTGCGGCCGATACTTTTATTCAAGCGGCGGTCAGAGCCGCGCCAATATCGCTCAGCCATTCGATTCCAAGGCGGCTAGTTGCGAGTTCATTCGGATTGGCTGGTAGCTCCGTACCCTCATCCGGTGCAACTGACGGACTCATGGACTCCTCCATCTTGGTATTGTTGGTAAGTGCGCCTTACCGACGCCACAGATTCTCAAGCGGAGCTTTCGTTGAATGCGAGCGCATCTTCCGACACTCGCGTCGCTCACGCAGGAAGACAGCTGTCGGTTTTGACAGACGAAATACCTGTCGACGACAACGCGCTAGCGACGCATCGGATTGTCGATGCGATCATCTGCGGAGAAATCTAGGAGGCATGCCAATCGACGAGCATCACATTGTTTGTCCAAGAAGTGCGGTAGGTACCCCCACTCTAATCGTGATAGAAGTCACCGCAATTGGGGCACTGTGCCTCGGTCTTTCTCGCACTATACCAGGCAGCCAATGCCCCTGCCCCAAGTGCCGCAACGCCGAACTTACGGTTAAACAGTGTGCAAAGGCCCATGGCGGCTGACACCAACATACCCTGTTTCACACCCATCACGATTCGGAGCGTGGTTGAATCATAACCGCAGTGCGGGCAAATAGTTTTGGTCATTGATCTCCCCCAACTTCGCTTCCGAAGCCGCTGTCACACATCAGCGACCTAATCCGAATACATTTTCCCGCAATCTGGACACTTCACTTCGGTGTCATCCGATTCGATAAGAGCTTTCAAAAACATTCCGGTTGCAACAATTGCGCCTAGAATGGGATTCAGCACAGCGACGACGCCGAAGACGGCGCCCTTACCCACTGAGGACGCTAGGGTGCTGGCGGCTCGGTCAAATCCACAGTGAGGACAAGTAGTCACTGCCACAGAATGCTCTCCTATTAGTGGAGAAGCCTAAGTGTCAAAGGATAAGCTGTCAATATAACTGTCGACCTGCACCAGTATTTTGCAAATGTTCCGTATCATCATGAGTTGTTCGACTGAATGACGGTCAAGAAGGGGGGTGATTTGTATGATTTGAAGAGCTCAGTATACTGATGAAACGGTATGGCGGATATTGATAACGATGCATTCGCGAAGTCAACAGCAACCGCTTGGGTAATTGGCGGTTTCCGCACACCCTAGCCGTATGAGTTGGTCTTTGATTGATGGTCGCGGGCGTCGCAAGTATCTCGTCGCGGCTGAACGCCGGAATTTCATTCGGGCTGCTATTCAAGTCGGAGGGGCTACCGGCACTTTCTGTGCCGTCCTCGCATTTTGCGGCGCACGAATTTCGGAAGTGCTGGCGCTCACACCAGAGCGCATCGACGTACCTAATTGCTCCATCGTTTTCGAGACTCTGAAGCGTCGCGAGCGGGGCATCTTTCGGGAGGTACCGGTGCCACAACAGCTCATCGGATACCTTGACCGGACGCACGGCATTCGAGCCGCGCAGGTCGATTCGATGGCGTGTAATCAACGCATATGGCCGTGGAGCCGTCCTACCGGGTGGCGACGTGTCAAAGAGGTTATGGCTCTCGCTGGCGTGCCGGTCGCCCAGGCAAAACCGAAGGCGCTCAGACATGCTTTTGGGATCGAGGGTACACAAGCACGCGTGGGCCTTTCACTTCTCAAGAAGTGGCTAGGGCACGCGAAGCTGGAGACGACGGAAATTTATGCCACGCCGATAGGACGGGAGGAGCGTGCGCTCGCGCGCTTAATGTGGCGCAGGGTGCCGCACGACTTTCCGATGCAATAGGATGTGCAAAAAGCCTCAACCCGCTGAAACAATATCCGCCATATTGTTTCAATCGGGGGACCGTTCCTGGCCGCTTTACACTTTGTTTGCCAAGTCGCAGGGGCGAGTTAGCCGGTGTCCCACGGCATCTTCGTGGCAACGCTTGCCGGCCTGGGTGGAATGCTGGGCTGGGGAACGGCTGATTTCTTCGCAAAGAAGTCGATTGACGAGATCGGCGACATCGTAAGTCTCGTATGGGCGCATGTTGCCGGCGCCGTCATCCTCATTGCATTCGTAACAATCGCGGTAGCGACGGGCCGTTACAGCCTCAGTCTGCCGACCTCCACCTGCGCTTGGGCCGGGCTCGCGTTCTTCGGCGCACTCCAAGCCGCGGTCTACCTCTTTGTGTACATCGGTTTTGGCAAAGGACAGGTCTCGATCCTCAATCCGGTGTTCGCGTCCTTCTCGGGGTTCGTGGCGCTCATTTCGATTATATTCCTTGGCGAGGCGGTGACGGCCATTGGCGTTGCTGCGCTCGTCGTACTGTTCATCGGTGTTCTGCTCATTAGCGTCGATCTGAACGCTCTGCGAACCTTCCGGCTACAAGTGGTGCCGGGGTTTCGCGAGATCGCCATCGCCACAGTCCTCGCAGCTGTCTGGACGCTCGGCTGGAACAGGTTTGTATCAGCGAAAGACGGGCTGTCTTTCGCGATCTGGATGTATCTCGCGATGACGGTCGCGCTCCTTATATATGCTGCGATCCGCGGTCTGCCACTTCGCTTCAACAAGCCGAAGATTTGGAAGTCTCTGTTTTTTATTGGACTGTTTGAAGCGGTTGGATATGTCGCGATCAGCCTCGGCTATGCCGGGACTTCGCATACCAGCTTGATCGCGCTTCTCTCCGGCGGCTTCTCGCTACCGACGCTGTTCCTTGCCCGCCTGTTCCTGCGGGAGCGACTACTCGGAACGCAGATTGTCGGTGGGCTCGTGATCGTGGGCGCGGCCATGTTGTTGGCGTTCGCGTAGCTATGCACGACGCGAACCCTTCGGCGTTTGATGCGGAGTTCATCGCTGCACTGCCGCATGAGACGCCATACTTTCTGTTTTCCGAAGCGACGCTGCTCGCGCGCATCCGAGAGTTCAATCGCTATCTGCCAAATGTTGGAATTCAGTATGCGCTCAAGGCCAACTCTGATCCGGGAGTGCTGAGAATACTTGCAGAAGCGGGCTGCGGATTTGAAGCGGCATCAAGGTACGAATTGCGGTTGCTGAAAAACATCGGCGTGCCACCGGACAGAATCATCTATGGAACCTCGGTCAAACCTGCCGCGCACATTCGCGAATTTGCGGAATACGGCGTTGATTGTTTTGCCTGCGACTGCCGCTCCGAATTGAAGAAAATCGCCGAGAATGCTCCCGGCTCGCGTGTCTATGTACGTCTTGCGGTGAACGACGCGGGAAGCGTGTTCAAATTCTCGGAGAAGTTTGGAACTAGCAAGGCAACGGCTTTCTCACTCCTAGGGACGTGCGAGTCCCTTGGGCTTCGACCCTATGGCCTCAGCTTCCATGTTGGGTCTCAGTCTCGAAACCACCGCGCGTGGGCGAATGCGCTTGCGAACGTGCGGGAGGCAATAATTGCTCTATCTCAGGCTCGCATCAAACTAGAGATGCTCAATCTTGGCGGCGGGTTTCCCTGCCAGTATGACTCTACAGAGACTGTGCCGAGCTTGGCAGAGATCAGCGCCGAGATAGTGGAGCAATATCGGCAGCTTCCGTACCAACCCAAGCTGATTGCTGAGCCTGGCCGGGGGATCGTGGCGGAAGCGGGCGTGCTGGTTGCGAGCGTCATCGCGCGGGTACCGCGCCGTGAAACGACCTGGCTGTTCCTCGATGCCGGTGTGTACAGCGGCCTCTTCGAAGCGATGGCGTATCAAGGTTCGACCCGGTACGTGGTGGCGGCGCTCCGTCCCTCGAACACGTCAGGCGAGGCGCTGTTCGCCCTAGCGGGCCCGACCGGCGACTCTCCTGACGTGATCACGCGGGAGGCGCTTTTGCCCGCTGACATGGACGTGGGAGACAAGCTGATTGTGCGAAATGCTGGAGCCTACAGCTTGTCCGTAACGAGCGAATTCAATGGGTTTCCGAAGCCAGCGGCGTACCTGGTTTGAGCGCCGCTGGTGCAAATGACAAAGAAACCGGCCCCATCGGGGCCGGTGAAGTCAGGGATTGTCATTTCGTGTCGCAAGGTAGGCCAAGTGCTCGAAGGCTTCCTGCGCCTTGCTGGCTGCCGTGAAGATGGCCTTCGGATCACGCTTGAGGACGTTCAGCCAGTTTGAAACATAGGCCGCGTGGTCGGGGCGCGGCTCGCTAGTGATGCCAAGCGCTGAGCAAGCGAACGCCGCTCCGAGCTCCGCCACCAGCTCTTCCATGGCGTATGTATCGTCTCCGAAGCGCTTGCCCATGTCCCGGCCCAGCCGGTGCGGCGGCCCCGTCCAATGCGTGAGCTCATGGAGCAGAACGCCATAGTAGCTTTCGAGAGGTGAGCTGGTGTTGGTCCCCACGAACCAGGACCGTGCCGGGATCTCGATGTTGTCGAGATCGCGCCGATACCGCGCTTCCCGAAATCCATGCTCGATCTTCGCACCAACGGCCTCGATGAACGCTTCGGATTGCTGATGGGCTTGGAAGGGATCGAGCCGCTCAAGGATCGGAAGATCGAAGCCGTCCACCTGTTGGGCGTTAAAGACATGCGACGCCCGCGCGACGAACCGGAGGCGGTTCTCGGTATGGTCCGTTTCCTCAGTCGCCTCATCTTCGAGGCGCTTATAGAAGACGATCATTGTGCCACGTTCGCCCTTGCGGACTTGGGCGCCGATATCCTGCCATTGTTTGTAGCTGGCCCATTGGCTTGTCGGGTATCCGCATGCCATCGCTTCGATCCAAAGGGCTAGGATATTGATTCCCCGATAGTACGAAGAGGTAGAGGCATTCATGGGCGCGAGAAGCGCCGGTGCGTGCCAGGGCCGCTGGCACTTTTCGGCTCCCGCCTCGATTGCTGCAACGATCTTCGCGGTTACGGATTCATAGACGTTTGGCTTTGAAAGAACAGCGCTCATGGAGTGTCTCCCGTGCATGGCGGGAGCGCCGGATCATTCCGACGCTCCCGGATGCGCGGGAGGAGCGGGGTTTGCGCAGAGTTCAGGAGCTTGCGCGGCTTGCGTAGTATGCGAGAGCGCAGGCCGCGGCACTGAAGATCGACAAACTGGGATGCTCTCCAACCCAGATCTTCCGCGGCTGAGGTAGCCGGTGCC